>ENA-OYXD01000154-OYXD01000154.1-human-gut-metagenome-genome-assembly--contig:-NODE-154-length-43040-cov-30.039130_pt1 | contig 43040 bp, 27 predicted proteins | sample MGYA00244818_ERZ653412 | MGnify/ENA primary metagenome ERZ653412 (study PRJEB26926, sample SAMN06165146) | human gut metagenome | biome: ENVO:00009003; feature: ENVO:2100002; material: ENVO:00002003...
CTGACAGATTACTACGCAAAATCCATGATGACAAAGCCCATGAAATGGTTCTGCCGAATAAGCGGAAAGAGCAAATTCACCGAAAAGGACATTGCAGGTATGAAAGCCACCGCCGCGCTGAGAGCCGCTGACCGCAACCCCTACTCGTGGAATATGGAGCTTTACGAATACCCCGACGACAGCGGCTACGAGGGACGCTTCACCAAATGCGGCATCTGTGTGCTGATGAAAAAGCTGGGGCTATATGACCTCACCCCTGCCCTGTGCCATCTCGACTACACCATGAGCGAGGCGGGCGGCGCGACTGACTTTGTGCGGCAGTACACTCTCGCCTCCGGCGGCCCATACTGCGACTGCGGATATAAAAAGAAGCTTTAGAAGGGAGATAAAATTATAAAAGCTACTTATCTTTTTCCGATTTTCCGTGAAGCTTCGGCAAAATTCACCGTCTCTGTCTCGCAATTAAAAAAAGCAGGATTGTTTTAAAACAATCCTGCTTTTTTGTCATAACCGAACAAAACAAAATAATACAATCCGAAAGGCCGTATTTAAATATTGATGTCGGGAAGTTCAATGGGTCCCGAGACGTCGGTTGTAGTCGGTTCAGAACTGATGGTAATAATATCAGCCGTGCAAAATTCCGTTATTTCAAATGACGGAGCAGAATACTCTTCTTTCATTCTTTTTTCTCCTTTTTTTAAGTCCTGTAAGCTGCGGCGGATTTTCCGTATCGCATCATAGCCTGCGTTAAATCATCAAGAGCAGTGCCCTTATATGCACTTGACTGCTGAATAACACTTGCGTATGATTCGACGCTGAAAAGCATTGTGTTGCTGCAAGGAACGCCGTTTTCATAAACCGTAAGCAAAAGCTTATCGCTCAGCTCGTGTGCAAAAAGCTCATTACAATAAACATAATATGTGCCGTCGCCGTTATTCACAAAATCATTTTTGTCATAGGTAAATTTTGTGTTCCTAAATGCGATTTCAACGGTCTTGTTTTCAACGTCCTTAGCGGAAAACTTAGCCCTGAGCATAATTGAATTGTTGAGCACCAAGCCGCAAGTATTCCATTGCGCCGTAGGACTGCTTATCGTTTTGTAATTTAAGTCGCTGATATTCTTGAACTTCTCTGCCCCATTGCTGCCCCAGCTTTTTTGAACAGCGGTCAGCTCGGAATTAACAAGATTATCCGTCTTATACCCTACATATTTCTGTGCCATCGCACCGTAATTCAGCAAATCCACAAGCAGCGTGCGAAGCTTTGAGTATTCATCGCTGCTGTATCTGTTGAGCAATGTATAAGCATACTCCTTGACGCTCAACGCCTTTTCGGGGCTTGTGTATTCCTCGTTTCCCTTTTTGGCGTGCAACACCGCAGTAACCTCATCATTCATAAGCTGCGGATTTATGCCCTTGTACGAGAATACGTAGTAATCCCCGTTCTGTTTATATTGTGTAGCCTTTTCTTCTTTTCCGTTACATTTAAATGTCATATAGAAATCATCGTAAGACGAAAGACTGCTTTTAGGTACTTTGAAATTCATTGTTATGCTGCTTTCGAGCGATATTGAAGCCTTGTCAATTGCAAGTGCGGGCTTTTCTTCCGGAGCAGCTTTGTTTTTGTAATAATATGTAACAACCGTACCGTCTGAAACAATCGGCTCATTCAAGCCGTCGGCCTTCACAAATTCATAACCGTAAAGCGATTTTGCCGGCGTCAAACCAAGCTTTGTGCCATACGGAACAGTAAATGTTCCTCCGGCAGTATTCGGTATTTCTGAGCCGTCCTCAAATTTATATTGGATTGAAACGGTTGTGTAACGCTGTGTTTCCGTATTATCGTCCGCTAAGATGTTACCGTTTTCGTCAAGCACCTGAAATGCCACGGTATCACCGTTCAAAAGCTGAGCGTCGGACGGAATTTGATAAATAAGCGAGCAGCTCTTCAGACCTGAATTAAAATCGCTTTTGATGTGGTCCAAAGCACCTATCGGCCAGAAATTCGCCTTATCATTCCAAACGGGAATGTCAAAGGTTTGAGTAGTCTGAAGCGGATTACCCGATGAATCGGTTGCCACGCTGCCGTCGGAATGCCTTATCCACATATTGAACCTTATCTGCCTTGCTTGCTTATCCGAAACATTTTGAATGACAGTACGCAGTTCGATTTTTTTACCGTTCATATCGGTATTAAATCTGCTTTTACCGTTACCGCTCAAAAGCCTGCCGCTGCGATTTGAAGTATAAGTATAGTACGAGCTTGTTTCAAGGTTCGTAAAATCAGAGGGGCTTGAGTAGGCTCCGGTGTACTCCTTAACCTCAGGCGTGGCAACGTAGAGCTCTGCATCCTTGACAAGCTGAGACATTCTCTTGTAGCCCTGCAAGCGGCAAACCTCGCAAAACTGATAATTTGTATCTCTCATTATACACTCGTAGCTTGAGACAAGCATTTTTGAGCCGTAAGCATTGCGGCAGGTATAGGTGTTTCTGAAGCCTAAAAGCTGAGACCATTTTATCTTTGCCGGGTCTTCAACCGAAGAGAGATTCAGGGACTTCAGTTCCTTATCCTCAAGCAAATATCCGGTGCCGTATTCATCGCCGAGGCCGAGCAAGCTATGCCCAAGCTCGTGTGCAAAGGTCTTAGGCGCACGATAGCTGTCTGACGGTGAAATAAAATAGTGGAAGCCGTATTCGCGATTGTTATAGGCACCGCCGAAATCGGATTTTGTATTTACAACCACGGCGAACTGCGCAATATAATCGTGAACATAGTAATACGGTTCATACTCGTTCCACTCGCCGTTAGGCTTCGTCGGAATCGTGTTCGGGTCGGTTGTTTTTTTGATATGAGCATCGTGAATTTTCTCTATAAACTCAGGTCCGATGCATCTTTCCAAAATATGGTTCTTCCATTGGCTTCCGTGGAGATTGTTAGAAATAACCGGAGAATTGTAGCTGTCAACTATAACATCGAAGAAGGTGCTCCCCCCGTTATCAAATGTAGACTCTGAGGCTGTGCAGAGGGCGTAAACATTAAATCTGTCGGCATAGCTGCGATACGGCTCGTATTTCATAGCCTCTTGCCAAAGTCGTTTTACATCATTGATAAATTTACCCTGCTGACTTTTTGTATATCCCTCACCGCAAATGACGACAACCATATTTTCCGTGTCGCTGCGAGTCTTCTGAATAGTGTATACGGGAATGGTAGGATTAGAGTATTTCCCGTCAGCCGAATACCATGGTCCGAGCGTGGGCTGAATGCTTTGCTCGGTGCTGACATTCCAATCGGGATTTGCCTCTTCCGCAGGCTCTGAAATTGTATAATCCGCCTCCTGCTTATTCGGAGCAGAGCCGACATAAGGATTGCCCTGAGTGCCGCTGCCGGAGGTTGCGACAAAATACTCGGTATCGAGATAAAATGCAGGTCTTACGCCCAAATCGGAATACCACGGAGCATATCTGCCCACCTCGCCCGACGAGCTGACATAACGCATATCATGATTACAGTCGGTAACGGGAGTGCGAAGCCAATAAGGCCAAGCCATACCGTCGTTGTTGTATGCGACATAATAGCCTTTAAGATTTTTCCACACGGCGTTAGCCTGTTTCACATCGAGAAGGAACACCTTTTCGGTCGTGGTTTCAAAATATGAATCATCATAATTAGCCACAGCCTCCGAAATATCGGTGTAGTATAACAAATCGGAATTTGCGTCGCCCTCAACAATACCCTTATTGTATTCGGGATGAGAGACAAGAGAACGCTGGGTAACGGTTTTCATAGCGGCAATTTCCGACTTTGAAAATTCATTTAAAAAGCCCGCTTTATTATTATAGGCCCCTGTTCCGCTGACATAACCATCCTTCGGCGGGTTACCGCAAAGCCAATCGACCTTACCTGCAGCCGCAGTCGAATTGAGCCAGGAACGCATATTGCTGTCTCTCCAATAATTTGAGCCGTAATCGGCGCGCTTATAGCTTCTGCTGTGCGATTTCGAATTGCTGTTGTCGTTTGTCTTGGCATCATACGCAAGAGTGTCAACAATTCTGTCTGCAAGCATAAGCGGGCCGTTATCGTCAATACTCACACAACGCCAAAGAATCGAGGCATTATTATATGTTCCCATTTTGACATAATCGCCCACCTTAATATCAGGCTTTGACGCCGCCTGAGCGAACATAGGCAACAGCGAAACAGCCATGCACATCGTAAGCAATACTGCCGTCAGTTTTTTACCATTAAATCAATCCTTTACCAAAGATATTTGCTTTTATTATATATGACTTGGTTATAAATGTCAACACAATTATCGTTAAACTTTTGTCAAGCATGGCAGCTGCCTCTCATAATAAAATGCTTTCCGCAGCGTTAACATTCACGCTTTCCTTTTGCCGCTTATATATGACGAAAAAAACGTATGATTTGCCCTTAAATACAAAAAACACCCTCCACTTTCATTAAAAAAGCAGAGAGTGCTTTACATGGTTAAAAACAATTCACTTGGCCGCAAAGGCCGCAAGTATCAGCTGCAAATTGAGCTGATAATTTTTTCCGCGTCAAACGGCTCGCCGAAATGATTTTTATAATCCGAATTTAATATATATACCGTTACCTTATCGCTGCTTTCCGCTACGATACTGAAATATGACGAAGACCGCATTTCAAATTTGTCTGTGTAATTACAGTATTTATATCGGTAATCGCCCTCGGTTCCGTCTGTATATTTAATGCTTTTTCCGCCGACCGAGGTCTTCCTTAACAGTTCTTTTTCAAGCCTTTTCTTAATAAGCTTTCGCGAAGCCGCCGTTCCGCCGGTATACTCATATACGGTAGCTGTATAATAGTTATAGCTGCCGTCGCTTTTAGAATAATTATCAACAGTATAATAACCGCTTAAAAATCCGTTTGAATACAGCTCATCATCCGAACGCTCAGCCTCGTAATCAGCCAAATCGACAAAATTACCCAAGCTGTATTTACTCTCGGCGGCTTCTTTATAGCTGCTCGTCTTTTCGCTGCCAGAATTTACAAATACCGCGGCAAAAAACGACACGGAGAAAACCACGCAGAAGGCCGCTATACATAAGGAGCTTATCTTAAGCGCGGATTTTATTTTTGCGTCATTGACAAAAAAGTAAGCGATATAGCAAATTATTCCGGGTATCAAAATTATGCTCGGTATAATCAGAGTAAAGGTATCATCAACAATATATATCGGTGTTGTTGTCACTTGGCTTTTGACAAAAGCCCAAAGAAGCCCCAATGCCACCACTGCAATTAAAATGACGACGAGATTTTTAATTGATTTCTTTTTATCCATATTAACCCCCGCTTTTTATAAGTAACAGAATATGTGTTACTTCCGCAACATATTGTATGTATACAATATGTTATATTGCTTTTTTTGTTTTGTCAACAGCGGCTGCTTTTAAGAACGATAAAGGAAACCAAATGCACTTTACTGACACGCAAAAGCGGTATACTCTGCCGCTTTAATTACGGCTTGTTCACACAACGAAAATGCAAAAACAGGATACAGCTTTTGCTATATCCTGCTTTTTTGGCGGAGAGTGAGGGACTCGGCTCACTTCGTTCGCCCGCGAGTTTGCTCCGCAAACTATCCTATTATAGACTTCTTTTGACAAGACTTCGTCTTGCAAAAGATTGTAAGGGTTCGAATCCCTTGCTGTCTTATCAACAAAAAAATAAAGGGTATAGCAAACGCTATACCCTTTATTCTTGTGGGAGGACTATAAAAAAGATTATTTGCGGATTTTTAGTGCGTATTTGAACTCTCACGCATTACAATTTTATATGCGGACATAACATAACTTGGTAAAATTGGGCTATGAGTTTATTTCAATTTCTGTATAGTGGTCGTAAAATTGTTTCAACACATTAAACGGGAGTTGAAAATATGAGAACTTACACAAAAGAAGAACGGCAAAACGCTATTGACCGTTTTATTTCCGGTGAGTCAGCAGCGGACATACTTGCCGATACCGGAATACCAAAAAGCACTTTCTATAATTGGGTGCATATATATCAGGAAGAAAAGAAAGCACTTAACAAGAGAACTGTGAATATCCGGAATTTTCATTTGCTTGAAAATAAAGTGGTGCGCTTAGAGAACATCATTGAAATTTTAAAATCGGCAAATTGCACGCCAAAATCTCCATTGAAACAAAAATTATATGCGGCGGAACAATTTTACGGCGAATACAGTGTGCATGTAATATGTGATGCTTTTGATATTCCAAGAGGAACATTCTATAACCATGTTCTTCGCAATAAAAAAGATAACACATGGTATACAAAGCGTAAAGAAGAGCTGCGGCATCAAATACAGGAAATTTACGACGAAAGCAATCAAATATTCGGTGCTGCCAAAATTGCTGCTGTTATGAGAAATCAAGGCGTTAAAGTAAGTAATGAAATGGTCCGCACCCTTATGCGTGATATGGGATTGGTAAGCATACGGCAAAATGCCAAGAAGCTACACGACGATGAAAGCCGTAAATACAAAAACTACCTTAATCAGGAGTTTGATGTCAGCAATCCTAATGAAGTGTGGGTCAGTGATGTTACTTATTTCAAGCACGGTGAAAACGCTTATTACATTTGTGCGATTATAGACTTGTTTTCCCGCATGGTTGTAGGATACAAAGTGGGAAAGACCAACAGCACACAGCTTATAAAGTCAACTTTCCGGATTGCTTATAAAAAACGCCAGCCTAACTCAAATTTGATTTTTCATACCGACCGCGGCGGTAATTATCGTTCAAAAGCCATGAATGACTATCTTCGGTCGTTAAACATTACACACTCGTTTTCAAGAGCGTATGTACCGTATGATAATTCGGTAATGGAATCTTTCTTTTCTTCATTTAAGCGTGAGGAACTGTATAGAACGAAGTATCGCTCGGAGGCTGATTTTTATAAAGCAGTCGATAATTACATAGATTTCTACAATACCAAGCGCCCACACAAAAAATTGCATTACAAGACACCGCAGCAAAAGGAAGAAGAATATACCTTGAAAAATGCGGAATTACAGGACACGCACTAATAGACTTGGGAGTTCGTAAAGGTTTGTTTTCGGTAATTCAGCCTTTAAATTCACAGTTTTCTGTTTTAAGTCCAAAAGGCTAAAAGAAATTGCGGCTCCGAAAAGCCGCATAAATACTGAATTTTATAATAAAAACACCATTAAACTTGAACTTAGGAGTTCAGATTTCAATGGTGTTTTCATTTGGCGGAGAGTGAGGGATTCGAACCCTCGGTCCCGTTAGGGATTACCTGATTTCGAGTCAGGCCCGTTATGACCACTTCGATAACTCTCCGTATTCGATTTATTGAGCTCAACAAAGAGCTTATATATTTTACCAAACGTACATACCTTTGTCAAATGATTTATTCAAATATTTTAATTTATTGCAATCAATAAGGGTTTTGTGCCTACGCAAAACGGATTTGCATGGTAAAATCCGTCAATGTTTGCGCAAAAACGGCGATTACGGCATCATTTCAGATAAAAAAGTCTTCTATCGGCACGGTAAAGGTATAGGTGAATGATTTTATACGAATGCATTATTGCATTCCGTATTTTGTCTTAATTCGTTCAAGAACCGAGCCTATAGGCTTTGCAAGCACTATTATAAATACAACATTGGAAACTACATAGGTAAGCGTAACGGGCACAGCCGACGTAACAGCGGCAATATACCGCGTCAGATTAAACGTGCCGTCATACCAAAGGGTTGTATAAATATCCATAAGCAAAGAATACAGCACTCCCGAAACGGCACTGTAAATTATTCTGAACACAAGGCTCTTTTTAAGCTGCGGAGCGAAAACTCCGGCTATAAGCCCGACTATACCCCACGAAAACATCTGGAACGGTGTCCATGGACCCTGCCCAAAATAAAAATTCGATATTACGGCGGTCAGCGCACCCGTCATAAAACCTGCCTGTGGGCCGAAATACATCGCTGTTATTATAACGAGTGCCGTCACCGGTTTTACGCTGGGTGCCCACGCAAAAATAAGTCTGCCGACTGCCGACAACGCGACCATAACAGCTATTAAAATCATTTCCTTTGTACCGCTTTTTCCCTTTTCAAAGGCGAGAAAAAACGGAACGCAAGACAACAAGGCAACGCAAAGCGATATCCATGCATACTGTTTATCTTTAAACACTGTGGCACCGAGCAAAACCGCCGCAGGCACCAAAATGCACGGAAAAATATACGAAAGCCATTTTTTAACCATTATCTTCTCCGTTTCCGCGGCAGCACTCAGCCGCCTCTTCACTCGTTATCGCTGTGGGACAAAGCGGACGGGCTATGCGGTTCGCCGCCGTCGTATAAAAATTATTTTCTGCGAAAAACGAATTCGGCGCATCGGAAGAAACGATTTCTCCGTCAAAGAACAGCGCGCACCTATCGGCACCGACAGCGGCAAACTCAACATCATGAGTTACCATAACAACCGTTATTCCGTCCGATTTAAGCTTCTTCAATACATTCAAAAGCGAGGACTTTGAAAAGGCGTCAAGTCCCTTTGTAGGCTCGTCCAAAAGCAGTATTGCAGGCTCTGAAAGCAACATTTTCGCAAGGGCGCATTTTTGCTGTTCACCGCCGCTGAGGTCATAAGGATGCTTTGTAAGCAAATCCGTTATACCGAGTTTTTCGGAAATATCGCGTATTTTTTCTTCGCGCTCTTCTTTTTTATACTCCATCGCCTTGAGCATTTCTTCGAGATCACCCGAAACGGTATCCTTTAAAAATACCGTCTGCGGATTTTGCGGCAGATATGCAAGCTTCTTTCGGTACAGCGAATTGCCCTTATAATCCTTGATTTTTTTGCCGTCTATCTTTATTTTGCCGCGGTACGGCTTATTAAGACCCGAAATAACATTCAGCGTTGTCGTTTTTCCCGTGCCGTTGCCGCCGAGAATACAAAATATCTCGCCGCGGACTGCTTTAAGATTTACGCCGCGCAGAATGTCGGGCAAATCCCTTTCATATCTGAACCAAACATTTTTAAGCTCGATTGCCGTATCGGTTTTATCGGAATATTCCGATTTATCACCGTCGGAAAAGTCTATATTCCTTTTGAAATTACGTCTGAAAAACTCCTGCCCCTCTTTAACCGTAAGCGGGCAGACTTCGTCCGACGAGAGCAGATTGTAAAGCCTTACGGCACTCGGAAGACCCTTGAGCATAGGGTGCTCGGGATTTATTTTTTTAAGATTTTTGCCGACGGCACGCGGTGAATCATACAAAAGCACGCAGCCGTTTTCCATAAGCAAAACCTTGTCGGCTATCGGGAAAACGTCCTCAAGACGGTGCTCTACCAAAAGCACGGTAATACCGAATTCGTTATTCAGCTTCTTAAGCGTCGCTATAAAATCAGCCGCGGCTATGGGGTCAAGCTGACTTGTGGGCTCATCTAAAATAAGCACCTTGGGCTGCATTACCATAACCGACGCAAGATTTAAAAGCTGCTTCTGACCGCCAGAAAGCTCGTCGGTTTTTTTGCGGAACCAATCCTGTATACCGAAATAGCTCGCCATCTCACCCACTCTGCGGCGAATTACGTTTTGCGGCACACCGAGATTTTCAAGGCCGAACGACAGCTCGTGCCAAACCTTGTCCGTAACTATCTGATTATCGGGATTTTGCCCGACAAACCCTATGGCACATGCACTCTCGCGAAGGCTGAGGGAATCGATGCTTTTACCGTTATAGAGTATCTCGCCGCTCTTTTCACCTGCGGGAGCAAGCTCGTTTTTAATCAGCTTTAAAAGGGTGGTCTTTCCGCAGCCCGTTGCGCCGCATATTACAGTAAAATCACCCTGCCCGATGTTAAGAGAAATATTGTGAAGAGTGTCTTTTTCCGCCTTGGGGTAACGGAAATTCAAATTTTCGATATGTAATATTTCCACTTTAAATTCTCCTTTACCTCAATAAAAAACGGAAGAAACGATAATATAAAAAAAGAAATGTAAGTAATCAGGGATTTTAACGAAAGGCTGATTTTGCCGAGCTCCGGATAAAATGTAAAATCGATGCTTCCGCTGCCGACGCCTATAAGTACGGCAGCAAAAAGCAATAATCCCGACAATAAAACCGCCGCGTCTCTCGCCCCGAATTTAAACAGCGAAAAGTTTGTTCTGCCGTGCAGACCGTATCCGCGCGCTCTCATAGACGACGACAGCTCCATGGAATTTTCAAGCGACCACGAAATCATCGCCGTAAAAACACGTATTCCGCCGCGTAATCTGTCAACATAGCTTTTTTGCGAATATAGCCCCATTGCCTTTTGCGCTCTGCTCACATTTTTCATCTGTCTTTTAAACATCGGAACAAATCTGAGAGCCATGGAAAGCACAAGCGACATTTTCGGAATAATTCTGCCGAACAGATACAAGAATTTATCCTCGGTCATAATTTCATTATAGCACTTGCACCAAAACAGCACTCCGACAACCATCACCGAGATAAAAACGCCGTAAACAACCGCTTCAAGCGTTACAGGGTTACCGTTCATAAAGAAAAGCGGAGTAACGCCGTTATGCGAAAACAGAGGATTTGTAACAGCCACAAGCAGAAAAAGCGGAAGATAAAAGCCCATATCGCTTAAAATAGCCTTTTTCCTCACGAGCATAAGCGAAAACATAATGCCGCCGATGAGTGCTGTGAGCTGTATTACGGGATTCCATACAAACATAGCCGTTAACAGCACAGATATAAAATATGTAAAAGTAACAGCCGGATGATATCCGCCGAAAGCTTTCATCCCGTTTCATCTCCCATCCATATACAGCCGACGTCCTTGCCGAGATCGCAGGTATAGACCCATGCTATTCGGTCGCCGTCCTTCAGTTTGTATTTTGAGCATCCGTAATTCGGAAATTCGCCGTTCACCTGATACATCCAACCCGAAAGCGGTCCGCAGGAAAATTCGTACAGATAATTTATACCCTGAACGTATACGCTGCCATAGCTGTTTTTATCGGCACCCTGATACTCCATCTGTATTTTATTATACCTTACCGCCCTGTCAAGTATATCAAAAACGGTGTCGCCGGGTCTTAACACATATTCGGTTTCCGGCAATATAACGCCGTTTTGCGGCACGTATTTATCGGATTGCAGGGCTTTGTCAAGCTCGTCGTAATTTTGAAGCACGGTATCACAGCGAATACTGATAAAAACCGTCTCGCTCTGCGGGGTTATATCGTCGATATGAGTAAGGTAGTACTCGTCAACGGACTGAATGTTTGTGCCGTGAATCAATACGGCTATTATCAGCGCCAACGACAGGAGCGCCAAAACATCTTTTTTCAATTATGACTCCCCTTCCGCGAGAAAAAATTACCGCATTTCGTCGTCTTCATCCTTATACATTGCCGCAAGCTCCTCCATTTCGAGAGTTTTTTTCATCTTACGGCGTCTGATTCTTATAATTATAAACACGGTAAGTCCTACCGCTAAAACAAACAATACAACAGATATTACTATGGCGCGAACGATATTGTCAAGCTTTGTCTTTGTCTTGACGACATCCTCCCAACGCTCGATTTTTGCTCTGTCATATTCGCTGAGCGCGTTATAGCGTTTAACGATTTTATTCACCTTGCCCCTATCCTTGAGCGTGATTTTATCAAACGGATAAAGCTCGGCTTTAATGTCGTCGTTCAGCGAATCTATTTCCGCCTGAACCGCGGCAATTTGCTCCTTTGCCGAAACAAGCTTTCGGAGATATGCGTCTTTACCGTCAAAATCTTCACTCCTTTCGAGCTTATCAAGCAATGTTACAACCAAAACATACTGCTCCGTAGTGAGTTTTTCGGGCAGAGAGTCAACCATTGCACGGTCGGAATCGGTAAAATACAAAATGGCGTCGTCATTTGCGTCATCATCCGAAAACACAATCACCGCGGTTTCACCCGCTATTTCCGAAACGTCTATTCCGCGTTTTTTGGCTTCATCGGACAAAGTCCAATAATTGCTCACGTAGCACCGCTCTGTTTCGGGCAACGAATAAAAAACCGCAAGAAGCTCGCGAAGCGTTTGTTTATCGGTCTTATTGCCGATTTTTGAAATGTCGGAAGTAAGGTCGTTTATTCGCGATTTAAGCGCGGAGCTCTGCTCTTTTCTGAAATCGAAAAGAGTTCTCATACCGTTTTTTTGCCGCCAAAGAGATGCCATGGTATAAAGGGTCTGCTCCGACGCCATGGTATTTGATTTATCGGGCAAAGATGTGGGATTGTCGGGGTCGTAAGTAAACGAATGGACAAATCCGCCGTCCGTCATTCTGTAACGCATTATACCGTCAAAAAGGGTGTTGCCGTTTTTTATGAAACGGCTGTCCGAGAGAGGGTCGATATTAAGACTGCACAGCGCCACCGCCACCCAATCGGTACTCTCTACATTCTGAGTTCCCCAACTTTTGTAGTCGCCCGTGTCGAGTTGCAGACGTGAAAGGCACAAAACCGCTTCATCAACAACCTCGTGCACCGTTTTGCTCTCATCGGCGGACAACGCTTTTCTGTGATAAGAATATATTTTTTCGGAATTATAATATGGTGCGAGTGCCGTTATCGCCATAGCGGTAATATCGGGGTCTGCATCATCCGAGCTCAGGGCAAATCCGCCGTCGGAAAGCTGCTTTGAAATTATTTCAACGATTATATCGTCGCGGGTGTTGTACGCTCCGTCAGGCACGGCATAGCGCATACTGTCAAGAGTTATAAGCCCCCATATCCAGCCGTTTATGCCCTGTCTTCCGAGCGGCGTTGTCTTGCCGCGGTCGTAGGTTCCGTCCGCTATCAGATTTATCGGTGCGCCGTTTTCGTCGGTTCCGAAATTTGTCGGGTCGCCGCCCATAGCGAGAACGGCGAGTGCTATTCTGTGCCACTCGGTTGCCTTTGCGGCACTGAGCCTTCCGCTTTCGCGATAACGCTCCTCTACCCTGTCTTTTATGACCGCAAGGTAGCCCTCGTTGTTATCCTGTATTCCGAGTCTGCCGAGAGCTATGGGATACCAATCCCCCGGAGTAGTACCCGCATTTTCCAAATATTTATCGTTAATCAAATATCCGTCGGGTTCCGAGCCGTTATCGGCTTTTTTCCATGCGATAATACCGTCCGCGACGCTAAGAAAATTGTCGGACGTATACTCCTTATTCTCTTTTGCCGATACGATGAAAGAAATTGAGGATATAACACACAGGACGCATAAAAACACCGAAATAACACGTTTTGTCATTTTTGGGAAGAGCTCTCCTTAACAGATTTTTCTTTTTCGCCGTTTTTGCGGCGTTTCTTTACATAAAACACAATAAAGCATACTCCGCCTGCCAAAACGATAAATGCCGATACCAAGCATATTACCGTGACAAGCGTTTTTGATTTTTTGTTTTCCGACAATGATACGGCGTTTTCCGTGCTCTCTTCGCTCTCGGAAAGAGCCTCTGAAGTTTCGGTTATCTCCTCCGTTCCCGCATCGGTCTCGGAAAAAGCGGATTCCTCCGCAGCCGAAGCCGCGACAGCGTCGGCAGACCCACCGGAAGCGGAAGCTGCCGCGCCGCCCGACGCATTCTTGCCGCCTAATGCCGCACCGGAGGACACATGAGCGCCGCTGCCGCCGACGGACAAAGGAGCATCCGCAGGAGCGGAGTTTGTTTCCGACCCCGGATTTTGAAGTGCCGAATTGATAGCGGAAACCGCGTTATCGACCGCGCTTTGCGAAGCGTCAAGCGTCTCGGCAACGGATAATGCCGCGGCGTATGCATTTTTTACATTTGAGCGCGTTATAAGACCCGAATAAATGGTTCTTTCTATTGCCTTTGTAAGCGAGTCCTTATTCGCCACCGAAAAATAGCCGGATTTCGGCTGATTTTCGACATTCGGAATTGAGGTTCCCATAGCACCGAAGCCGCCTATATCCGCTCCGTAGCCGAGAGTGAACTGTACTCTGACGATATCACCGTCGGAAAGGTATGTATCGGCAAAACCGACATTCGGGAAAACGTTGTTGACGGAATACATCCAGCCCGAGCCGTTTGTTATTACAAATTCACCGAGATGGCCTTTCCAGTTTTTCTCATAATCGCCGGGGTCATAAAACGTCATTGTGCTTTTAAGATGCGGCACCAAAACAGACGGTATTGTCGGTGAAATTCCGAGTGCTTTCGGAGACGAAGCGGACGAGCTTCTCTGATAATTGTTATATCTCGCCGCAGACGCCGTACCGTCGGCTACATATGCGAGGTAAAACGAAGAGCTTACGCTGCCGCCGTAATAACCCACATATCCGTTTTCGTTAAGCAGGCGCAAAAGCTGCTGAGCGGACGTCTCGCCCTCGTATATATTTACTTTTTGGGGATACACGAGATATCCGCAGCCTATGGTGAACATTTCAATGCTCCAAACAGCCGTGCCGATTTTTTCGCCCTGCCGCGCTTTCTCGTAGTTAATGTGATATGTAAGCTGCTTTTTTCGCCCGCCGTCGGACGATGCCGAAACGACAACCGTGTTATCGCCCTCAAAGGTAAAGTTAAGGGTATAGCTTGATTTTTCGTTATCGTCCCATGTGGGCGAAAGCTTTTCGCCGTTAAACGTAACCGTCGCTTTTATTTTTTCGCCTGACGCATTTCTCGCCCATACGTCAAATGTCTTTTTGCTTCCGCGCTGAGTTGTATTGTCGGAAAGCGTAGTTCTGAGCGTAGGGCCTGCCGCGGCAAAAGCCCGAGACGACGGCAGAATAAGCAAAAAACACATAAAAAAGCAAATAAGAGCTCTTTTGGTTTTGTTTTTATCCGTGGTATATACCTCCCTTGCAAAATGAATCCGCCGATAATCGGCATTTTTCGGTTTAGTGTAAGCGATGTACCCGCCGGAGACAAAATGCCCCGTCGGGTACGTAATCAATCCGTCTTATTCTTCGTCCTTTTTGCGTTTGGCGGTAACAGCCATTGCCGCAGTAAAAGAAGAGAACATTAAAAATGCAACCGCCGCATTTCCGATTCTGCCTGTTTTGGGAATTGAAACGCCCTTAATATCCGTATCGGCGGTATTTCCGGAATTTGACGTATTCCCGTCTGTACCAGGTACCGACGGTACATTGACATTTCCGTTGTCATTGCTACCGAGTGACGAATCTGTCGGAATTTCGTCAAGTGCCGCCTTGGCTTTTATCAAAGCGGTATTCACTTCGTCCTTATTCTTCGCCGCACTTATATCAGCCATACCTTTTTCGAGAGCCTTGTTAAATGCCTCACGATTGAGTGTGTAATCCGAAGCGTCCTTGTAGCTCTCGAGCTGCTCGAGTGCTGTCTTTTTGGCTTCTTTGAGGCTTATTATTTCGGAAAGCTCTTTTTCGGCGTTCAAAAGCACATCAAAATTTGAAACGTACGGCTTTAAATCGTCGTCGAGATTGTCATATGCGTTTCTTGCCTCGTTTATTTTAACGCCGCTGTCCGCCGTTACATCGCCGATGTCGTTGATTTTTTCGACAACCTCGTTTACATCGTCGGCATCAAAAGTCTTTTGCCAATAAAGGATCGGATAGCCGCCGTTTACAAGAGAATATTCGTCTTTTTTGAATTTTTCGCCGAGAAGCGCGAGGAATTCGGGAGATTTCATAAACTCGGTTGTCTCGCCTGTGGTACTTCCGTCACCGTTTCCGATTCCGTTCTTTGTAACGGAAGAGTCATAATAGCATTCTTGGACCCTGTTATCATTTGTGAGCGAGCCTGCTATTGCGCCTGCCTGACCGTCGGATGCGGAAGTTATTTTACCTGCGTTATAGCAATTGACTATGGTGTGGCCGTCCTGAGCCTGTCCTACAATGCCGCCGAGTGAATAAATACCGTTTATGCTTCCGAGGTTGTAGCAGTTGTCTATGGTAACCTCAACCGAAGTATCACGTCTTGTAGTATCGAGATGTCCTACAATACCGCCTGTATGGCCGCTGCTTGCATAAAGCGAGCCTACGTTGTAGCAGCCCGTGATATTACTCTTGCCGCCGTCGCGCACTGTACCGACTATACCGCCCATGTAACCGCTGCCGTAAATATCGGCACCGTTCCAGCAGTTTATAAAGTCTGCGCCGTTACTCCATTTGGCGATACCGCCGAGGAACGAAGTGTATATATTTTCTTTGCCGATTTCGCCGCTTGCGACACCGACATTCTTAATTACGGCATTTTGGCAGACAGTTCCGAAAAGTCCGCCGCGGAGAGAAGTAAGATTGTCTATGACATATCCGTCGCCGTCAAATACACCGTCAAACTGATTTCTGTCAGAGCCTATCGGGATCCAGTTGTCATAGTCGCTGAGGTCAATATTATCGGTCATTTCAAAGTAAACACCGGTAGTTGCCATAAGCTTGGTATTTACGTAATATGACAGATTGTAAAGGTCCTCTGCCGTGCTTATAAGGTACGGTGAAGTCTCGGAGCCCAAGCCCTCCCACGGGATTTTATCCTTTACCGTAACTGTTACAAAGGTCTTGAGTTTACCGCTCTTTATACATACCTTTTGAGTTCCGACTTCAAGTGAATCACCGGAAATTATCTCATAATCCGTTACGGGCTTTTGCGCTCCGTCGCTGTAATATGCGGTAACCTCCATGCCGGCAGCGTCAAAAGAGTCGCCGTCATAATATTCGGTCTTATCGGGTGCTTTTGTAACCGCGATAGAAGTGATGTACGGCGTATTTGAGTCAAGCTCTCCCTCGCCGCCGACAAGCTCTATTGCCGAAACAAGAGCCGAATAATTATTTACGTATCTGCGTTCGTTTTCGGGAACCGCACGGAATTTTGCGAGTGCGCTCTTTGCCGCAGACTTATAATTTGCGTCCGTCGGCAGAGGAAGAGCGTCTATGGCGCTTACTGCGTCCGTGATTGCCGCTTTGGTTTCCGCGCTCCAATCGCCGCGCATATCATAAAGTGCTCTCATCTTATTTTCAAATCTCCAATAAGCTACGAGAGCGTAAGTTGCCTGATCGTTTGCCATACTGTTCCAGCCGTTGCCGACAACATGGCAGAAGCCGCCGTTTGTATCGCGGAATCTTAGAAGTCCGTCAAGGAGCGTTAAGCCGTCGGAGGTTATAAATCTGCTGTCCTTTTGGGGGTCGATTCCGACAGAAGTCAGCGCAACTATAACCTGAGCTATACTTTCGGAGTTATCGGTATTCCATGAAGTAAAGCCCGCTTTATCGTTCATCATTGAGCCTAAGCGGTCAAATGCTTCGTCCACGCATTGACGAACCGTTTTTGAAACTTCGTCGCCCGAAATTTCATTTTTATATGTATACACGGTATCGTCATTGTAATAAGGAGCGAGCGCCTGTATTGCCATAGCGGTAATATCAACATCCGACGATGAACCGTAACCGCCGAGAACCCAGCCGCCGTATTTATTGCCGTCTACGCCGTCGGTAAGCTGCATTTTAAGTATTTCTTTTATGAAAAGCTCACGCTGATATGCGGCGTCGCTCGGAACCTCATACATACCGGTATCAAGAGCAATAAGACCCCATATCCAGCCGTTTATACCCTGTTTGCCGGGACCGCCCTTTACCTTGCAGTTATAGCTGCCGTCCGCGATAAGATTTATCGGCTGACCGTTATACGTTCCGAAGCTTGCGGGGTCGCCGCCGAGAGCCGCTATTGTAACAACGCCTCTGTGCCACTCGGTAGCCTTTACGCTGTGAAGTGTACCGCCGTTTTCGGCGTATGTCTTTTCGACATATGACTTCATGGCATTGAGATAGTCGGTGTAGCCTGTGCCGTCGTCGATAAGATAAGTATATTTTCCGTCTACGGAATCGAAATATCCGTAACGACCCATAGCAAGTGCCATCCAGTCGGTAGCCGTAGAGCTGGCGCCTGACATATAGCTTTCATTGCCCAAAAGAGTGTCGGCGGAAGTGAGCCCCGCTTTGGTTTTTGAGCTCTTGACTGCCTCTTTAATGTAACCCGAAAGCTTTGCCGAAAGCTCGGTTCCCTCGCTGAACGAAGGACGAACGGGCTTATCTGCGGAAACAAGGCTTTCCCAAGCAAGCTTCGGATTTGTGTCGCCCGAAACAAATGCCGAACCGAGCATAGTCTCGGTTACGGAGTCAACCTTTGCCGCGCCGTCAACATCGCCTTTATTGCCTGTTGCCGCGAAAGACGAGGTTGAGAGATAATAACAGTTCTCCGCCGTTCCTCTTGTGGCGCCTATCAATGCGCCGATATTGTTTTGGTAACCTGCCGAGTCTTCAACCGTGCCTGCATTGTAGCAATTTACAAGCTCGGGAGACGCCGCTTTGTGTCCGCCGGCTACACCGCCGACAGAGGCAGGACCCGATACCTTACCTGTGTTATAGCAGTTTTCGAGTTTGCCTGCGCGCCAATGCTGACCGCTTACGCCGCCTATGTAGCCTGTTGTACCGCTGACATTACCCGAATTGTAGCAGCCCGAAACGGTAGACGCGCCGCCGACATAGCCCACTACGCCGCCGACTCCCGAAGAGCCGCTGACATCGGCATTATTTCCGCAGCCAATTATATTGCCTGCATTGAGGTAACCGACAACGCCTGCAACCGACGAAGAACCGCTGACGCTGCCCTTAACCGTAACATTCTTAACCGTACCGCCGTTTACCTTTCCGAAGAGTCCCGCATTGGAACCCGAAGAAATGTAAAGTCCGCTGATTACGTGGTTGTTTCCGTCAAATGTTCCGGCAAAAACCGATGACGAGGAGCCTATCGGCGTCCATTCGGAGCCTTCTCCGCCGAGGTCGATATCGGCTGTAAGCTCTACTGTTTTTCCCGAAAAGTCTTCACCGCCGTTCACCTTTTCGGAGAACGCGAGCAGCTCCTTTGCCGACGATATTGAAAGATCAGCCGGTGCGGCAAGTACCGCAACGGGTATCACAGACAATATCATCACAAGAGCAAGAAGCCATGACAGACATTTCTTTACTGTCTTTTTAGGTTTTAACATACCTTACTCCTTTCAAAACTCTTTACTTTTTGCGCTTCCCACCGGGAGTTTTAAGACCGGCTTTTTCGAGAGCGCGCGGCCAAGGGCCTAAAAATGCCTTAATTCGCGAGCGTGTGGCGTCATCGAAATCGTCTTTTCGCGGAAGCCTTTTCAGCTCCTCGGATTTACGCACAAGCTCATTTACTGCCCATTTTTCTTTGTCGTCGCCAAACATAAAATCCTCCGAACACAAAAAATCTCTCCCTGCCGAAAAGCAGGGAGAGTGCAACAAATTAACCAACGAAAAAATCTTGTGCAATCGGGCAAAGAGTGCACCGACAGCACAAATCAAAAGCTGATAAATCGGCTGCACTCTTCTCACCAAAGTTGTGTTTAACCATAAAAATACGGCAGGTCTCCTGACTTATGATCCCATACATCACGGGAAGAGTCGCCTTCTCGGAAAGCTCCAATGGATCGGACTCTCTTACGTCAAACACAGTAATGGCGGTTGTTCCGGATTTTAACCGGATTCCCTTTTAATTCGCGGCAAGAACCGCGAAACCGTATTTTTTATCAAGTATTAAACTGTATAAGCCCAAGCTGCAAAGACGGACCGACAAAAAGCGTCGATTTTGCGGTTTATCTTACAACTTATTGATATTTTACTACATAAATATTGCGCCGTCAATAAAACACGGCGCAAAATATGTGCGTAATACCTGTTTGAATTTGAAAAAATTTTAGTAAATTATTGACAATGAGGCTTTAATTTAATATAATATCAAAGCATGAAATGCGCCGATGTGGCGAAATCGGCAGACGCAAGGGACTTAAAATCCCTCGGTAGCAATACCGTACCGGTTCAAGTCCGGTCATCGGCACCACCGGCAGTAAGCCGCAAAAAAACGCACCTCACGAAAGTGGGGTGCGTTTTTTTGCCTTTGCTTCGGCGAATGTTTGTTTTACTTGTCGGTATTTGGTTGTTTATTTGTGTTTTTTACCTGCTTTCGGTTATTCTCACCTGTTTGTGGTTTGGATTTGGGTTTGGATTTGGGTTTAGGTTTGCTTATACTTATTTATACTTATACCTATTTATATTTGTTTATGTTTATTCTTCGACGTTTAAAAGCTGACGCAGCATATTCTTTGTCATAAGATTATCGGCAAACGCCAGGGTTTCACGAAGCCGCTTTTGCGGACTCTCGTCCCAATCACATTCGGGAGCGGAAGAAACACCCATTTTTCTAAGCGCGTCGCAGTAAGACTTTGCCGCAAGACGAAATTCGCGGTAATTCTTTTCGTCTCTGCCGTTCCACGCGGTATCGGCGACGGCAAACCACCTCGGGAAGCACATATAGCAAAGCCGTTCAAAATCCGTGATGTACTCCGTCCATATAGGCGTTTCCACTCCGACTATTGATTTTTTGCCTGTTTCCGTTAAGCCCTTTATGCTCTTCGGGTTAAACATATATACATCTTTAAGAGGGTACATACCGTACGGATAATCGGCATAATACGGCTTAAACTTTTCGATAATTACGGGGCAGCCCTCATTTGCGCGCTTTACCGAGATGCCCGCTTTATCAAGCCAATATGCAAGCGTTATGTTTTTATCGAGAATACCGCCGTTTGCCGCTTCGTTCCAGCAAATGACACGCCTGCCCTTTTTTTCGAGATACTCTGCGGCTCTGTTCACAAGACTGCAGTGCAGCTCCTCTTCGTTTTTAAGCCCGAGCTCGCGTATTTTAGACTGACATTTGGGGCACTTTTTCCACTTATCCTTCGGGGCTTCATCGCCGCCGAGATGGAAGTACTTGCCGGGGAAAATATCGCAAAGCTCATCTAAAATGTCATAAATCAGCTTTAATGTCGCGGGATTTCCGGCGCAGAGCAAATCCTTGAATATACCCTGGCTTGTTTTTGCCTTTACCTGCTCTTTATTGCACGATAGCTCGGGATACGCCTGAAGTATGGCGCTTGCGTGGCCGGGAATATCTATTTCGGGAATAACCTCGATATATCGCTCTTTACAGTATTCGGCTATTTCTTTCAGCTGTGCCCGAGTATAAAAATGACTGTAAACGCCGTCGTCGTTTTCTTTTTTCCCGAAATGTGAGCCCTCGCGGCTACCGCCTACCAAAGAAAGCTCCGGGTGATTTTTTATTTCGGCTCTGAAGCCCTGATCGTCGGAAAGATGGAAATGAAAATAATTGAATTTGAGCATTGCCGCCGCATCGATTATCTTTTTTATTTCCTCCACGGTAAAGAAATGACGACAGACGTCCACCATAAAGCCGCGATAAGAAAATACTGGCTTGTCCGTTATTTCACATTCGGGGAGCATATTCCCGTCCTCTCGCAGAATTTGCTTATACGTAATATCGGCATAGTGTAAGGCGCGCTCACTGCCGCCCTTTAAGAAAACGCCGTCACGGTTTATTTTAAGCGAGTATTCCTCTTTTCCCATATCGGCGTCAACGCTCTCGTTTACGCTGCCTTTCGGGACATATTTGCCGGAAAACATTATTTTTTGCGGTTTCGGAATTATATTCATAAAATTCACCCGTTTCTCATTGAGTTTTGTTTTCAAAATAAGAATAGCTATAATATAACACACAAATTATAAAATTCAAATATTTCCGTTTTACGAAACGACATATTTTATAAACACATCTTAATTTATTGTATATTATACCAACTGAACAATTATTTTAAGACAAAATTATGTAAATTTTAACGTCAAAAAGGTCGAAAATTCTATTGACGTTGAAATCAAGTAAGAATATAATTAAATTGTTAAAGATTTAACCGATACGGTGTTTTGGATAAAAAATCCGTACCGAATTTTTAAAAGAGGGAGATTCTTTTTATGGAAAACAAGAATCAGCGCATCTGTATAATCGGCGGAGGCCCTGCCGGCACAAGCATGGCAATGTACCTTGAAAAAAACGGGTATGATAACTATGTAATCTATGAAAAATCCAATCGAGTCGGAGGTAAGGCATTTTCCCCGAAAATGAAGGTTAAAAATGCCCAAGGCAAATGGGAGGACCGCACCATAGAGATGGGCGCGGTAATGGGCTGTGACACTTACTTTGCAGTTCATGAGTGCGAGGAATTCGGCGGTACAACACACGTCGGAGGCCCACCTATGGGACGCAAATTTATGAAAGTGGACGGCACTCCTCAGAAAATGTCGCCTATAGCTATGCTCAAGAAGCTATCCAAGATGAAAAAGCTGTCAAAGCTTCTTGATACGAAGTACAAGGGCTATGATGTAAACGGTCACCGCGGAGTTTCGGAAGGACGCTATGAAGGTCCCTGCCCCTCTCCCGAAATGAAGCTCGCTCACATTGAGGGCGTTAACCCCAACCTTAAAGACCTTTCAATGCCGTTCTCCGAATTTTTAAAGCTCAACCATTGCGAGGACGCCACCACGGTTTGGAAGGGTCCGTTCACTTCTTTCGGCTATGGTTATTTTGATGAAATCCCCGCCGCTTATGTCTTAAAATATCTTGACGCATTTACTGTTAAGCAATTCCTTTCGACAGGTAAACTGTGGACTTGGTACGACGGCACACAGAGCATTTGGGAGGGCGTTAACAATCACCTTAAGCATCCGGCGCTCTTAAATTCAGAAGTTACAAACATCAAGAGAGAAAACGATAAGGTATTTGTAACGGTAAACGGTAAGACCGAAGAATTTGACAAGCTCATAATCTGCACTCCGCTTGAGCTGTTCCTCGGCTACGGCGATCCGCGTGAAGAAGAAAAGGACCTCTTCTCAAAAATCGTACATAAGGAATACTTTACAATGGCCGTTCGCCCCGAAGAAGGCAACGCTCCCGAAATTTCATATTACTTCTTTGAAAATATGACTAACGAGACCCGCGGTCATCTTATGGTATTCTATCACCGTTGGTCCGACGGCGTAACAGATCAGCCGCTTGTTACCTTTACTCTTCGTAACCACGAGGGTATGGAGGATGTTCCCTTTGACAAAGCCAAGGAAACAACTCTTAAAGATATGGAACTGTGCGGTCTTAAGGTTGACAAGATTGAGCGCATAGACGACTGGTATTATTTCCCGCACGTAGGCAGCAAGGATTATGCCGACGGTTGGTATGAAAAGGTTGAAGCTATGCAGGGCAAGGACAACACTTTCTATGCCGGTGAAGTTATGGCATTCGGCGATATGGAGGAAACCGTTGAGTACAGCCGCGACTTAGTAAGAAGATTCTTTAAATAGGAGACATAAAAGTATGCCCGATCAGAATAAAAAAATCATCAGCAAATACCAGGGTGACAAAAACCCTGATAAGCGCTATTTGAAGCTCGGCAGAAAAATCACCGACGTTGTGGCTCACAAGATAGGCGGAGTTACATCGGACGATCCCGAATATTGGGGTCTGCGCGAGGTACTTACTCCCGAAATGTGCGACGTTGCTAACAAAATGAAGCTTCGTAAGCACTACACGTTTGAGCAGTTACTCGCTATGAACAAAGAGTATGAGGCTATCGATCTGCAAAAGCTTCTTGACGAGATGTCGTATATAGGCATTCTCGAATATGACTACGGCGATAATTACGACCACAATCACGAGCTTAAAGACCGTCCGAGAATCAGACGTTACCGCGTACCCTTTTACGTACCCGGTTCGGCCGAGCTTTTCAACTCTTCCGTTGACAGAATAGCCAAAAATCCGGCTGTTGCCTCATTCTTTGAGAGAATGACATTTATTCCGCTTGCAGGTATCACTCAGATGGTGCCTCCCGGAGGCGACGGCATAGGTATGCATGTTATTCCCGTTGAAAAAGCCATAGACGCCAAGAGCGAATCGGTGGATCTTGAACATATTTCATACTGGCTTCAGAAATATGAGGGTCATATTTCTGCCGGTATTTGCTCCTGCCGCGCTTCACGCGCTGTTTTGGGCGACGGCTGCACAGACGATTTTGACGATTGGTGCATACAGCTCGGCGATATGGCGGATTACACCGTTGAAACCGGAAGAGCACACTACATAACAAAAGAACGTGCACTTGAAATACTCAAGCTTGCCGAAAAAAACGGCTATGTTCACCAGATAACCAACATTGACGGTGAAAATAAGATATTTGATATATGCAACTGCAATGTTAAGATATGCAACGCTCTTCGCACATCGCTTCTGTTTAACACACCTTATCTTTCGCGAAGCGCCTATACCGCCAAGGTTACAAAAGAGAACTGCGTAGCGTGCGGCAAGTGCGTTGAAACTTGCCCTGCAGGTGCCGTAAAACTCGGGCAGAAGCTCTGCCACAAGGACGGCACGGATTTCAAATATAAGCACGCTCCCCTGCCGGACAACAACATTTGGGGTCCGTATGCATGGGATGAGAACTACCGCGATACGGCGCGTATGTCAAACACATATCCCACGGGTTCCGCTCCCTGTAAGGCTGCGTGCCCGGCGCACGTTCCGGTACAGGCTTATCTTCGCCTTGCGAGAGACGGCAAATACCGTGAAGCACTCGCTATGATAAAGACCGAAAACCCATTCCCGGCAGTATGCGGCAGAATTTGTAACAAGCGCTGCGAAAGCGAATGCACACGCGGAAAAATTGACGATCCGGTATCAATTGACGCAGTAAAGAAATTTGTAGCCGATCTCGACCTTAAAGCCAAGGACAGATATGTTCCCGAAAAGACGGTACAGTCGGTTCACGGTTCATTTGACGAGAAAATCGCCATCATCGGCGGCGGCCCCGCAGGACTCAGTGCCGCATATTATCTCGCCCAGATGGGTTATAAGCCGACGGTATTTGAAAAAAATCCCATTCCCGGCGGTATGATGACATACGGTATTCCGAGCTACAAGCTCGAAAAGGATGTTATCGCTGCCGAAATCGACATAATCAAGGCTCTCGGTGCAGAGATCAAGTGCGGCGTTGAAGTCGGCAAGGACGTCACCATAGATGAACTCAAAAAACAGGGCTACAAGGCATTTTACATCGCCATAGGCTGTCAGGGCGGCAAACGTCCCAGCGTTAAAAACGATGACGCAAAGGGCACCGCTATTGCCGTAGAATATCTCCGTCACTGCTTTGAACACCGCGAGGATTCATTCTCCGGTAATGTTGTGGTAGTCGGCGGCGGTAACGTTGCGATAGACTGCGCGCGCAATGCTCACCGTCTCGGCGCAACGGACGTTAAGATGTTCTGCCTTGAATCGCGCGACACCATGCCTGCGAGCAACGAGGAAATACTTGAGGCCGAAGAAGAAAATGTCGGCATAAATCCCTCTTGGGGCCCGAAGGAGGTCACCGTAAACGACAAAGGAGAGGTTACCGGCATCATCTTTAAAAAGTGCCTTCGCACGATAGACCCTGAAACAGGCAAATTCTCTCCCGTATATGACGAAAACGAGACTGTTGAAATAAAGGCAGACAAAATCGTTTTTGCCATAGGGCAGGCAATTGAATGGGGCAACCTGCTTGAGGGCTCAAAGGTGAAATTCTGGCACGGCAATTACCCTGTTGCGGACAAATTTACATACGAGACGGACGATCCCGACATATTCGTGGGCGGCGACGTATTTACCGGTCCGCGTTTTGTAATAGACGCCATTGCAGCCGGTCACGAGGCGGCTGAGAGCTTACATCGCCATGTACGCCCCGACGCTTCAATGACCATAGGCCGTGACCGTCGCAATTTCACACCGCTCAACAAGGACGACCTTACATATCCGTCTTATGATACGGCAGGACGTCAGGAAGCCGGTATGGATGAAAGCATCGACTACAAGATGTCCTATAAAGACGCACATCTCGATTTGACAGAGGAGCAGGTTAAAACCGAAACCGGCCGCTGTCTCGGATGCGGCGCATCGTATGTTGACCCGCACAAGTGTATAGGCTGCGGTCTTTGCACCACGAAGTGTGAATTTGACGCAATACATCTTGTACGCGATAATCCGAAATGCACCGATATGAGAGTTGCCGAAAAGAAGGTCGGCGGACTTATGGGCTACTCCGCAAAACGTGCGTTTAAAATACTCGGGCATCTTGGCTCGGATGAGGCGAAAGAGCTTAAAAAGAAGCGCATAGCCTACAAAAAAGCGCACAGCGACAAGGGTTAAGACATGCACGAGCTCGGTATAGTTCTGAATGTCATAGACAGAGTAGAAGAGATTGCCAAGGAAAACAACGTAAAAAAGGTCACCAAGCTGACTCTTGAAATAGGCGAGGTTTCATCGATTGTTCCGTCATATTTTTCGGACTGCTTTGAGTGGGCAAAGAAAAAAACGGATTATATGAAAGACACCGAGCTTGAAATGATAATCCTTGAGGGTCTCTCCTACTGTCGCGACTGTAAAAAAACATATAAGACCACCGAATACGCAAAAAAATGTCCGCACTGCGGCAGTGACGATACATATCTTGTCACCGGCGACGAGATGCGGATAAAGGATATTGAAGTTATCGGGTAGAAAAACGGAGCTGTATTTTTTTACAGCTCCGTTAATATTTATACATTCAAATAACCGCACAGCAGCTTCAGCGTATTATAAACGCCGTCGATATGGCTGCGTTCATAGCCGTGGCTCGCATAAACTCCGGCTCCTATCAGCCCATGTCGTATATCTGCGCCCGAACGCAATGTGGCTTCAACATCCGAGCCGTAATGCGGATATACATCGACGGCATAATCGGCACCCATCGCCTTTGCGGCTTCAATCAGTTTGCCTACGGTATCATAGCTGTAAGGTCCGCCGGAATCCTTAGCGCAGACGGACACCTGCTTTTCCGTACATTTCAATCCGTCGCCGACGCACCCCATATCGACCGATATTGCCTCGGTAACTCCGCCCGGCACAGTCGAGGAACCGCCGTGGCCGACCTCTTCATAAACGGTAACGTGCACATACACACGCCGCGGTAAAACTATACCGTTGTCTTTAAGATATTTTGCAAAACCGAGCAATATGCCCACAGAGAGCTTATCATCAAGGAATCTGCTTTTTAAATATCCGGATTCGGTACGGCGTGTACGCGGTTCAAAGCAAACTATATCGCCCGTTTCTATGCCGAGTTTTCTTGTATCCTCATCGGTTTTTACGTCCTCGTCGATGACGATTTCGACGCTGTCCCAAGTACGCGAAACAGTCGAAAAATCGCCGTTAACGTGAATTGAAGCGTTACAAATCTGAAGCGCGCCCTCATATATTTTGCCCGAACGGGTATATATTCTGACATTCTCCGTTTCGGCGTTGCAGGCATTCATACCGCCGAGGGGCGTTATTCTCAGTCTGCCGTTGCTCTTGACTTCGGCGACCATTCCGCCGAGGGTATCTGTGTGCGCCTCCAAAAGCAAAGCATTGTTATCGTCTTTTCCGCCGAGGTCGGCAAGAACGCCGCCCTTTACCGTGTATTCGGCGGGAAATCCGAGAGCCGAAAATTCCTTTTTAACGAATTCGGCGGCTTTTTTGGTAAAACCCGTCGGAGAATCAATATTTAACAGCGCGCTCGCCTTTTCCCATGAGTAATCTGCATATTTTTTATCTATCACAGCTTATCACCGCAGCTTTCCGAAAAATTATACTATTAGTTTACCATAACCGCGCCGAAAAAACAAATATGCGTTGATTTTCAGTGTAGTAAAGTGAAAAATGTTACTTATCAGCACAAGTGTAGTTAATATATATCTAAAGTGTGTCGATACGTAACAAATAAACTGCCTGCAAAGCCGCACAGACCCGGGCATAGGCAAAGGTACAAGACAGACACAGGCACAGGCTCAGACATAGACAAAAGTAAAAGTAAAAGCAGAAGTCAAAAGCAAAGTCAAAAGCAAAGTCAAAAGCGAATTACATTACATTTTATTTTTAAACCGCTTTGGGATTTATAAAAAAGGCAGCCTTTCGGCTGCCTTTTATGGTGGAGATGGCGGTAATCGAAACCGCGTCCGAAATCTCATCCTCACAAATTTCTACGAGCGTATCCGTCTATTTGAAATTCCCTCGGCACATCGCCCGACGGCGGTCTATGCGCTTTGGTAGCCCTGTTGTGTGTGACGGGTTACAAGGCGGTTACCCGTTCACATTTACCGCTGATGACGCTCCTTATCCGATCGCGGTACTTCGGAGGGAACGACCCGCTGACTTAAGCAGCGAGTAAAACTTTAGAATCTTTGTCGTTTATTTTTAATAAACTGTGGCTGTTTAAAGCGGCACCACACCGCTGCTCGCTTATCGTGGTTCAAAGACCCCGTCGAAATCCTTTCATCCCCTTATATATTATCTCATTCGCTCTTTCAGCTCTCTGTCGATAGTGCGCGTTGCTTCCTTTTTGGCGGCAACGTCGCGCTTATCGTAATTCTTTTTGCCCTTACAAAGACCGACTTCCATTTTTGCCCTGCCGTTTTTAAAATAAACCGACAGCGGTATGAGAGTCAGCCCCTGCTGTTTTATTGTGCCGTAGAGCCTGTGTATTTCTTTTTTATGCATTAAAAGGCGTTTTACGCGCAGAGGGTCGCGGTTAAAAATATTGCCGTGATCATACGGGCTTATATGAACCGAATTTGCAAATATTTCGCCGCCGTCGATACTGCACCAGGAATCCTTTAAGTTTATCCTGCCCTCGCGTATACTCTTGACTTCCGTGCCGAAAAGCTCTATACCCGCCTCGTAGGTTTCAAGAATGAAATAATCGTGGTAGGCTTTTTTATTTTGTGCAATTTTTTTGATTTGCTCGGCAGCCATAAGTTTTACCTTTCGTCAACATTATCGGCAGCTAACTGCCGAACCTTTTAATCATATAAGATTTCTGCCCTCAAGTGCGCGCATCAAAGTTACTTCGTCAGCATACTCAAGGTCGGCACCTACGGGAACACCGTAAGCAAGCCTTGTTACTTTTATGCCGATGGGCTTTAAAAGCTTGCTGATATACATAGCCGTTGCCTCGCCCTCTACTGTGGGGTTTGTAGCCATAATGACTTCGTTTACGCTGTCATTCATACGCAAAAGGAGCTCTTTAACGGTGAGGTCGTCGGGGCCTATACCGTTCATCGGCGAAATAACGCCGTGCAACACGTGATACAGACCGCGGTATTCGTGGGTACGCTCAAACGCTATAACATCACGCGGACTTTCAACCACGCAAATTGTAGATCTGTCGCGCTTTTCATTACTGCAAATCGGGCAGATTTCATCTTCGGTAAGATTGCGGCAAATTTTGCACTGATGTATTTTTTCGTGAGCCGTCACTATGGCATTTGCAAGCTCTGCGGTCCCGTTATCGTCAAGCCCGAGCACATAAAATGCCATTCTTTCCGCCGATTTTGTGCCTACTGACGGCATTTTGCGAAATTCGTCTATCAGCTTTTCAAGCGCAGGGATATTGTATCCCATTAAAACATACCGCCCATTCCGGGGATATTAAGTCCGCCGGTAAGCTTATTCATTTCACGCTCTGCGGTTTCGTCGGCTTTACGCATAGCCTCGTTGAGAGAAGCCATAAGAAGATCCTCAAGCATTTCGGGCTCTTCGGGGTCGATAACCTCGGGTTTGATTTTGATAGCCTTAATTTCATGCGAGCCGTTTACCGTAACCTCAACCGCTCCGCCGCCTGCCGACGCATTGTATTCCGCTGCGGCAAGCTCATCCTGAAGCGCGCTCATATTACTTTGAACCTCCTGGAGCTTTTTCATCATATTGGCTCCGGTAGGACCCTGGTTCGGAATTCTTGCTTTCATATTATTACCATTTCCTTCCAATTTAATCTTATTTACTGGTCTATAACATTGATGCCGAGTTCCTTTGCCCTGCTCAAAAGCCCATCTAACGGGTCTTTTTTCGGCTTTGCCTCGGAATGCTCGTCATTGTATATTCCTATACGATATTTTTTGCCGCTGACCTCATACACGGCCTTTACAATGTCGTTTGAAAAATTGCCTGTCATCAGCATTTGGCCGAGTATTGAATTTGACGATTTTATAAGTAAAAATCCGCCCGGATGAACAAACGCCGTCGAGCCGTTTAAAAATCCCGTAAGAGCCGGAGAAGTGCGCGACAATATATCGACAACCTCAGCCCAATTTTCAAACACTTCGTCCGATTTTATTTCTCGGTTTTTATCTTGCGACGTCTCATTTACTTTCGGCTCCGCATTGTTTGGCTCATCATAAGCGGCAGGCGTTTTATCGGAAACAGCCTCTTTGCTTTCGGGCTTTTCGTTTTTAACCTGCTGTGTTTGCGCTTCGTTCGGCTCGCTTTGCTTCACCGGAGATGCGTTTGCGGCAAAATCCGACTCCAAAGATTCGGAAGAAGGCTTAAACACGCCGTTTTTAAGCTTTACTTCAATATCAGAAATTCTGCGCAAAACAGCCGCCGTATCCGTATCAAGCTTCGGACTTGTCAGTCTGATAACAGCCATTTCGGCACTTGTGCGCCTGTCGGCTCCCCTTTTGATTTCGACTATGGCGTCACCGATTCTGTCCATACACGAGAGAACACTCTCAAGAGTCAGACTCTTTGCCTGGCGGCGTATTATCTCTATTTCGGAATCGGGGCAAATAACGAGCTCTCTGAAATTAGGCACCGTCAGTGCAACCATCATATTGCGGAAATGAGAGAGTAATTCACTTAAAAGACGTTCCATATCGCAGGAATTATTGTAAAGCTCATCTATTATCGTGAGTGCCCTTGGACTATCGTGAGAGATTACGGCGTCAACAAGCTCAAAAAGGTGCTCTCTGCCGGCTATGCCTGCGGCGTCGCTTGCCACCTTTTCGGTTATTTCGGTTCCGTAAGACGCGCATCTGTCAAGCAGCGACAAGGCGTCACGGAGCGCACCGTCGGCAATACGTGATATAAGCATTGCCGCCTCGGGGGTTAAATCAATATTTTCTTTATCGGCTACAAACGAAAGCCTCTTTGCTATATCCTCGGGTGAAATGCGTTTAAAATCAAAACGCTGACAACGTGACAAAATCGTAGACGGAAGCTTATGCACCTCGGTAGTCGCCAAAATGAATTTGACGTGCTCGGGCGGCTCTTCAAGCGTTTTTAAAAGAGCATTAAACGCGCCGACGGAGAGCATATGCACTTCGTCTATGATATACACGCGGTACTTTACGGCGGACGGCGTATAATTAGCCTCCTCGCGGAGATCTCTGATATTGTCAACACCGTTATTTGACGCGGCGTCTATTTCGATGACGTCCAAAATCGAGCCGTCGTCTATACCGCGGCAGGCGGCACATTTTCCGCACGGATTGCCGTCCACGGGATTTTCACAGTTGACCGCTTTTGCGAGAATTTTGGCACAGGAGGTTTTGCCCGTTCCGCGAGAACCGGTGAAAAGATAGGCGTGTGAAAGTCTGCCTGATTTTACCGCGTTTCTGAGAGTCTCGGTAACGTGCTCCTGCCCGACAACATCGGAAAAGGTCTGCGGACGATATTTGCGATACAGCGCCTGATACATTTTCACACCTCCTGCTTTTGTGCCTAACAAAATACAGCGGCACTTTTCGGCTTCATTATAACAAAAATAAAGACCTTAACTTGGTCATGCACCGTGCAGGCGGACTGTGGCGCACAGGCTGACCACTTAATGCTGCTCGGTTCCCCGCCTGACATGGTTCGTGGAGCTCTGTCGCACAGGACCCGCACGGCACACGACCAAATTAAGGTGATATTATTATAATATAATCTTTTCAATATTGCAAGGGCTTATACAAAACTTTAGAGAATTTGCAAAAAGCCGCCGCAAAAGCTTTTTAAAGGAAAAGCTCTGCGGCGGAGTTAAAATCAAACTGTCTTTTTACTCGGTCTTATCTTCGAAGGAGTCGTTTTTTTCCTCTGCGACAGGCTCCGTAACAAGCTCTTTAAGGCTCGCGGCAAGACCTGCAAGGCTTTGAATCTCGGACGGGATAATAATCTTAGTAGCCTTACCGTCGGCTGCCTTTGAGAAAGCCTCAAGGCTCTTTATGGCTATAACGGCGTCGCTCGGAGCAGCCTCGTTTATAAGCTCAATGGCCTTCGCATTTGCCTTTTGGACGGCGAGTATAGCCTCGGCTTCGCCCTCAGCCTCACGTATTTTAGCTTCTTTGACGGCTTCGGCGTGAAGAATTGCCGCCTGTTTTTCTGCCTCGGCGTTGAGTATCTGTGACTCCTTGTGACCCTCTGCTACAAGTATTTTACTTGCCTTTTCACCCTCTGCCGTAAGAATTGCCTCACGGCGATGACGCTCTGCCTTCATCTGCTTTTCCATGGCATCCTGAATCTCACGCGGCGGGATGATGTTTTTAAGCTCGACGCGGTTAACCTTAATGCCCCATGGGTCGGTTGCTTCGTCAAGAATAACACGTATTTTTGCATTTATGGTATCGCGTGATGTAAGCGTTGCGTCAAGCTCCATCTCACCGATGATGTTACGAAGTGTGGTTGCCGAGAGATTTTCAATAGCCGAAATCGGATGTTCAACACCGTATGTGTAAAGCTTGGGGTCGGTTATCTGAAAGAACACAACCGTATCTATCTGCATAGTTACGTTATCCTTGGTGATAACGGGCTGCGGTGCGAAATCAACGACCTGCTCTTTTAATGAGACAACCTTGGCTATTCTCTCAAAGAACGGGATTTTAACGTGAAATCCGGTCTGCCACGTCGTAAGATATGCACCGAGTCGCTCGATAACATATGCTTTTGACTGCGGAACAATTTTAAGATTTGCTATAACGATAACCAATGCAATTACAATTATCGCCAAAATAACGTAAAGCCATGCCATAATAAAATACCTCTTCCTTTTATTTATTCTGTATTAAACCGACTATCAGCTTAACACCGTCGATTTTTTGCACCTCGACGACGCTTCCCGCCGGTATAATGCTTCCGTCTGCGGAACGAGCACTCCACGATTTTCCGTCGGCTTTTACGATGCCTGTGGCACGAAGATTGTCTATCTCCTCCGTGACTATCGCCCTTTCGCCTATGATACGGTCTATATTTGTACGCTGTATTTTAGGAGTAGAGAACTTTTTCACGAGCGGTCTTGTCAGCAAAAGAGCCGCAAACGATACACCGACAAAAAGTGCCGCCTGCACAAGTGTATTCGCACCGCAAAAATTGGCAATAAGCGCGACAAGAGAGCCTATGGCAAACCAAATGGAAACAAGCTGAACGGTTATCGCCTCTGCAATTATAAACAGTACAAGAAGCACCGACCAAAGAACGGTAAACCCCGTAACGGTAAGTCCCACGGTAATACACTCCTTTTATCATTTGCTTATTATATTATATCAAAAGCTGCCGCAAAACACAACATTATTCAAAAATCGGTCTGCAATTGTCGAAAAATGACGGACAGCGAACCTTGTAATTCAAAAAAATATGCAATAAATTTATCTTGAACAATACAATTATACAGTTTTGACATATTATGCCACGGAAGTTTTTGACAATCAAAATGTTCAAAACCGTGTTCATAATGTTAAAAACTTTGGTTTTAAGCGGATTTTACGCTCTCAAAAATGTAAAGTAACGATCTTGTCGCGAAGTTTTAGACAAAAATAAATATACAATACCGTTTTGCAGGATATGACCCATCGAGAGACAATTTTTAAGTACAAACAAAAAAACGGGGCTGTGGGCCGTCTCTGCCCACAACTCCGTTAAAAAAAATCAGTCTCTTCGAAGTGCCTCGATAGGCGGCATTTTTGCGGCTCGCTTTGCGGGATAAACGCCGAATATCACACCTATCGCCGTTGAAAATCCTATGGCAAGCGCAATTGTCGAGAATTTCACCTCAAGCGGAACGTTCATAATTTTCGAAACCAGTGCCGCTCCCGAAACACCCAGCAAAAGCCCTATAAGTCCGCCTATGAGGCACAGAATTATGGACTCCGTGAGGAACTGGAACAATATCGTGGACGTTTTGGCTCCGAGAGCCTTTCGTATGCCTATTTCGCGCGTTCGCTCCGTTATGGAGACGAGCATAATATTCATAACGCCTATTCCGCCGACTACGAGAGATATTGCGCTGACCGCCGCTATGAATATGGTAAATACGTTTATGACCGTATCTAAAAGGTCAATATAGGTTGCCATATTGGTTACGGTATAGCAATCGCGGTCCATGTTGTTATGTCTTGCCTTTATACGGTTTGCCGCCGCATTGCCGGCACTTTCAAGATCGTTTTCATCCTTTGCCATAATATAAACGGTATCGTATCGAGCCTCGCCGCCCATTATTTGAGTGGCTACGGTAGACGGAACCATTATCATGGCACTCGTCACCGTTGCACCGCCGGTAAGAGAATTCATATTTTCCAGCATCTTTTCGCTGTCGCCGCCGAACGAGCTCATCATATCGGTAACTCCGATAATCTTAAAGCTCACGGATACGTCGTTATAATTAAAGGAAACAAATTCGCCGACAACATCTTTCTTGCCGAAAAGCTGCATAGCACTTGTTGAATCGATTATACACACGCTTCTGCCGGCCTCAACCTCGGTTTTATTGAAGTATCTGCCATATATGCAGTCGCCGTTCATAACATATCTTAAATCGCTGTTGCCTCCGACTATAAAGCCTATGGCGTTTTTGTCGTTGGCGTCCACCGAAAGTGAGCCAAGGGTCATTACCATCGGTGATACGTACTGAACATTATCGAGAGATTTAATGGCGTTTATATCGTCGTCCGTAATATAGTCGGAATTTGAGATATCGGAATTTGCAGCATTGACGGTAATGCTTATGGCACTTGAGCCCATATCACGAATCATACCCACGATATAATCTCTGCCGCCGTTGCCGACAGTTATTACAGCTATTACCGAAGCTACGCCGATTATAATGCCGAGCATTGTAAGAAGCGAGCGCATAAGGTTCGACTTAATGCTGAAAATGGCGATCCTTATGTTTTCTTTTATATTCAATTCGGAGCCACCTGCCTTTTCAGCCTAAATTAACCCTTAACCGCTATTTTTGTTCCGTCCGTGAGAGCCGCTTTCGGATTCATAACAACCATTTCGCCCTCGGAAAGACCGGATTTCACTTCATAATCGTCATCGGAGAACACACCGAGCTCAACCGTTCTTTTTTCAACGGTTTTTTTATCGGGATTATATACATATACATAAGTGACGGCGTCATCAGTTGCCACGGCGTCAACCGGTATTTTGAGGACATTTGTTATTTTCTCGGTATTGACTTTTATGTCAACATCAAAGCCGATAACTATTTTTTCGTCGGGATTTAATATCTTGACCTTTGCAACCGCGCTCGCCGAATTTGACGATGAACCCGTTAGGCTTGATGCGATGGAACTGATATTAAGCCCGTTATTTTCGGAAGCCGTGGCGCCGACATACGACACAACCGCGTCATAATCGGAGCCGAGAGTCGATACAACCGCACTTTGACCGACCTTAAGTCCGAGAAGGTCATATTTGCCGACGGTAAAGCTTGCTATAAACTCACCGTAATTTTCAAGGACTATACCGTCGCCGACAGACGAAGCGGAGCCTGCTGTTGACGAAAGAATGTCGGTAAGAGTTGAGGCTACCTCGGAATTGCTCGTCATAGAGCCGATAATCGAAGAGAGATCAACGCCGGAGGAACCTGCTTCCGCGGGCGTAAACTCCTTGCCCGCCTCAATATTGACCGTGGTGATTATTCCGTCCGCCGAAGCGACCCAACCGTTTTTAAGGGAATCATATATAGCTTTATAGCTCTCATAATCCTTTTGCTTTTGCTCCATAACGGATTTATAAATATCGGACACGGTTTCGTCTGTCTGAGCCTCATAAACGGCGCGCTGAGTTTTAAGCGAGGTCAGCTGTGCCTCCGCCTGGGCTAATTTCATCTGCTTTGCGGCAACTGAGTCTGAAAGAGCCTTTTCTATATCCACATCGCCGGAGGAATTTTTAAGGGAATTGATTATATCCTGTATCTCTTCCTCGGTAAGTCCGCCGTTTTTAAGTTGCTCGCGAAGAGCCTCAAGCTGTTCTTCGGTATATTTTTTTGCGTTCTCGGCATTTTTTATATCGGCATTATGTGTTGCGGCTATTTCTCTTTTAAGCGCGGAAATATCGCTTTCCGTCTGAGAAATCTGAAGGTCGATTGCCTTTATACCGCTTTTTGCGGAGCTCACGGTACCGCTTGCTTTGTCGTATGCCGCCTTGGCTTTGCCAAAGGCACTTTTATAATTTGCGAGCGTACCGTCTATTGAAGATACATCAAAGGTAGCAAGAACATCCCCCGCCTTGATTCTGTCGCCCACCGCGACATTAACGGAGCTTACCTTGACGCCTGCCGCCGCCGTGAATTTTTCGGTGCTTGTGGACTCAACCGTCCCCTTTGTATCAAATGTCGCCTGTATATCGCCGACAGAGGCTGCCTGCACCTGATATTCGGGTCTCGGCTCCGGCTTGAAGGTCTGATAGAGAAGCGCTGCCACAAGAGCAACTATAATTACCGAAATCAAAACCGTAAAAATCTGCCTTTTTCGGGATAATCTTTTGAATTTCTTAAACAAAATACCACCACTTTCGCATTTTGATTGGAATATAATATTTTAAAGTAATTAAGTATACCTAATAATTTTATACTATTAAAGGATAGAATGCCATATGTTTTTGTTAAAAAAGTATGAACAAACAGTTAATAAACACAAAACGTGCAAAATGCTATGCAGGCAGTTTTTTTGCTTTTTCATATCGGTAAGCCTGTCAGCTGTTTGTCTAACCGCCTGCTCACGGCAAGAGAGCATTGACGCATATGAATTTTGCCGCCGCTACAATTCGGAATACGATTCTCCCGAAATCAAGTATGAGGAGTTTTTCAAGGAATGTAAAAGCGACGGCTGCTTTTACAGCTTTTACAAAATAGGAGACAAAACTGCATTATTAACGCTTGACACAGATGAAAAAGGTACGGTAACCGGAATCGCGGCAACCGTGACCGGCGAAGAAGGCTCTTACAACGAACAGGAGCTTCGGGAGTTTTATGACTCGTACATAGCCTTGTCATCGGAGCTTATGGGAGTAACATCGAGGGAGGCGGAAAAAGCCATTAACGACAGCGGTATATTCTTTGACAATTTGAAATTTTGCGATATTGATTATTACTGCGAAAAAGAGCGATATGTTTTTTCGCTGCTCTGCAACAAATATGTGATAACCGCATACACCGAAAAAGCAAACGGCAGGGCATATTAAATGCTCTGCCGTATATTTTTATTTTTTGTCGCCGAATTTTTCAAGCACGGAAACCGCGTTTGCATATTTTTTATTTCTCGTATATATCGAGAACTTTTTAAGCAAAATCTGCGGCGTTTCCTGTATAACCGTAGCAGCCTTTTTGAGCTTTGATTTTTTCTCCTTGTCCTCCTCTTCGTCGGAGGGGAGCGCATCTTTTTCGTTTATAAGAGCCTTTAACGAGCGGAGAAATTTGCGCTCAGTGTAAACGGTAAGCCGCGGCAGCTCATATTCCAAAGCGAGTGTTTCAAGCTCATTTACCGCTTCGTAGCCGTAATGCTCCTGCATTGCCTTATATTCCTTTTGGGAGAAATAATAAAACTGGCCGAAAAGCCTGCCGAACGCCTTTTTGGTATCAAGATAGCCCATTTTGATTCGACGCTCCGTCGCTTCTTTATCAAACTCAAACGACTCGCCGAGCTCCTTTGCGTCAAACGGACGGATATAAACTATATTGGCACAGCTCAAGGCCTCCTTGTGACCTATTCCTTTTATGCCGGATATATCGACTACGATAAGGCGATTTATACCGCGCTTTCTGAGTATACCTATCGGGGTATTGTCATAAACGCCGCCGTCGAGGAATTTGCCGTCCTTTGGGCCTTGTCTGTTAAGCCCCGGAACTCTTGCCGAAGCCATAAGGTAATCGATAAGCTCGCCCTCCGGCATTTCATCGACAAACATCTCGACAGGCTTCAGCGAATCAAGGTCGACAGTTTCAATAGCGAGCGGAATGTTTGACGCTCTTACTTTTTTCTCGTCGATATGGGCGGATATAAGCTCCTTTGCCGGCGTAACGTCAACACCGCCGTTGCGTATTATCTCGTGTGCGATTTTCGGGAAATTACTGAAGCTGAACAGATTTTTCGGGTCCTTCAGCTCGCCCTGAATATTTACGCCGCTCGAAACCTCAACGTTGCTCCAAAGCTCATACGCATCGTCAAAATCCCCTTGAGCTATCATAGCTCCGTTTATAGCGCCGATTGAGGCCCCCGCTATAGCCTCGAATTCAATGTCAAGCTCGCGCATGGCTTTCCAAGCGCCTATCTGGTATGCGCCCTTTGCACCGCCGCCAGCAAGTATAAGTCCGTACGGCTTCATATAACCACCTGCCACAATTCAATTTAGATTACATATGAATTATATATCACTTTTTCGATATTTACAATAAAAAATCGCTGTCAAAAATACAAAAAGCGTTACGGACTCAAGTCCGTAACGCTTTTGTAATCAAGAATGAGTAAAACACGTTATCGGTTTTTCTTCTTTGCCGCTGTCGGTTTTATTCGGTTCCTGAGAAGAGGAATTTGAGTTATCCTCCGGCTCAGTCTTCTCTGTAATGCTTGTATCCCGGGTGTCTGCCTGTTATGCCGTAATACTTACGAAGCTCTATCAGCTTGTCGATATTTTCGCGCGAAATTTCCTTTTCGCCGCCGAGAAGATGTGCCGTAAGGCTGATTTTTGCAAATAGCTCAAGTGTTTCCATACGGTAATATGCGGTTATTGCGTCGGCACCGACCGTAAGCGCGCCGTGATTTGCAAGAAGCAATACATCGTGCTCTTGAAGATACGGGGCAATGGCGTCCGGCACCTCGTATGTAGACGGCGTACCGTACGGTGTTACGGGAATTGAGCCTATCGCCGCAACGGTTTCTATCATCGTGTATCTGTCAAGCGGAATGTGCGCTACGGCGTATCCCGTGGCTGTAGGCGGATGAGCATGGAGCACCGCTCCTACGTCGTCGCGTTCTTTATAGCAGCGAAGATGCATTTTTATTTCCGACGACGGTCTGTAACCGTCAATAGCCTGGAGCACCTCGCCCTCGGGATTTATTATGACGAGTTTTTCGGGAGTTATGAAGCTTTTGCTGATGCCTGTGGGTGTGGCAAGGAAGTTACCGTCGGGCAATTTTACCGAGAGGTTACCGTCATTTGCCGCAACCCAGCCGAGCTGCCACATCTTATGGCAAATATCGCACATAACTTCTCTTGTTTCCATATAATCCATTTTTCAAGTTCCTTTCGTTATTTAATCAGACAACGCCCTTTTGGAGCATTATATTGGCATAAAGAGCCTTTTCGCTTGTAGCTATAACAGCATACGCCGTCTTTGTCTCTTCGTAAAATTTGAATCGCTCGATTTCGCCTATGGCGTTTTTCCCGCGCTCATCATATTTTTCGACTGTTTTTTTGTAAACGTCCCAAATTGGAGTCTGCACATCGTCTCCCGGCATAACCTCCATAAGATTTACCGGCTTTTCGATATATGTATCAAGCGGAAACACTCTTAGAATTGCATCAAGTATTTCCGGTACGCCGTGCCCGTCCATACGGATTATATGAGCGTTTTTGCCCATACTCATAACGGGAAAATTGCCGTCCGCGATAACAAGACAGTCGCTGTGACCCATTTCACAGAGCACCTTTAAAAGCTCCGGAGAAAGTATTTCCGGTATTCCTTTAAGCAAGAGAAACTACCTCCTTAAAAGTCTGATATTTTTTATTCCACGCTTCGGGTTCGCTTGGTGTAAAGCTTGTGACCTCTTCGGAATTACTGATTATTCTGCGCGCGTCACGGAGCGTTTTTATTTTGCCCTCCGCCAGAAGCTGAAGAGCAATATTGCCGAGAACGGTGGCCTCGGTAGGTCCGGCGGAAACATTTTTATTGCACGCCGACGCGGTAAACGATGAGAGAAGCTTATCCTTTGTGCCGCCGCCCACAATATATATTGTGTCGTATTCTCTGCCGGTGCAGAACTCAATCTGCTCTGCGGCATAACGGTATTTCATGGCAAGGCTCTCATAAATACAGCGGAGAATTTCTCCTTTGGATTCGGGAACATACTGCCCTGTTCTGCGACAATATGCCCTTATCCGCTCCGGAATATTCCCGGCGGCAACAAAATCGGGAGCGTCGGGGTCTATAAAGCAAGAAAACGGCTTCGCGTTTCGTGCGAGAGTTTCCATCTCGGCAAACGAAAGGCTGTCGCCCTCCTTCTGCCACTGTCGGCGAGTCTCCTGTATAAGCCAAAGACCGATAATATTTTTAAGGAAAGACGCTTTTCCGCCGTATCCGCCCTCGTTTGTAACATTGCAGCGGAGCGTTTTTTCGTTTATGAGAGGCTCTGAGAGCTCTGTTCCGAGCAGTGACCACGTGCCGCAACTAAGGAAGATGAAATCATCTTTTTCGGTGGGAACGGCTACCATTGCGCACTGTGTATCATGACCTGCAACCGCAGTAACGGCGCACGGCTGTATCGACAGTTCCTCACATATTTCATCGGACAAGGTTCCCGCCGCGGAACCGGTGGGTACAATATCGCAGAAAATACCCTCGGGAAGAGAAAGAGCGTCAATTACTCTCTTTGACCAACAACGCTTTTCGGCATCAAGCAGCTGAGTTGTAGAAGCTATCGAATACTCGGTCGTTTTTTCACCGGTAAGGAAATAGCGGAAAAGGTCGGGCATCAGAAGCATTTTATCCGCCCGTGAGAGCAAATCGGGGCGCGCGAGCTTTAACGATAAAAGCTGAAACGCCGTGTTTATCTCCATAAACTGATTGCCCGTTATCTTATAAAGCTCCTCCTGTGAAATATAAGAAAAAGCTTTGTTTAACATACCGATATTTCTTTTATCGCGGTAATGCACGGGATTTTCAAGCAGTTTTCCGTCCTTGTCAAGCAGGCCGAAATCGACGCCCCAAGTATCTATGCCGAGACTTTTTATATTATAGGTACGCGATTTTAAAAGCCCCTGCTTAATTTCGTGGAACAGCCTTAGCACGTCCCAATACATAGTTCCGCCGACAAACACCGGGTCGTTGGGAAAGCGGTGTATTTCGGAAAGCTCAATTTTTTCGCCGTCAAACGAGCCGACTATTGCCCTGCCGCTTGACGCGCCGAAGTCAAAGGCGAGTGTGTTATATTTTTCGTTACTCATTTTGCACCTTATTTATACATGGGGCCGAAGTTCTTGCAGGCTCTGTAATCCTGACCCTCTTTATCCATTCCGAAAGCGTTCCATGCCGCCGGACGGAATATTTTTTCTTCGGGTACATTGTGCATACAAACCGGGATTCTGAGTATGGAGCAAAGCGTTATGAGGTCGGCTCCGATATGACCGTAGCATGACGCTCCGTGATTGGCTCCCCAATTATTCATAACGTCGTAAGCCGATTTAAACGCACCCTTGCCGGTAAGGCGCGGAGCAAACCAAGTGCACGGCCAGGTATAGTCTGTGCGCTTCCAAAGCTTGTCGGAAACCTCGTCGGGAAGATTTACGGTGTAGCCCTCGCATATCTGCATAACCGGACCGAGACCCTTAACGAGATTCAGGCGGCACATGGTTACGGGCATTTCGCTTCTTGTTAAAAATCTTGAAGAGAATCCGCCGCCGCGGAAATATCCGAGATCCGCCGCATTCCATGTTGTGGCATCGGTGCAGGCTTTGATATCCTTATCGGTCATTTCCCAGAACGGTTTTACAATACCGTTGCCGTTTTCATCTTTAACTTCGCCGCAGAAATCGAGAGCGGACGCGCCCGAATTTATCAGATGCAAAAATCCCTTAGACTCTTTTGCCACGCCCTCAAGCTCATAGCCCGTAGCCTTTTTGACTGCCTCGGGGCTCCAATATGTACGAACATCGGAAAAGAGCTGCGCGGTATTTGTAAGCAGCTTACCGAAAAGCATGGAAACGCCGTTCAACGTATCGTTTTCGGTAGCGAGAACATAGGTTTCGCGAGCACCGTTCCAATCAAACGACGTATTTAAGAGCGCCTCGGGGAAATCGCAGTTCGGGTAAAAATCCGTCCACTGCCTCTGACCCTGGAAGCCGCCGCAGATTGCGTTGTGACCTACTTTTTCCTCCTCGGCACCGTCGGGGAGATTTTCGTTGCCGTTATAGAGGTCTTTTATTATGCACATCATCTTAACGACAAATTCCCAAGCCTCTTCCTTTTCCTTATCGGACTTTTTAAACCAGTCAGGGTTCTTATCGAAGCCCTCTTTGCAGTTTTCTTTTGTCCATTTGAGAGCCTTTTTAAACTCTGCCTCGTCATATATGCCCTCGGTCATTCGGCGGATTATTTCCACCTCGTCTACCGACTCAACGCGCATACCGAGATACTCTTCAAAGAAATCGGGATTTATTATAGAGCCGGCTATACCCATTGTTATGGAGCCTATCTGAAGATATGATTTTCCGCGCATGGTAGCCGCGGCAACTGCCGCTCTGCCGAAACGCAGGAGCTTTTCTTTTACATCGTCGGGAATTTCGGTGGCGTCAGCCTCCTGTACGTCTCTGCCATAGATTCCGAACGCAGGAAGTCCTTTTTGAGCGTGTGAGGCGAGCACCGAAGCTAAATAAACCGCACCCGGTCTTTCCGTTCCGTTAAAGCCCCAAACGCCTTTTATGGTATTCGGGTCCATATCCATAGTCTCACTACCGTAGCACCAGCACGGAGTAACTGTAAGAGTTATGTCCACGCCCGCTTTTTTAAATTTATCCTGACAAGCCGCCGCCTCGGCAACTCTACCTATGGTTGTGTCGGCAATTACAACCTTTACCGGCTCGCCGTTTGTATAGCGAAGATTGTCGGTAAAAAGCTTTGCCGCCGAAAGAGCCATATTCATGGTCTGCTCTTCAAGTGACTCACGCACCTTTAAAGGGCCGCGTCTGCCGTCGATTGTCGGGCGGATTCCTATAACCGGATAATCACCTATAAGTCTTGTTTTACTCATAATTTCCTCCTGTTTATAAAACTGTCTCTTATACACATCTCCGAGCCCACGAGACGCGTA
>ENA-OYXD01000161-OYXD01000161.1-human-gut-metagenome-genome-assembly--contig:-NODE-161-length-42519-cov-6.567540_pt1 | contig 42519 bp, 46 predicted proteins | sample MGYA00244818_ERZ653412 | MGnify/ENA primary metagenome ERZ653412 (study PRJEB26926, sample SAMN06165146) | human gut metagenome | biome: ENVO:00009003; feature: ENVO:2100002; material: ENVO:00002003...
GGAGTACAAATGGCGATCTACCACTTGGAAGCCAAAGTGGTCAGCAGAGGTGCGGGACGGTCTGCGGTTGCCGCTTCCGCTTATCTGAGCTGTACCAATATCTTGAATGATTATGACGGGGTACGGCACGACTTTACACGGAAGAAAGGGCTTGTGTGGCAGGATGTGTTTCTGTCGGAGTTCGCTCCTGCCGAATGGAAAGACCGAGGTGTGCTTTGGAATGCCGTGGAGGAAAACGAAAAGGCCAAGGACAGCCGCCTTGCCCGTGAGTTCGTTCCTGCTCTGCCCATTGAGCTGACACCGGCACAATGGCAGGAGCTTCTAACCGATTTCATTCAGAACAGCTTTGTTTCCGAGGGAATGTGCGCTGACGTTGCTATCCATGATCCGCACCCATCCAGTCATAATCCTCACGCCCATATCATGCTGACGGTGCGCCCTCTTGATGAACAGGGCAACTGGCAGTACAAGACCGAGAAAGAATATCTCTGTGTCAGAAACGGCGAGGAACGGGGCTTTACTGCCGCCGAGTTCAAGGCGGCACAGGCAGACGGATGGGAGAAACAATACCCTTACAAGGTCGGGCGCAAGAAAGTGTATCTGCCGCCATCCGAAGCCGAGAAGCATGGATATGAACGAGCCAACAAACATCCGAAAAGCACCAAGTTCGGCAGGCAGAATCCTATTGCCGAGCGTTGGAACAGCGAGGAACAGCTTGTGGAGTGGCGCAAGGCGTGGGCAGATGTAACCAACCGCTATTTGGAGCAATACGGGTATGACGAGCGCATCGACCACCGCAGCCACTCAGATCGGGGCTTGACCGAGCAGCCCACCATTCACGAGGGTGTGGTTGCCCGTGCATTGGAAAAGAAAGGCGTTATCTCTGACCGCTGTGAAATCAACCGTCAGATTAAGGCAGACAACGCATTGCTCCGTGAGCTGAAAGCAACGGTTAAGAAGCTGATGCAGGCGGTTAAGAACACCGTTCCCGCCATAGCGGAGGCAATGGAAAAGATACGCAGCAGTATGCTGATTTTCAGTTATCAGCTCCGTCATATCGGTGTAGGCAAATACAATATGGGCAAGCATCTCAAGGCAGTCAAGCCGGAGCTTGAACGCTATGCGGGATTGGTGCAGCAGATCAAGGACAAATCCAAGGAACGGAAAGCTCTGCTTGCGGAAAAGAAGGAAACGCCGTTCTATCAGATACCCAAGCTCCATGACCTTACTCGTCGTATTACCGAGCTGACCGAGGAATTGGAAGAACTGAAAACAGAAAAGGAAATGCTGCTTCGATCTTTGGATTGCTCCGACGATGCGGGTATTTCTGCGGTGAAGAAAGAAATTGCCACGTTGGAGGGTGCGCTGCAGAAACTGTCCGAGCAGGAGGCGAAATATTCTGCCGAGCTTGATGAAGCCTTGAAGCAGTATGCCGAGCTGAAAGAGCAGGCTGCCGGTATGGATGCCACCGAGCTGATGGACGCACGGCTTGCCGTTCGTGAGGATAAAGAACGCTCTGCTATTGACAGAGTGAAAGCCGCATACGGAGAGAAATACGATCCGATGATGATGCACGACAGCAAGCGGGATGTGGCAAATCTGCTCCATGAGGATGCGGAAGCACGCTCCATCCGTGAACGTTTGCGTCAGAAGCAGCAACAGCAGGCGCAACAGAAGCAGGATAAGAAGAAAAACCGAGACAGTTGGGAACGATAAAGTTTTAGCGGGAGTGCATTTTGTACGATGCACTCCCGCTTTTTCTGTTTTATTCGTGAAACTGGTAGATTTTTTCACATTTTGATGCTATAATTATTATGGATTTTTATATCCACAGAAACGATATGCTACTTTGATAACAAATTGATTAACGAATGGAGGCGAAATGCTGTGCAGCTTTTTTATGGAGTACCCGAAGATATTGAAAAATGGATGAGCCTTGTTACACAGGTTAGATGGAACTTTCCCGGTTTGGAAACACAAGAAAAGCTAAACGAGCACCGAGCCACCGTTCTCAAATTCATGGGCAAAAGACAGGCTATCTGTGTAAAGGAAGAAAACGAGATTGCCGGTGTTATGCTGTTCTCACGAGGACATAACATGATCTGCTGTCTCGCTGTTGCGCCCGAATACCGTAGGCATGGCGTAGCTTCTATGCTTATGGATGAAGCGTTGAACAATTTGGATAGAACAAAAGAAATATCGGTATCCACTTTCCGAGCTGATGATGAAAAGGGTCTGGCACCGAGAGCACTTTACGAGAAATACGGATTTATCGCAGATGCTCTTATTGAGGAACTGAATTACCCGAATCAGAAGTATGTTCTGCATCCTGCAAGATCAGAGCGAAAAGAACGACAGATCGCTATCAATACTATGGTTCGTGAGATCAGCGGTATTCTCTCGGATCGTGAACCGTCGATTTATATGTATGGCTCGTCTGTTTTGAACGATTTCAGATTGGGATGGAGCGATCTTGATATTCTTGTATTGACAAGCAAGCAAATAACGGATGAACAGGCAAAATCGCTCGTTGGACTTCGCCAAGCTATGCTTGCGGATAAACCCGATAATCCCTATTACCGTTCTTTTGAGGGTGGGATGCTCACCCTGGATGCGTTCCTCTCAAAGAAAACTGATCGGGTGGTTTATTGGGGTACAAGCGGTGAACGAATCACCGATAAATATGCGTTTGACAGCTTCGGCATGGCAGAGCTGGTCGAGAGCAGCGTCCTCTTGTACGGAAAGGATATACGAAAGGAATTGAAATATCCCGCTTTCCACGAACTGTATGCCGACGTTAAACGCCACTATGAAACAATCAGAAAATACGCACAAAGCACCGGGCGGAGCTTCTACTCCTTCGGTTGGATATTGGATATAGCTCGATGCATCTATACACTTCGCACCGGCAAGATCATCGCAAAGACAAAAGCCGCAGAATGGGCGTTGGAAAACAATCTCTGCCCCAATCCGGATGCCCTTAGATATGCGTTGAAAGTTCGCAGAAGTCCGTTGGAATACAAGGATGATAAAGCGACCTTCGACTATGCAGAAACGTTTGCGGAGCCGATACAGCGCTTTGCAAACATATTAGAGAAAGAATTGAACGCAAGTAAATAAGAGGAGGCGATAAAATGGAATTTAGAAAAGTGTTTGATACTATCCCCGAACAGTTTGATAAGTACAGACCTCGTTATTCTGCGGAACTATTTGCTGATCTGATTAAATACGCAGAAATCGGTCCCGATAAATCCGTACTGGAACTTGGTCCGGGTACAGGTCAAGCAACTGACCCGATACTTAATACAGGGTGCGATTACAATGCTATTGAGCTTGGCGAGAACTTATTTGAAATGATGAAGTGCAAATATGGTCAATACCCGAATTTTAGCATCGTAAATGATGACTTCATAACCCATGATTTTGGACATCAAAAATTCGATATGATCTATTCTGCGGCGACAATCCAATGGATTCCAGAAGAAATCGCTTTTCCTAAGACTTTTGATTTATTAAAGCCAGGGGGAACATTAGCAATGATGCTCACCAAAGGCGACTATAAAACACCAAACGAAGAACTGTATAATAAAATTCAGAAAGTATATTCCGAGTATTTCAAACCGGATACAGAATACAAGCACGTCTCGTTCAAATACACCAACGCTCCGAATTATGGATATGTTGATTTTGAGAAACGTGAGTTCTATGGCAAACGAGAATTTACGGCTGACGAATATGTTGCGTTCTGTGGAACGCATTGCGATCACATAGTTATTCCAGAGCCATACAGAAGTAAATTCTTCGATGGATTGAGAGAAACCGTGTTAGAAGCTGGGAACAAGGTGGTATTTAACGATACATTCATTCTGTTCTTGGCAAAGAAACCCTTATAAAACAAAGGAGGAGCGCATGAAAGCCATAATTACCGATTTAGACAGAACATTGCTACATACCGACAAAAGCGTGTCCGAACACACCATAGCTGTTCTGGGGAAGTGCCACGATCATGGAATCCTTATTATGGCTGCAAGCGCAAGACCTTTAAGAGATATTCTGATCTATAACAACTTGATTGGTTTTGATGCCATAACCGCTACAAACGGAGCTGTCGTTTCGCTTCCTCAGAACCTATTGGAAATCGGAATCTCGTGTGAAAGCGGCGAGAAAACACTGTCTGCTATTCTGCAATACCCGGATGTATTTCTTTCCATAGAAACAAGCAAAGGTCTGTACTCAAACAGAGACATTCCGGTTTGGGAGCCTATCATTTGGGATAAGTTTCCGACATTACCGGAGGACATCATTCTCTATAAAATACTGGCAAGCAGTGGGCAGAAACCGCTATATGATGGCATTGAAACCACGTTGACCGATGATGTGTACTACACCATCGCCAACAATGATCTTATCCAAATAATGAGCAAAGAAGCTACGAAATGGAACGGCATCAAGCAAATGTTCTCCCACTTTGGGGTTTCTCCGAGCGATGCTGTCTATTTTAGTGATGATAACGACGATATTGAGCCGATAAAGAATTGTGGGTTGGGTGTAGCAGTATCCAATGCCATTCCTTCCGTTCTTGACATAGCAGATCGAATTCTTGACAGCAATGATATGGACGGCGTAGCCAAGTTTATAGAGGAGAATATTCTTTAACAGAGATGAGGTAGTATATATGGCAAAAGTAATTCTAATCTGCGGAAAAATCTGTAGTGGCAAAAGTACATATGGTGAAAGCTTGCGCTTGAGAGAAAATGCTGCACTGCTTTCCATTGATGAAATAATGCTATCGTTGTTCGGTCAGCATTGTGGGGATAAACATGATGAATATTCTGAAAAAGCCCAGACCTATTTGTTCCATAAGTCACTGGAACTGATAGAGGTAGGAGTCGACGTCATTCTCGATTGGGGCTTTTGGTCTAAGGAAAAACGAAACTTCGCCAGAAAATTTTATAGTAGCAGAAATATAGCGTGCGAAATCCATTATATCGACGTAAGTGACGAGACTTGGGCAGCGCGGCTGGAAAAAAGAAACCATGCAGTACTCAAAGGTGAAGTCAACGCCTACTATGTTGACAAAAACCTTGCCGCAAAGGTCATTCCTCATTTTGATGTACCGAGCAAAGATGAAATTGACGTGTGGGTCGAGCAATAAGAGTAAGTTCCTTGGAGGATTCCAAAAATGAATTTTGCAACAAAAGAACCAATAAACAAAGGCTGGTCAAGTGATAAAAAATACTGCGTTACCGATGAAAACGGCACACGGTATCTTTTGCGTGTTTCCGATATTGCACAGCACGACACAAAGCAGTCTGAGTTTAACATGATGAAACAGGTCGCTTCTTTTGGAGTGCCTATGTGCCAACCTATTGAGTTTGGCACTTGTGAGGATGGCGTTTATTCCATCCAAAGTTGGATTGACGGCGAAGATGCAGAACAGGTCATGTTGGGCTATTCTGATACCGAGCAGTATGTATATGGCTTGGAAGCGGGACATATTCTTCGCAAGATCCACTCCATTCCTGCTCCTGCAACACAGGAGGATTGGGAAATCCGTTTTAACCGTAAAATGGATTATAAGATCAAAAAGTACGGTGAGTGCCCCATCAAGTATGAGAACAGACAGGCATTTATCGACTACATAAATGAGAACCGTCATTTATTGAAAAATAGACCGCAGGTGTATCAGCACGGCGATTATCACATCGGTAATATGATGATCGACAGAGGCGGTCAGCTCCATGTCATTGACTTTAACCGTAATGATTACGGTGATCCGTGGGAGGAGTTTAACCGCATTGTATGGTGCGCTCAGAAAGTTCCTCTCTTTGCTTCCGGTATGGTAAACGGATACTTTGATGATAACGTACCGATGGAGTTCTGGAGATTGCTTGCTCTTTACATTTCAAGCAATACTCTCTCGTCTGTATATTGGGCAATTCCGTTCGGACAGGACGAAGTAAACACCATGCTGAACCAAGCCAAGGAGGTTCTGTCTTGGTACGATAATATGCGTAATCCTGTGCCGACATGGTATTTCAAAGGATATTATCTGCAGTACATTGACGGAGTTCCTTTCAAGCTGAAAAGTGCTTTTGATTTCAGTTTTATGAAAGAGTATGGAACGGTGTTCAAGATTTACGATGACCAGGATTCCGGAAACATCTGCTTTGGTACTGAAAAAGACGGTCAGCGTTATTTCGTCAAGTTTGCCGGTGCTCCTACCGAGCAGTTTGGCGGCGATCCTGCAGATGCTATCTCCAGATTGAAAGCTACTCTCCCTATTTACAGCGATCTGAAGCACAAGAATCTGATTGAACTTATTGAAGCCAAGGAAATTGGAGACGGGTTCGCTATGGTATTCAAATGGGCTGATGGCGATTGTATGGGTAGAATGTACCCTGCAGCACACCTTCGCTTTATGCAGCTTCCCATCAATGACAGGCTCGCCGTGTTCAGCGACATAATGAGCTTCTTGGAATGTGTTGTCTCACACAACTATGTAGCCATAGATTTTTATGACGGCAGCATTATGTATGACTTTGCGAACGGGAAAACGACGATCTGCGATATTGACCTTTTCCGTAAGCAACCGTGTATCAACGATATGGGACGTATGTGGGGCAGCTCTCGCTTCCAATCCCCGGAGGAATATCAGCTCGGAGCCGATATTGATGAAATTACGAACGTCTATACCCTTGGTGCTACCGCTTTTGCGCTCTTTGGTGAGTATAACCGCACACGAGAAAAATGGCAGCTCAGCGACAAGCTCTTTGAGATCGCCACGAGAGCTGTGAGTGATGATCGTACCAAGCGTCAGCAATCAATCAGACAGTTCACAGCAGAATGGGAGGCGGCGCAATAATGAAAGCTATTGCATTTTGCAGACTTGCGTGTTGCGTATGTTCCGAAAATAAAGGCTGTGTAGGTTGCCAAGACGGAGGCTGTGAAAGCCACGGCTGGTGCAAAAACTATAACTGTTGTAAAGAAAAAGGGCTGAACGGCTGTTGGGAATGTTCTGAATTTCCTTGCACCGGATGTATGCTCGATAAGCCCCATATTCGTGCTTTTGCAGAGTTTGCGAGAAGATACGGTGTAGAGGAACTTGAAAAATGCCTCCTTAGAAATAAGGAAAAAGGCATTGTTTATCACTATGAAGGTAAGCTTGTTGGCGACTACGACAAGTGCCAGACCGAGGAAGAAATCATTGAAATGATTAAGACCGGAAAGTGATTGGTTTTTAGGAAACAGAGGCGGTGAGTTATGCAAAACTATAGAAATGGTAAATGGGTAAATCAAATTTTTTCACAACGGCGAGAAGATGGTCTATGGGGTAATTTTCACACACTTAGTTGCCCTGTTCCCGGTAGAAATTATACAACCGAGCAGGCAATACGAAGGCTCTATTATCTTGGATACACAGCCGAAGATGAAGTTATTCAGCGTGTACTTAAACGCATGGAACAATGTATCAAGGGTGAACTTGATATTGATAATTACTCAGAAAAGAAACACGATTGGGTTTTCTTTGAAAAACTCATGTTGGCGGCTTGGTTGCGAATCTTTGAGCCGCAAAATGAAACTGCTCTTGAAGTGGCATACCAATGGGCACAAATCGTTGAAAAAGCTTTTGCCGGTGGTAGTTACAGCGTAGCTGATGATATTGTGGCGTTTACAGAGTGGAAAGGACGAAAACCCAAGAGTGGATTTGAAACTGGATTTGGTATGTTCTATCATGCTGCGTTGCTTCCGGGGGTATTATCACCAAAAACAGAAGATTTGTTTTTGGATTATTACTTATCGAAGCCGGATGGGATGTACTACATTTATGACAAGCCACTAAATCAACTTCCAGAAACATTTGCCTCACGAAAGTCAAGTTGTTATATCGCTGCAATAGAAGTATTGTCTCGTTACGATCTGGCAAAAGAAAAACTGACTTTCGTTATGGATTGGATCAATGCCAACCGTAACAAAAATGGACAATGGGACTTTGGAGAAAAGGCAAAAGACGGAGTATATTTTCCGTTGTCCGACCGGTGGGATAAGACAACAAGAATCACAGACAGTACATATCGGATAAGTAAGCTGTTCGGTCTGCCGTGTTACTGTGGTCATGATTGCTCAAAGTGTGTTACCTATATTGCAACGCAAACCAATAATGATGACCTGCGCAGACAGGCTCAGAGTTTTTATAAAGAGAGATTTGGACTTGATATTCCTCTTGAAAAATTCTATTGCGACGGTGGCAGATCAAAGAACGTGTTTGAGTTGTGCAAGGAGTGTCCCTTCAAAAAGTGTTGCATTGAGCGAGGTATAGATGCGTGTGGAAAATGCTCGGAATACTCTTGCAAAGAGATTTCGGACTATCAAGAAAAGTATGTAAATAAGTGCAATCAACTGGAGAACAAGCGATGACCATAGAAGAAATAAAAATTCGTCAGATGGCAAATCAACATTTGCTCCAACCGACAGATAAAATGACCGTCCTCCATGATCTTTGCGGTGTTCAAGCGCAATTCATGGTAAACGCTATGCACTCGCTGAAAATAAGGTGTTCAGATTATAATGAGGATACTGTCAAAAATGGGCTTGTAAAAAACTGGACAGTCAGAGGAACAGTTCATGTGTTTGCAGAAGATGATTTGCCATTATTCATTCATTGCAATAATGGGCAAGATTATTTGCGTAACGATTGGCGTGGATATACGTTTTGGAATCAGCGTGATAAATGGGCACTTACACCGGAGCGACAGGCTTATTTAGCTAATGTGATCTTAGATGCTCTTAAATACTCCGAGCTGACAAGAGAAGAATTAAAAGATGTCTGCAGACAAAACGGTATGACCGAACCCGAAGAAAGCAGTATGTTCGACCAATGGGGTGGCGGCGTTCGTGAAATGTGCGAACGTGGATTTATAAACTATGTTGTCCAGGAAAAGAAAGCTTTCTGCTTATCTCCTGCGTTTACTCCCATTCCGGAGCAAGAAGCAAACCTTGAAATGGCTCGTCGATACTTTACGCACATGGGACCTTCCACCATTCACGATGCCATGTACTATTTTCATGCAACAGCCGCACAGGTTAAGGATTGGCTTTCCAAACTGCCTGTATCAACAGCAGAATGTGAAGGTAAAACCTATCTTTATATCGACAACAATCAGACTTACGATCAAGGGATTCCAAAATGTCTGTTCCTTGCAGGATTTGACCAACTTCTTTTAGCTCACGAAAAAAAGGAAAGCTTGTTTTTAAGCCAAGAGAATTTGAGGGCGATATTCAATCTCGCAGGGATTGTAATGCCTGCATTGATGATTGATGGCGAAGTGGTCGGCAAATGGAAAAAGAAGAATAAAAAATTGTTGGTTACGATGTTCAGAACAGCAGCGCAACAAGAAAAAGACATAGTTGCCGATTTTGCCGGTACGCTGTGGAATGATATTGCATCAATAAGTTTTGATGAATAGGTATCATTCTGTGGCGTTATGCGAGAAAGACAGGTGAAATAATGCCAAGAGAAAGTAAAAATAAATTTGATATAAGCGGAGATCAGATTACTATCTCCCATCCGGATTGGGATTTTAGGGCAACCGCCACAATACGGGATGACTATTGTCAAAGTTGGCGGTAATGGAGACCCCAATCATCCTGCGTACACCCATAAAATCGTTTATGATTACAAAACTCTGTGTGTGGCATTTGAAAAAGCTGGCTTTGTCGTTGATCTGCTTGAATACTGCGATGAAAATGGGACTTTCCATTATAAATACTGGAATGAACTTGATGGAAAAATCGGACGTTCATTGCGTTTTGATACACGAAATAAGGACGGCAAGCTCGGCATGGTGTCGATTATCATTGATGCCAAGAAGCCGATAGTTATAGGAGAAAAATAATGGCGACTTGGATTACACACTTAATGGTTGCGGATGGCGTTCTTGAACGTATTCCGAACTTAGATAGACATGGTTTCTGCGTTGGTAATATCGCACCGGATTGCAACGTAGAAAATGAAGATTGGACAGCCTTTACGCCGTCCAGAGAGGTAACGCATTGGATGCAGAGTGAACGAAAGAAAGCCTCGGATTGTGATGCTTTCTGCGACGAGTACATCTTGAAGCGTAACGACAAAATCAAATCTGCAGAAGAATATGCGTTCCTGCTCGGTTACTACTCCCATCTGATTACTGATGCAGCGTTTCAAGCTATGATCCGAGACGAAGATCGTGTAAGAGCTGTTTGGATGCGTATTAAGGCTGATGAAGAATTGAGCGTCTCCGGTGCCGGTATGGATGAAACATGGGATTCAGTAAAGAGGCTCATTCCTAAGAAAGATCGGATGCGTGAGATCTACGCAATGGAAGCTGAGTATCTGAACGACCACCCATACTCCGGTTATCTCACAGAGATTCTTCCGTTGAAATCTTTCCCCGATTATATTGATTACCTCCCCCAAGGTTGTATTGTTCGCAAGATCGGCGTGATGGGTTACTTGCCTGATCTCGACAAGTCCATAAATAAGTTTATTACTATGTCGAAAGACGAGTACGCAAACTTTGTAGAAGATACGATACAGCTTGTGGTTAAACAGTTTGCCGAAAAGAATTTATTAGACGTGTTCGATAACCTTTTGGTATAGTCAACAGAAGACCTCTTTTCTACTGTTTTTGATAAGGAAAAAGCATAAAATTTGATGTAAAATTGCCTTAGGCTTACCCTTAAAAACAGGTTATCGAACACGTCTATTGAATAATTTGTAACTTTTGCAGAGAACCCCCTTGACAAATTCCGTCTTGATTCTGAATACTGTTACTCTCTCCGTCCAAACCGTCGTCCTGCGAAAGGCGACAGTAAAGGGCGGTGATTTTTTCTTGATCTGTATTCTTATTGTTGACTGTCATAGCGTTTAACTCCTTTCCGACAGCCGAATCAAGCAATGGGATATATGCCATTATATTGATTTCGGCTGTCCTTTTCGATTGTGCGGTTGTCTCCATTCCTTCTGAAGCAGCAGCTCCTTGAACTGCTCCAACACGCACTGCCGCCCCTTGGGGTCATAATGAGTCGTAACATCATAAACCGTGCCACCGATTTTTATATAAAAATGCGAGTCGGCATTGTTTTCAAAAAGTTGATTATACGGATATTTTTGAATGAATTGTTCCATAGGGACACCTCCTTATCTTTCATCCCGATTGCGCTGGCGGATGAGATATTTGCGATAATGATCGCAAGCCTTGATGATAAAATCTTCTGTTTTCTTCGCATCCAGCCCTTGCGGAAGAACCCCCCGCAGACGGGAGATGGGGACTTTCACTGTTTCTCGCTGATTAGCTTTTTCCTCCGACATAACGGTTTGGATAACCGCTGTGGTCAACGTTCCTTCCCGGTCGGCCTTGTGCATCCGCCACGCCTGCGAATAGGACGGGGTGCAATCGTTCATTTCGCACTGCTCCAGCACCTCCCGCTGGCTCTGTTCATCAAGAAATGAAAGTTCCACACCTACGGATAGGGCGATTTCACCTTTATCCATCTTTTCAAGGAACTCTGGGATGAGATAGGTCAGGCGGATATAGCGCCGTACCTGAGATTTGCTGTCATCGGACTGCTGTGCAATAATCTCAGCGGTCTCTAACTTCCGACCAAGTTGGTCGGAAGTTAGGTCGGAGCGGTGTCCTTGTCTGCTCATTGCTTCCAGCTTCATTCTGTACGCAAACGCTTTTTCGGATGGCAAAATATGCTCCCGGTGGAGGTTGCTGTCCACCACAGCAATGGCGGCAGCATCCCGGTCAAGGGCATAAATTAAGGCAGGGACTTCTGTAATCCCTGCCTTTTGTGCGGCGTGTAAACGGCGGTGGCCGCTTACTACCTCATATTCGTCTGTATTTTCTATCGGTCGGACGATCAGCGGCGAGAGAACGCCTTGCGTCTGTATGCTTTCGATCAGCGTATTCATTTCCTCATCGTCCTTGACCTTAAACGGGTGTCCGGCAAAGGGACGCAATTTTTCTACCGGAATTGCCACCGGCTTTTTCATCGTATTTTTTATTTTATCTACCTCTTTCCTTGTATCTCGCACGGGCTTTTTTCTCCAGCTCATGCTCTTGTTTTAATAGTTCATACAGGTGCGGAGATTTCTCTAAAATCCGTTCCGCACGGCGCAGGCGTTCCCTTATGGGTTTCATCTGCTTGGATACCGCCTTTCGGCGCTCTTTATAAAGGGCTTGTTCTTTTTGCGACCTTGGTCGGCGGATGCGGTTGCTGATGCCGCTGCGCTCACGCTCCAAGGCAGAAAGCTCTGACTTGGATTGCTCAATATTCGCTTGCAGGTCGGCAACCGTATGGATACCGTGCTCCTGTAAGAAGTGATAGTCGGCAACCAGCTCCTTCAAATCCTTTTCAGCTGCCCGAAGATCCGGCGACAGCAGCATTACATCGGCAAGCTCAGCTACGATTTGGATTACCGTTATGACAAGGTAAAACACTGCATCCACCAAAACAGTTGCGGTGTCATAGCTGTGCTCAATGGAGAAACCCAGCTTTCGCAGCTCGTCCTCCAGTGGGAATTTCTTCGGCTTGTACGGCGGTCGGTATTCCAAGGTAAATAGCCGATACCGATTTTCGGCGTTCTGCCGCAGCTGTGCGTTGACACGCTCCTTTGAGAAGCCCATACTATTCAGCCGCACGGTACGCTCCCAATGCTTCGCTTTAACTGAAAAGCGCACAGGATCAAGGGTGTATCCGAGCGTATAGAGCTGATTTTCAAATTCTCTTGGGCTGGTCGCAAAGGACAGGCAGTATTCCACATCCTCCCGCAGATAGTCCCGGTGGGTCTGCTTACCTGCCTTGTGGACCCAGTACTCTTTCTTCTTGCCCTTGGAGTAAAACTCGCTGTTTTCCAGCACAGACAGCTCGTGCTCCCGGCAAATCTCATCGGAGATTTTCCGCAGCTCCTTGTGGTCACCGATTTTGTTTTTGAACTTCGCGCCGTCCTTGAAGGACACGGGATTCACAACAAAATGGCAATGCACATTGCCGGTGTTCAGGTGGACGGTAACGAGCACCTGATACCGGGGTCTCGCCTGCCGGCTCGGTCGGTGCTTCTGATTGCTGTTGCAATCAGAGGTCTCCGCCGGAGGCCCGCACCCCCACATCTTTCTTGCTGTCTCCTTGCCAATGGCGAATGCTTGCTCCGGCGTGACCTCACCCTCACGAAAGCTCTGAATGCCGTGGTAGCCGACGACCTTGCCACGCAGACCGAATCGCCGCTGCACGGCGATCATTTCGGCATAGGCATTCTGCGCCGAGCAGTTGATGCCGCCGACAAACATTTTGCGGTCGGTTTTATCATCGTTCTCTGCATAGCGCAGAGCGGCGTACAGATCCTCGTCGAGATATTCCGGGGCGGTGGTCTTGTCGGGATTGTCGGCGTAATCCAGCGTGGCTTTCAGATTTTTGAATACAGGCCAGAAACCGGTTACCGCCATACCGCATCACCCCCTTCCCGGCAGCAGAAACTCAGCTGTGATCTGCTTCAGCACCGTGCAAATTTCCTTGTTCAACTCCGGTGAACTCGCCTTGTCCGCAAGCTCGCTCAGCTTTTCAAGACAAACAAAAAGAGCGTCAGGCGAAACCGCTCTCGGTTCATATTCCAACGCTCTTTGCTTGATATATTCGGTTGTACTCAGCCCGCATTTTCGGGCTTTGGTTTGAATCTTTTCCTTCTCCTTTGCCGTCACGCGGACGGCGATACGAACATCTTTCCCCATACACATCTCTCCTTTCGGGGGATTGGGGGCTGCGCCCCCAAAGAGGCAGCCGACTTCGGCTGTGATTGGGACTTTTGTGGCACACAAAGTCCCTGCTTGTTATACCGTGAGACGCACCCCGCAGGGCATAAAGAAAAGCGGCTGACGGATACTGAAAGTCGCTTTCTTGCCCCTTGGGATACATCTTGTTTCTGAGCCATAATGGCTCTGCTTCTGCTGCAAATACTGCAATTTGAGCCACATCTCGGCGTTTTGGCTCAGCCGAACATTTCAAGGTCATCCAGCACGCTCTTTTCGTTTTCAGCTTGCTGCTCCTCGGTCAGCTCCGGCTGCACCTGCTCAAAAACAGGAGGTGCCGCAGCAAACGACACCTCCTGTAATTCCTCCCGTATGACCTGCCGAATATCCTCCAATAAAAAGCTGCTTGCGGATGACTGCCGCTGCATTTCATTTAAGATCGCCGTTACCATAAAAGCGTTGCGGGATTTATCCAGCGACTGTAAATACTGTGCGGCTTTCGCCTCTTTTGGCTTGTCCAAATCAAACCGCACATTGATCCGATATTTGCTCATCCCTTCGCCTCAGCCTTCATCTGCGCCTCGGCCAGATACTCATATCCCTTTGCGGCAGCGCAGATGTCCTCGACGAATTTCACACGGTCGGTGCTGAACTTATAAAAGTTCTTCACAAGGCACCCACCTCCGCCGGTCACATACAAGGTCATCGTGTTCTCATCATAGCCGTGCTCGCGCAGCCTGCGGAAGATGTCCCGCACATACTCGGCAGCGACGCCCTTGATGATTTTCAGGTCGGCAGGCGCAATATTTGCTGTGCCGGTAATCAGCACCTCGTCGATGATGGCATCGTTGATTTCCCGCTGCGTTTTCTGCATAAACACCTCACGGACCGCAAGGGTACACTGGTATGTTCCGAATTTTTCGGTGAACATTTTGCCCTGCTGCGGCTTGCCATTGATCATATACAGCGTGTTCATCGTGCCGTTGCCGATGTCGGCGATCAGGTTCACGCCTTTAAGAGTCGTTGCGAAGCTCGCAATAGCGGCATATCCCTGCGGATAGATACGCACATCGTCGATATAGATGTGGTAAGCGGTCTTTTTGTAAGTGAACTCCACCTCGGCATTTTTCATCAGATACGCCTTAAAGTCCGCCTTTTGTCCGCTTGTCCAGGTCAGGGGCAGACCGGCGGCAATCACAATGTGCGCCTCGGTAAGATTTTCGGCTTTCAGCTCCTTGGCGATTGCCGCAAGGGTCAGCACATAATAGTCCTCGTCCTTGATCTTGTCTGGTGCAAATTCCTTGTGTCCCTCGCCGATAAGATAATACCTGCCGCCGTAGACCAGCATATCCGCCGTGAACAGTGGCTCGTGCTCATAGGCGGTGATGCCGGTGGGGAAGCAGCAATTGGCCGTTTTCATATTCCCGTACCCGTGGTCGATGCCGGTGATTTTTGTGTTGTGGATTGTTTTCATCATAAGCCCTTTCCTGCGCATAGCGCATTTCAAAATATTTCGGATAACTCTTTTTCGGGCGGTTATCCTTTGATCCCGTTTTGCCGTAAAATTTCAGTATACAGTTCCTTTTCAGCCGGTAATACCGCTTTCAGAAAATAGTTGCAGTAGATACCGTACCGAGAAATGAGCTGCACGCATTTCGTTTCCTCACCATCATCCAGCAGCAGGCAGTTTCCCTTATAGCAATTACAGCAAGCTTTGCGCACAAGGGCGTTGATTTTTGTCCGCTGCTTCGGTGTGATTTTGAGCACCATAACATAAACCTCCTTTCCGTTTTTTCGGGCAGCAAAAAAGCCGCCGAGTGTGATCCCGACGGCTCAATGACTGCCTTCTGTATATTGAATGGGGGAAACGGCTGAAAAAGGTATGTTTATAGCAACATAGCGAAAACGATGTCCGCAACAACAGGAAAGCCCTTGCATATCAGGCGGTTTTCTGATATAGTGATGTGGAACGAATGTTCTAAATATTGGCGCAGCGAAAAATAATTTCGGCTTTTCTTTCACTTCGGGATGTGTAAATGATAGGTCCGTTTTATGGGACACTTTGTATGATAGGATATAGCAGGAGGCGGAACATATGGGCGATGGACTGGGCTTTCTTACTGCCGTTTATCGGGACGGTCGGGTGCATATAGGCGGCAAAAGCTACCCGGCAGGCACCTTTGCGGTACATCTTTTGAATCAGTATTATAAGGGCGACACAGCGGCGAGGATTGCCGTATTCCGACAAAGCAACTGGAATGTGCAGGAGCAGCTTTGCGCCGGGTATCTGAACGAAACAGATTTTCTCAAGGCCGGCGAGGAGATTCTAACAATCCTGCAAACCCTGCCGAAGCTCAAGCCCTTTTCCTCCTTGAACATTGCGGCGGAGAAGCAGCGAATTGCAGAATTATTCACAGAAAGCAATGCTGCCGGCATTTTGGATTATCTGCGTCGCCGGGCGGCAATAGTACAATTCGATGATGTGTTCTCTCCCGGATATGATAAAGCACTGTTCAAGAATGGTGAAACGATGTGCGCAACCGTTTTAAGTACTCTCCGCTTTTACGATGCTATCCCGGAGGATATGCGCAAGGCGTTCGAGCAATTTAAGAAATTCGCTTCCCGTGTGGATGAAGCCGACCGCTTTGACGAGCGTCACCTGCTGCCCCTTGCAACGGAGGTATTCGGATTAAATCCGTTTCCGCTGCACACAGAATATATTGCGCTGCCGAAACGGCGAAACAGTCGCATCCTTGTCACTGCCCGAAGAATGAGCTTTGAGAGCTACTACAGCTTTGTGCTGACGGACTTCTTTGAAGGGCTGCACCACGGACACTATCCGAGGCGGTGCGAGGTCTGCAAGCAGTATTTCCTGATGCAAAGCGCACGGCGACAGAAATACTGCACCTACGGTACGGCGCCTGAATTGTACCACGGTGAAAAGATCAGCTGCCGCCGGTACGCCATCATTCAGGGCAAAGCGGAACGGGCAAAGGATAACCCGCTGAAGTCTGCCTATGACCGCCGCTGCTCGGCGATCCGCTCCGAAAAGAGCCGGGGAACGATCTCTGCCGAGTTTGCACAAGTAGCGCAGGAGATGGCAAAGCGCCGCTTGGAACAGGCGGAGGAGGACGATGCCTACGCCAAAGCAAATTACTTTACCGATTTGGAGCGTACCAAGCTGTACGCTGACACGGACAAAAGAATGAAATGATGGGAGGTGTATCCGGTGTCCGAGGAACAGAACGAAGTTTTAGCACAGCAGAAACAATTTTTGGAGCGCCGGATGTACCGTCTTGACCCGGCACCGCCGAAGCTGCCAGCTCAAGAATACATCGTCCGTTATCTCACTGAAAATGAGGACAAGTATCTTGCTTGGTACCTCCACGATCAGGAGCCTGCGCTTAATAAGCTGGTGCAGGCCGCCTGTGAGCGATACGCTATGGCGGAGCATTTTGCAGACATCAAACAGGCAGCGGTGTGTGGTATCCTGACTGCTCTGCAAAAATATGATTCGGCTGTCGGTGCGCCGCTTGTTGCTTTTCAGAAACGGTACATACAGGACAGCATTGATGATTACATCCGCACGGCGCAGAGCGGTGTTATCACCATGACGGCAGATACCTATCCCGTCATGCGGCGCATTATGGCGATTTACCATCTAAACGGCGATGGTTGCAGTGACAGCTGCATCCAGCGAATTGCCGATGAAACCGGAATGGGGGAAAAGAGCGTCCGCAAGTACATTGCGATAGGCACGCTGAATGAACGCCGAGTAGATTTTTACCGGCAATATGATGAGGACGGCGAGGAAACGGCGGAAGACATTTCGGTGGACACCACCTCGCAGCCGGACAAGATGTATTTCAGGGCGGTGCTATATGACGCACTGCACGAGGCTTACGGCAGCCTGACCTACCGGGAACAGCGCACGGTTGCCAAGCATCTTGGCTTCTGCGATGCCTGCTGGTCGGTCAGGAAAGCGGTGCTGATAAACGGTGAAATCGAGTACAAGCCCATAAAGCCCATGACCTTTGAAGAAATCTCTCACTCCGCCAGCCGCAGGTCCGATAAGGCTTCCGAACGGACATATAATAACGCTTTAGAGAAAATGCGGAAAGCGCTGCATTATTATCTTGAGTTGTGGGAATAAATCAAGCCATATAAGCGCAAAAAGCCCCGATGAGTACAGAGAAAATCTGAAACTCATCGGGGCTTTCGTTTATATCCGCACATTCGATTCTTGTCACTGCTTTTTCTACAATGAGCAGTGACAATTTCTGTTTTCATACTTTTCGAGTAGAATATTAAAAAATGCTCGGAGGTAAATACACAATGGAAGGACGAGTTATTACGGCAAAGATGATTGCCGAATTCAAGGAACATCTTATCTTGGAGGAAAGGAGCGTGGCAACCATTCAGAAGTATATTCGGGATGTAAAGGCGTTTATGGCATACGCGCAAAACAGCGCCATTACAAAAGAAACCGTCATTGCATATAAGAAATATTTGCAAGAGAACTATGCTGTGCGGAGCGTAAATTCGATGCTTGCAAGTATCAACAGCTTCTTTTCGTTTTTTGGCTGGAATGATTTGAAAGTAAAATCATTGAAGCTTCAGCAGCAGGTTTTCTGCCCCGAAGAAAAAGAGTTGACAAAGGGAGAGTACACCCGACTGTGCCGGGCAGCGGTGCGAAAACGCAATGAACGGCTTAACCTGATTTTGCAGACGATATGCGGCACAGGTATCAGGGTCAGCGAATTGCAATATATAACGGTTGAGGCGGTAGAACACGGAGAGGCAGTCGTAAACTGTAAGGCCAAGACCCGATCCGTATTTATTGTAAAGGAACTAAGGCAAAAATTGCTCCGCTACGCAGCAGAGCAAAATATTAAAAGCGGGATGATTTTTGCGACCCGCACGGGCAAGCCGATAAGCCGCACGAACATCTGGCGGGAAATGAAGGCGTTATGCGTGGAGGCGAATGTCAATCCTGAAAAGGTGTTTCCGCATAACCTGCGTCACTTGTTCGCCCGTGTGTTCTATGGAATTGAAAAGGACATTGCAAAGCTGGCGGACATTCTCGGTCACTCAAGTATCAATACCACAAGGATCTATATCATCTCAACAGGGACTGAGCACCGCCAGCGCATGGAAAATATGCGGCTCATAATATGAAAAAGGCCGCCAAAAGCGGCGGCAGAAACATAATCGGTATTATGTTGTATTGAGCACATACAAATACGCACCCAGCTAAATTTACATAATAAATTATAGCACAGTCTGCGCAGAATGTAAATAGTTTTAATTGAGGAAAGTATGAAAAGTCAGAATTGTCCGAATTTAAGCATGGCAATGAAAGCCTTATTGTTCGTTTTTTCGAACACGGTAATAAGGCTTGGCTTTTTATACGCTTTTTTAAGCAGCTCTATTTCTGCTAAGGAAAATCTGCTTTGTTTTCTACAACATAATACCGATTATGTTTCCAACGAAGCAAGTTTTTCCTGCCGCATAATCTGCGGCAATTATTTGGGCGGAAAAGTCGCAAGAAGTTGCGAGAATTATTTTTGAACTTGGTATGCGAAAGTCGGAGGCAAAGGATTCGTGTGATGCTGTTGCGCATTGATGTGATATGAGAATCAGTTATAAAAAGCTATGGATACTTCTAATTGAAAAAGATATTTCGCCTGCAACGCTGAGAAAAGACCTGAGCATTGCAACAGGCACAATGACAAAGCTGCGAAAGAACGAAGAGGTAGCGTTATCTGTACTACTGAGAATCTGTCAATATCTGCATTGCAATATAGGCGATATATGCGATGCAGTTGAAAGTGACATATAGAATATAGAATATTGGCTTGATAAGGACAACAAGGACGGCATTTCAAAATGTACTTTGATAAAATGAAAAGGCTGAAAATCAAGATCGACTAATTAACGGAGGAGAAGATATGTCTTTTTGCACGAACTGCGGTGCACAAATCGCAGAAGGGGCCAAGTTCTGCACAAATTGCGGCGCTGCAAGCACCCGACCTGAGAGCGGCAGAAAAACCGTTTATGACGGTAATGTACATAAGTGTCCAAACTGTGGAGAAGCCCTCACTGCCTTTGCTTCGGTCTGTCCTACCTGCGGATATGAAATAAGAGGGAAATCGGCGGTTGCTTCGGTCCAGACCTTTTACAGTGATCTCAGCAAAGCGCAAACAACAGAGCAAAAGGATCGTATGATCCGCAACTTTCCCATTCCGAACACCAAAGAGGATATTATTGAATTTATGATATTGGCATCTTCCAATATCCTCGGAGAGGATGAACGAGATATTTACGAAGCGTGGCTTGCAAAATTTGAACAGGCATATCAAAAGGCCTTGATCTTGTTTGCGGGAGATCCCGACATTGTCAGAATTCAGCAGATTTATAGCAACTGTCAAATCAACATAGATACCGAAAAACGGAGAAAAATCGGAAGATTTACTACCGATACCATAATCCGAAATATTGCCGCCTGTGTCGGTGCAATTTTAATGATTGCTTCGGTATTTATCGATCGTACCGGTGGAGGTTCATCTTTTCTGGAACTTATATCGTATATCGTCCTTATTGCGTCTGCCGCAAGCCTTTTCAAGCGAGGTGCATCCGTCATAGACTATGCAGTTGGGGCAGCCAGCGGCCTGCTGATGATTCTGTTGTCCTTTTTGCTGTTTAACGGCTCAATGGGGCAGTTGTGTGGAGGCATCGTTCTGATTATTGTTGCTGTGAATTATTTCAAGAGCTTAAATCATTCTAAAAAATAGGAGGGGGCAGTTATGTCTTTATTCGGTAAGCCAAAAGCCGGTGGCTTTATGGATGAGATTCGTTGTGACGAACCTTCATACCTCATCTGGAAATGGCATCCGGCAGGCTCGGTTGCAGAGAACAACAACCGTGAAAATGCGATCCGTTGGGGCTCGTCTCTGCGGGTTAAGGACGGCGAGGTTGCTGTATTTGTGTATCGCCAAAGCGACGGCACGATGCAGGACTTTATCGTTGGACCGTTTGACAAGAAAATTGAAACAAGCAATTTCCCTGTACTTGCAAGTATCGTCGGTTTCGCTTACGCCGGAGGCACACCGTTTCAGGCAGAAGTATACTTCATCAATCTTGCAAACATTGTTCAGGTTAAATTCGGCGTTCCGTTCTTTGATGTATACGATCCGAGATTTCTCGACTTCGGAGTTCCGGTAGCCGTCAGGGGCACAGTGAGCTTCAGAATCAGCGATTACCGTGAATTTATCAAGCTGCATCGGCTTAACAACTTCAACTTGGCGGATTTTCAGCGTCAAATTCGGGATGCGGTAAGCCGGTATGTTAAAGACACCGTGACAAATGCGCCAGCTGCACATAACATTCCGGTCATTCAGCTTGAAAGCAAGACCGCACAGATAAATGATGTCGTAGAATATGACATCGGCGAACGGTTAAAGGAAACCTTCGGTGTTACTGTTTCGGGTGTAGATATCGGTGCGATTGAGATCGACAAGCAAAGCGATGGCTATCGTCAGCTCATGGCCGTCACCAAGAATATAACAACCGCTAAAATGCAAGCGGAAGCCACCGACTATGTGGAAAGACTCCGCATTCAGCGTGAGGAAGGCCAATATGCGCAACATAAGCAGACACAATCGGCAAACATCGGCGCATTTCAGGTTGAAAAACAGGCTGAGGTCGGCATTGCCGGAGCGGAAGCGCTCGGTCATATGGGTGAGAACGGCGCAGGCGGTGTAGACCTTGGCAGCGGCGGCGCAGGATTTAATCCGGCGGCTATGATGGCAGGAATAGCTGTTGGCGGAGCTGTCGGGCAGAATATCGCCGGAACAATGAACGGGATGATGTCGGGCATCAATCAGCAGCCTACAATTGATGCCGTACCGCCTCCCATCCCAACGATCTCTTACCATATCGCCGTCAGCGGTCATGCTGCCGGTCCATATGATATGAATACGCTTTCTGCGATGGTACAAAGCGGGCAGTTGACTGCTGCAACGCTGGTTTGGAAAAGTGGGATGGCAGCGTGGAGCCGTGCCGATGCAGTCGATGAACTGAAGGGCTTGTTCAAAACAGCAATGCCGCCGATTCCACCTACAGAAAATTAAGTGTAAAACTTAATATAATAAAATCAAGTTCAAAGGAGAAGATGGAAATGAAATGTAGTCATTGTGGAGCAGAATATGAGGGCAATTTTTGCCCGGAATGCGGAGCGAGGGCGGAATCACAGTCGCCTGCGACGCCACCTCCAATTCAGCAACCTGCCGCTAACCGGCAAAACCCCGTCCCGCCGGTTGGTGGCAATGTGGCGGCATATCAGAAGCCGAAAAAGCCAAAGAAACCGATTTATAAAAAGTGGTGGTTCTATGTAATCGCCGCCGTAGCCTTGATCGCAATTATCAGTGCAATTTCTGGAGGAAAAGGTAAGGGCGAAAAAATCGAATGGTCAAAGATTGAACTGAGGGATCAACTTCCTGAACCACCCTCCAACAGGGGTACACTCTTTGAAAACTCGGATGAAGAATTCTGGGTTTCTCTTGATGGAGTGTCGGATGATCAGTACAACGATTATTTGGATGCCTGTGTTGACAAAGGCTTCACGGTTGATGCCGATAAATCATCTTACTCTTATAAAGCATACAATGCCGACGGATACTCTTTGGATATGAGCCATATTGGTGATGGCCTTTCGATTACACTCAAAGCTCCGATGAACTTTGGCAGTATTACTTGGCCTTCAAGTACGGTTGGAAATATGCTGCCTGCCCCGAAATCTACAACAGGCAAGTTCTCCTATGAGCACGACGACAGCTTTTTCGTGTATGTTGGCGAAACGAGCAAAGCTGACTATGACCAGTATGTTGCGGATTGCTCGGCTAACGGCTTTAACATCGACTATGACAAGGGAGATACATACTATCGTGCGGATAATGCGGACGGCTATCATATTTCCTTGAAATACGAAGGCAACAATATTATGGCAGTCGAAATTAAAGCATCCAAGAATAGTGATACAGGCACTTCAGAACCGGCAACGACAGAGCCTTCCACGGAAACCACAGCACCCAGCGAGTCAAGTTCCACCGAAACAAAGCCTAACGATACAGAGCTTGTTGACGGAATGCGCAAAGATTTCAAAGATGCAATGGACAGCTATGAAGCATTTATGGATGAATATGTTGCGTTTATGAAAAAATACAGTGACAATCCGAGCGATGTTGGCCTGCTTGCCGATTATACAAAGTATATGAGCAAGTATGCTGATATGGTCGAGAAATTTGACAAGTGGGAAAGTGAAGACCTGAATGATGCAGAGCTTGCTTACTACATTGATGTTCAGGCGAGAGTTAGCAAGAAACTTCTTGATGTTGCAGGCTGAGAACGGTTTCACGCAACACAAGTGATATAATACCCCAAAACAGAGGTCGATACCCCCCAAAAGGCATCGACCTCTGTTTTTTTATATGAGTATAAGTTCATTGTTCACAATTTCAGTTACACGGTCTCGAATACTGTTCATCCGCCCGACCCATTCCATTTGGTCGCTGGTTTTCAGCGTTTCCGTAATGCCCTCTGCATCTGCCACTTGTTTTACCAACCGAAGAAAAAGTTCCTCTGCCTGTCGGTCAATATCTGCAAGATAGGCGTTCATTTTGCCGTTTGTCAGCAGGTTGGCATATCGCACACGGTGGTGCTCCCTGAGATAGCGGAGATGCCGCTGCCCCCATATCCCGATTGGCTCTTGTTCCGGCTCATCATCTCCGGCGATAAGATAATAATCACCGACTAACTCATATTTCAGCCCTGTGCGCTCATCTGTGATGTACTTTTCCATAATCAAACCCTCCGCTCTGTAATCTTGAATTTCTTAGTTTTGGCATTTGCTACCTTGATAAGCACCTCGTCTACGGCATCGGTGTATTTACCCTCCGAAATAAACCGATTGCGAAGATTGTTTAGGGACTCAATCATTAGTCGCCGTTCTTCAGTTGTAAGCGCAAGGTAATACCTCTGCTTCATCAACCACACCTCCTTTGATTTTTCTGCAATCATTATAGTGAGGCTGACAGCAATAATCGAATGTACGGATATAAGAAAATCACCGGGAAAAGTCCATAATGAACTAATCTCGGTGATTTTCCTTACCATTGCTACGCCTGATAACAAAGCTCTTTAAGTACTTCATTATCAGCCCATAGCATCTTTGCAGTTCGGTTTTTCTCCTATTGCCGATTCAGTTGCGGTGATAATTTGATTTACTGCCTTATCAACGAAAACCGAAGGCTTTTCGGCTGTTTCAGCACATAAGCGAACCCCGCTGCAGAGCAATTCTGCGGCGGGGTTCGTGTTTTTTGCGAGAATTGTGGCGTTCTGTTCCGTCGTAATCGTTAAACCGCCGAGTTCTGATAATACTCTTTATAAATGCCTGTGGCTATACAAGCTGAAAATCAAATCCCATCATTCTTCCGCCAGATCGGCAATCAACTTGACGTCGCTGACGGCCAGTGCAAGCTGAAGCTTGTTTTCCAGCCCGGTTTTTTGCAGCATATTTGACACATGAAATTTGACCGTTGACATCTCGCAGCCCATCTCTGCCGCAATGCGCGTGTAAGACAGTCCCCGCAGCAGATGCCGCAGAACCTTCAGTTCCGTCTTTGTAAATTCCGTGCTTTTTGCCATGCCGATCTCAACTGTCGGGGGTGCGTCCGGAAAGATATGTTCCCCCGCCAGTGTTTGCCGGACGACATCCATCAAGCGCTTCTGCGTCGAGTCCTTGTACCACAGGCTGTCGGCCCCGGCCTTCTTTGCCTCATCCAGAACGGCGCCGTCGATCAGCGAAGTCACAACAATAATTTTACTCTTCGGCTGTATGGCTTTAATCTGGCGAACCGCAATCAACCCGTTCTCACGGTTCTCTGTTTGCACATCCATCAAAATCAAATCGACAGAATTTGTCCTGCACATCTCGACTGCTTGTTTCGCACCTGGAATGGACGCCGTGATCCGGTATCCGTCCTCGGCGCGAAAATAGCTTTCCAACAGACTGCGAATCATGGTCTGGTCTTCAACGATCATCATCTTCATGTGCTGCTTCCTCCTTTTCCTGCAAACTGAGCATCAGCTTAAAGCGAGGGACGCTCTGAATCTCCATTTTGCCGCCGGATTCTTCTATGCGTTGACGCAGCATAGAAAGACCTCCGCCCTCTGTGATTTTTCCCTTTGGTGCCGCACCGTTGTTGGTTAGGGAGACCGCTATGCAGTCCGGCTTTTGCCAAAAGCACACATCAGCTCTGTTCCGTCAGCGTGACGGACACAGTTCGATGCACATTCGCTGATTGCCAGTGCAATCAGTGCGCGCATACGCTGCGTTCGCGGCTCGTCTCCTGCCAGCAGAACTCTGACGCCAAGCTTTTCCGCTCGTTCTTTTGCGGCTTCCAACGGTTCGGATTGCGCTCTCATCTGACTGGAGCGGTAAAGCACTGAAATGGACTGCTCCCACAACGCTGCGGTTGCACGAATTTCCTTCTGGTCTGTGTTTTGGAGCAGCACGCGCCGCGTCGCGAGGATGCTGTGTCCAATGTCATCGTGCACACGCAACTTCATGGCCAGCGTTTCTTCTTCCCGGATGATCTCCGGCATCTGCGCAAGCAGCCGCCTAAGCCGCTTGTTTGTTTTCTCCAGCTTCGCATTTTCCGCTTTTAGCTGGTTCTGCTTCTGAATCAGCTCCGTAACGTCTGCGGCAGTGATTTGTGTATATCGGGCACCTGCTTTTGTTGTGATCTGCTCCTGCGCAAAGCGCAGCGCTGTTCCGTCCGGAAAGCGGTAAATCCGAAGGTGCGGATCCAGACAGCACACACTTGCCGGCGGCGCCTGCAGGGCGCTTTGCATCTCTGCCAGCGATTGTATACCGCCTTTTTGCAGCCAGTTCGTAATGGCAAGCATCCGGCGGTTGATGAGCCGCACCACGCCGTTTTTATCGAAAAAGCAGGCCGCGATGGGGAGACTGTCAAAACTTTCCTTGATCCTATCCATGCGCCTTTACCTCCTCGATCTTTCCAGCTTCCGCGTCACATATTGCAGCCCGTCCTCATCCTGCTCCCATTCCAAACCTTGAAAATGCGCGCGCAGCCCGCAGAGCGGCTCTGCCGCTGAAACACAAAAAGATACTTCTACCTGCGCACCGACATCTATGGAGATCAGCATTGCACGAAGGGATTCCAGTTCCGTTTCCACGACGGCCTCGAACAGGTCGTAGATCTGCGTCGCCTGTTCGAGGGTAAGCTGGTCATCCCCCTTGACAATTGCCTTACAGTCGGCGCCATAGACACAGATATTCTCGGAAGATTCATTGAGGCACAATCGAAGCTCCTGCACACTGATCGCACCACGCTGTGCGCCGACAAAAATCAGGTTGCTTCTGCGTTTGATGTAGGTTCCGATAATGATGACCTGCCCGAGCAACCGCCTGGCTCGGTTTTGGTCCTCCGTTTTCTGCAATTCAGCCAGCAGATCCCACAGCATCGCGATCTGCCGATCAATCTGTGCCTCCATCATATCATACAAGCGGTTTTGCTCCGTCAGCTTCAACCATCTTGCATGCTGTGCATTCTCCGCCGCCAAAACGTCGCCGGTGTCATGCAACTCATCCCGTGTCAATTCCAGTTTCTTTTGAACCTGACTCAGCGCTGAGATGTCCTCCTTCCAGAATACCCAGCCGCGGCGCAACTTATGCCGTTTCAAAAGTGTATCGTCATCCAGATAGACGGTATCCTGCTGTATATGCCTTAGCCTACTTTGCGGCAAAGTCCCCTGCATGGCGGCAGATACATATTTGGAGCAGAACGCTTGATCGGTAATCTGAACAGGCAGGCTCGTCGCTTCAAAGAGCTCATCGTATCCGAGATTGGAATGAACCAGTCCGCTTTGAATGCAGCATTCAAGGATGCTTGCAAAAATCAGGCACTGTGACACGGTCATATCGCCCGCGAGCACCCAGACCCAATAGACATTTTGGGCATACGTATAAACATATGCCAGCGAAAGCGCAAACGGAACCAACGGCAACCAGCGAATTTTCCTGCTATGTGGGATACGACAGTTTTTCACCATCGAAAGAAACGCAAACCCTGCGCACAGAACTTCCCAGCCCAGCACGAAGAAAAAACCGACCTCATACCGATACTCCCGGTCCGATAAAATGCCGGATGGGAAGGAAAATACCTGCTGATGCAGATCATTGGTCAGAACGAGCAAAAGCAGCAGCAATGTCGGAAGATACAGAAGCTTTGTCCATCGCGGCAGACGGAAGTCCTCTCCTTTGCCCAGCGACTGGGAAACGAAGACCGACAGCATGGGGATAAACAGCATCGGAAAATAATAGAAATACCACAGCAGGCGTTCTGCATCCGTGTTATCAATGGAAAACTTGATTGAGCGCAGCAGAATCCACAGCACCATCAGCGCCGAAATCGCCAGCATGTAGTGCCGCACCTGCACCTGTACGATGCGCGCCCAAAGAGAGTAGCACCACACGCTGAACAAAAGCAAATAGATTGCGCTTCGCAAGTAGTTGACAGCCGGAGAATGAAAATAATTCCGGCTTGCATATCGGAGCCACATGGCAAACGCAATGAGCACCAGCAAGCCCAAGGCGTACAAAAGGCTTCTTTTCGTCGTTTTGCTCATGCCGCATGCCCCCAAAAAATCAGTATATTTATATGGATAGTATATCATGCGGATAGACAAATGGCAACACGTTTTGTCCTCTTTATACAGAGAACTGTGACAAAATTTGGCTTTGCAACGGAAAATAATTACAAATCCTATCCAATTGGCGGGGGCGGAAATGGAAGATAACGGCTAAAATATAGATGAAGGATTCAAAGGAAGAGAAAGGCGGTGGAAAAGCACAGATGCGAAGAATTGTATTGGATATGAAGGGCGGACTTCTGTCGGAGGCGGTCATGCAATCACTTTCGGGATGCGACCCGGATTTTCTTATCTACCGTTCTTCAAAGCCGGAAGAAACGCTGGCGTTGTGCCGGACCTGCCGTGCCAATGTGTTGGTGATGGAGGTCATCCGACAGGGAATCTGGAAGCTGAGTGAGAGACTCAAGATCTGCAATGCCGTAAAGCAACTCGGTTGGACGTGTAAGGTTCTGCTTTTGGTGGATGAGGACGCGGATAAACTGCTTGCCTCTGAAGTACGGCAGGCGGTAAAGGATCAGTTGGTTGATAATTTTATTTATGCATCGGTATCGCCGACTTACCTCGCGGGCGTAATTGACACGCTTTGAAAGGATGGGTGAGAAATGAAAAAGCTACTGCGATTGATTCTAATATTTCTGGTATTTGCGCTCATGGCGGCGCTGTCCGCGATTACCGCGCTTGCGTGCTCGCCGGAAGACAGTAATCCGGAACATCATGAAAACATTATACAGACCGATGAGGAAAAGCCAACCTGCCTGAGGGGCGGATACTATGTACTGGAATGTACCGTCTGTGGGATGAGATGCACTTATCAAACTGACCCTGCCATGCCTCACAGCTTTGGACCGTGGGAAGTTGTTCAGGGTAAAGAACCTACCTGTACACAATCCGGCACGAAGCGAGCGTATTGCAGTACATGCAACAAGTGGTATGAAATGCCCGCGCCGCCAACGGATCATTATTGGGTTATTGATAACCGCGTATTCGCGACCTGTACTACTTCAGGATACACCCGTTTTATCTGTGATGACTGCGGTACGGAAGGAGACACCGTCACAATGTCTGCGCTGGGTCACAAATTCGGCGCATGGTTTACTACGACACAGCCTACCTGCATGGCGAACGGCATCCAAAAACGTGAGTGCACGCGCTGCGGTGCGACGGAGACAAAATCGATTGCCAAGACGGATCACAAATTCGGCGCATGGTTTACTACGACGCAGCCCACCTGTATGGAAAAGGGCATTCAAACGCGCGAATGTACGTACTGCGGTGTGACGGAGCGTCGAGAAGCCGCCAAAACGGATCACAATTGGGACGCCGGGAAAGTGGTCGCACAACCGACAACAAGCCAAGAGGGAGTTATGCAATGGATATGCAATATGTGCGGCACGATACGCACAAATCCAATTCCCAAGCTCAAACCGGGAACGACAGCGGCTCCGAGCACAACACCGACTCCGGCGCCTACGGCTCCACCACGCACATCCGCCACAGCCACGCCGAAGGTTACGCCTACGCCGAAGGTTACGTCTACACCGAAGGTTACGCCTACGCCGAAGGTTACGCCTACGGCTTCACCACACACATCCGCCACGGCTACGCCGAAAGCCTCGGCAACAGCATCACCTAATGCGGCTGCCTCGGCCTCGCCGGGTATTTCGCCTACGGCTTCACCCGGCGCATCAATTTCGGGGACAGAGGATAGCGACGGAAAGAATGGAGATAGGGGCGAAAAAAGCGGATTTGGTGAGAACGCTGTCGGTAAAGATGTTCCTCAAAAGAACGAAAAGAACAATGTGCAAGCGGCAGAACGCAGCTTCTCCGTGGGAACAATCCTTGTATGCACACTTGTGCCAACGCTTTTGATTGTTGCTGTCGTCGTTTTTCTACTCGTTTGGAGAAAGAAAAAAAGACAGGTTTAACGGACATTCTTTCCGGATAGTAAGAGGTTAGCTCATCGTACAGCGCGTCCCGCCAAGGAGCGACCGTTCATGAAAGATTGGCAGATTGATAATTCTATTACACGCTGGGATCACAGATCTATTTCACAGGTGTGATTGATATACATTTAGAAAGGAGTGGTTATGTTGCAGGTTGTAATTCAGAAAATTCCGGAAAATTTGCAGGAATTTGAAATTCTTGCCGCTAAAGGGCGGCAGCCGGAACATATCTGCGCACTGTTTCTGTGTGCATTGGCGCTGTTTGACAGGGACAAAGATGCAGGCGTTGCCGCGATGAACCTTCTGCGCGGTCCTAAGCCCATGACACCGTATGACTGTCAGTTTCTGCGCGACCGACTGCGCGGCAAGTTCTATCTGCCGCTTGCATATTTTGAAGGCGCAACGCCGGAAAATGGGTATCAGCCGTGCGTGCCATACACGCTGAACGTGCTGGCAGACCCCAGACCTCAGGATATAGAGCCGGGCTATATGCGCGTGTTTCTTAAAACGTCCGGCGCGGATTCACCGCGTCCCATGAAATTGCGGCAGAAGGCTTCGACCGGTGAATGGTTCCTCTGGGAATATTCCAGTATTCTCAGCGGCATCCGTATTCCCGCGGCGGAAGATCCGTGGGCATAGTAAGTAAAGAAAGGGAGTACAGAAAATGGGACTCATTAAAGCAGCATTGGGTGCGGCCGGCGGCGTAATGGCCGACCAATGGAAAGAGTATTTTTACTGTGAATCAATTCCGGAAAACGTTATGGCGGTCAAGGGACAGCGGCGCGTTTCCGGACGCAGCAGCAACACAAAGGGAAGCGAAAACATCATCTCGAACGGTTCCGTCGTTGCGGTGGCGGACGGACAGTGTATGATTATTGTTGATCAGGGCAAGGTTGCGGAGCTTTGCGCCGTGCCGGGTGAGTTTGTCTATGACAGCTCGACGGAGCCGACGATCTTCTCCGGTGAGTTGGGAACCAGCATCTTAGACACGTTCAAGAATATCGGCAAACGCTTTACTTTCGGCGGCGAGCCGCCCAAAGATCAGCGTGTCTACTATTTTAACACGAAAGAGCTCATTGGCAATAAGTACGGCACGCCCTCTCCGGTGCCGTTCCGCGTTGTCGACCAGCGCGCGGGCATTGACATTGACATCGCCATTCGTTGCTTCGGCGAGTACAGTTACCGAATCAGTGACCCGATTCTGTTCTACACGAACGTATGCGGCAACGTCAGTGAAGACTATACCCGCGACCGTCTGGACGGTCAGCTGAAAACCGAGCTTTTGACGGCGCTTCAACCCGCGTTTGCGAAGATTTCCGACATGGGAATCCGCTATTCCGCGCTACCCGGTCATACAATGGAACTGGCCGAGGCATTGAATGAAGTTTTATCCGGAAAATGGCGCTACCTGCGTGGACTTGAGATCGTTTCCTTTGGCGTTTCGTCGGTCAAGGCGAGCGAAGAGGATGAGCAGATGATTAAGGAGCTGCAGCGTAATGCGGCGTTTATGGATCCGACGAGAGCGGCAGCCTATCTTGTCGGCGCACAGGCTTCCGCGATGCAATCTGCGGCGTCGAATCAGAGTGCAGGCCCTGCAATGGCGTTTATGGGCATGAACATGGCAGGTCAGGCGGGCGGCATGAACGCGCAGAATCTCTATCAGATGGGCGCACAGCAGCAAGCAGCGCAGCCTGCTCCGGCTTCGGCAGCTGCTGAAGGATGGAACTGTTCGTGTGGACAGAGCGGTATTACCGGAAAATTCTGCCCGAACTGTGGCAGTAAAAAGCCGGAACCAAAGCCTGCCGCCGAAAGCTGGAAATGTCCGCAGTGCGGCGCGACGGCAACCGGAAAATTCTGCCCGGAATGCGGCACCAAAAAGCCGGAATCGCAGGCAAACGGCTGGACGTGTAGCTGCGGTGCGGTGAACAAAGGAAAGTTTTGCGCTGAATGCGGCAAACCAAAACCGGCCGGTGTTCCGCAGTACAAATGCGACAAATGCGGCTGGGAGCCGGCTGACCCGACACACCCGCCCAAGTTCTGCCCGGAATGTGGCGATCCGTTTGACGACGGGGATTTGAAGTGAAAAAAGCATCCATAATCGCTCTGACCATCGTGTCGGCGGTTGTGCTTATCGCACTGGCGGGCGTATCGCTGTATCGGTATTTTGTCGATAGCCGGATTCAAGATGGAGGTAGGATGGAAAACCCGGATACATACAGAGCAGGAAAAGATCTGGTGGAATTTGAGTGGCGACAGAACCACAGGAATTTTTACAGCTGCTTTTCACTGAAATTCTACCGGGAGAAGGATATGCCTCTGCTGACCGGCCGGTTTCCGGACCAATCCGGCGACGAGATGAGAGAAAGCGAAACGGATGCGTTTTCCAACCCAATCCCTTGGCAGCTTACGTGGGTGCAATGGTTTGAACTTCAGAATATGCTGGCAGAGTCGGATCTGCCCTCGTACCGAAAGCCGTCTCCAAATGTCCAGGACGAAACCGACAGCGAAATCCGGGTCATTTGGCGCACCGATGACGGGAACGAGATTCAAAAGCTCAGCGGCAACCATGCAGAAGCGCTGGAGACTTTGGTGCTGCGTATTGCCGAAGAAGCTTATGCCACGTCAAACCTTGAAACGGAGTAATGCGAGGTATGCCAAACGGCAGTCGTACATTTTGTGCAGAATGTGGGGCCAAACGCCCTGCGAAAGAATAAAAACAAACCATACGATTTATTGTAACAGGAGGATTTACCATGAAAGGACATAAATTTTTGAAGGTTACCGGAATTCTGATGATCATTGCCGCAGTATTTTCCATCATTGCGGGTGTTCTTGTCGGTGGACTGGGTGTATTGGCGGCGGGACTCGGTGCGGAATCCGGCCTGACATTTCCATATTGGGCGGCGTTGTTCCTGACGCTGATCGGAGGAATTTGCCAGATGATTGCCGGAATCAAAGGCATTAAGCACAGTAAGCGCAGCGAAAAAGCAGGAAAGCTCATCGTGTGGGGCGCGATTGTGGCCGTATTCAGCGTATTGAGCATTGTGATGAGTCTGGTCAACGGCGGCGAGTTTAATGTCGTAAGCGTCCTGACAGGAATAGCTATTCCGGTCTTGTATATCTACGGTGCGGTACTCAATTCCAAGGCAGACACGCAGTAACCGTATCATTCAAGTAGCATACACAAAGGAGTTTGATACATATGGGACTATTTGATAAAAAATATTGCGATATTTGCGGAGAAAAAATAGGGTTACTTGGCAACCGCAAGCTTGAAAACGGCAATCTCTGCAAAAACTGCGCCCAAAAGCTTTCCCCTTGGTTCTCTGATCGACGCAACAGCACTGTTGAGGAAATCAAGGCACAGCTTGATTACAGGGAGGAAAACCAGAAAAAGGTCGCGGCATTCCACACAACCAGAACGCTCGGCGCGGACACCAAGGTGCTTCTTGACGAGGACGCGGGAAAATTCATGGTGACACGTGCCAGAAATCTCGTGGAAGCCAACCCGGATGTTTTGGATTTTGCAGACGTGACCGGCTGTAATCTCGACATTGACGAGAGCCGCACGGAACTTAAGCGTAAGGATAAGGACGGTAGGGAGATTAGCTACAATCCCCCGCGGTATGAATACTCCTATGATTTCTACATCACCATATTCGTCAACAACGATTACTTTGACGAAATACGCTTCAAGATCAATTCCGATTCCGTAGATATTACACCGCCCCCCGCAATGCGACCGGGGATGACGACCCGATGCAATCCAGAGACTAACGTTGAGTACCGCAATTGCAAAAAGCTCGGCGAGGAAATCCGGCAGGTTCTGACGCAGGTCCGCAAGGATGTGCGCCAACAGATTGAACAGGAGGCCGCGCCTAAAACGGCAGTCACCTGTCCCTACTGCGGCGCAACGACCACACCGGACGTGAACGGCTGTTGTGAATATTGCGGTGGCGCGGTAAGAGGATAAATATCCATCAAATGATAATTAAAGAAAGAAGGACAAAATAATGAAAAAGTTTGTAGCATTGCTTCTGATTGTGGTTACGCTTTTAACACTTTCTGCCTGTGGTAGCAAGGATGCGTTAGCCGGAACATGGTCCGCCGAACTTGGCGCAGACGGTACGATCACATGGACATTCAACGGAAGCGGCAAATGCACCATGGAAAATGCTTATATGAAACAGGACGGTACGTACACCATTGAAGGTGATCAGCTTACGGTGACACTGGAGGCATGGAGTGATCCATCTACTTATACATTCTCCGTAGATGGAAACAGCCTTACCATGAATGAGAATTCCGGCTACGGCATCAGCGGCACCTTTACAAAAAAATAGCCGTGTAGCTTACCATTAACACTATCCGCCCTCTGACCTCTTAGAAAGGAGAAAAAAACGATGAATAACCTTACAGGCAATATGAAAGACGTTGCATTCGCTACCAGTCCCCGTGAATTTGATCTTCCCTATTCAACCACACTGGAAGAAATCATGCAGAAACTCAATGCGCGCAGAGCAGCGTTCCAGATGCCATTCCAGATCAAAGGCGGCGTTCCCGGACAGCGCATCTCGTTTGAGAAAGAACCAAATGTGGACGTTGGCCTTTGGCTTTACCTCAAGGATGGCACACACATTCGGATTCAGCCGGTCATTACGGAGGCTAAGATGTCGGTTGGCGGTATGCGCGTGGATAAGAACAGCGCACTGCGCAAGGGTCTCAAGGGTGCGACGGTCGGTCTTGCAACGGAGCGTGGCGCCTATATCGACACCGTAACGGAAACCGTGAAGAAGATTTTGAACGGTGAGGCAGTAGAGGACTATGTTGCGCCGGAGGTTCCGGTCGAAACGAAGGACTGGATGACAACATTCTTGCTTTGCTTCTTCCTTGGCGGTCTTGGCGTCCACCGCTACTATGTCGGTAAGATTGGCACAGGCATTCTCTACACGCTGACGGCCGGTCTGTTCGGCATCGGATACCTTGTCGACTTTATCAAGATTCTCTGCGGTAAGTTTACCGACAAGGACGGAAACCTTATCCGGCGCGAAAAGAAATAAGAAAAAATGTCTCAGGTAGGCACGGCTGTTTTTTGCCGGGAGTATACGTTGTTTTCTGCTGATCGGCAGATTTGTGCAACCCTGAAGGATATTGGGAGGAAATTATGAAACAGACGAAGACCAAGCTTCTATGCCTGATTCTTACGGCACTGATGCTGCTCAGCGGCCTCACCGCCTGCGGAAAGGATAAGGAGGGGAAAGACTCCAATTTAATCAAGCTCGGTGACTATGAGCTGCTCTACAAGGGCGCATGCATCATGGAAGATTCGGACGGAAACGACGCAATCGTTCTGACACTGGACTTCACAAACAACAGCAAGGAAAACGCCTCATATCTCTGGAGTGTCGATGAGACGGTTATGCAAAACGGTGTAGAGCTGGAACCTGCATCTATTATCACGGACTATGAGAACCTTGAAACCGTAGTGAGCGATCAGTTTACGGATGTTGCGCCGGGTGCAACGCTGGAAGTGCGGACGGCCTTCGTGCTAAAAGACACGACCAGTGAAGTCAAAGCGACCTTTGAGGAATTTCTCGGCAGCAAAAAAGGTACAATCACTGTTGACCCGGCTACGCTCAGCCGGGAAACAGTCTCCCATACGGAACCGGAGACCACCAATACGACCGGAGACACATTGCTCGATTGGTGGAACGGCGAATGGTACGGCTGGTGGAAGATGAGCGGTTGCTACGGCGATTATGAAAGCATGGAAGGCGACTGGTGGGATGTCTGCGGCGTCATTGATTTAGACACAGACTACACAGGCACAATCGAGCTTTGGGATGAGGACTACACGAGATCCAAACCTATGGCTTCCGCGCAGGTCAGTCTGAGTGAAGCCGGAACCGGCGAGCACGGCACGGTGATGTCCGAGGGTGGCTGGTTTACAAACGTAACACTTGAGCATGCCGATTGGATCGTTGACCCCGGTCTTTTGGACTACGATGATATGATCTGTATCAGCGGCGACTATGAAGACGGCGATGACGAATTCCACTATGACATTTATCTGCGCCCGTGGGGTCTTTATTGGAAAGACATGGAGGAAGATGCGTATCCCTACCGGTATACCGACTGGTATCTGCCTCTGATTGACGCAGGCAAGTCTATGCCGGATGCCATTGGAGAAGGTGCTTCGGAGGAGAATGCTCCGACCAACCAGACGAATGCGGCAGCTCCCGGCGGAAACGGCATCGTGACCGAGGAGCAGGTACAAAAGGGCTACGTTTGGATGAACGAGGTCAATAATAATATTTTTGATGCTACTTACGAGGATATTGTTGCCTACTTCGGCGTAGAAGGCGAGTTTGTCAAGGAAGAGTACAGCGACCACATGAAGGCAAACTACCGCTACTACAAGTGGATTTCGAGCGAAGACAGCTCGCATTTCATCTACGTTAACTTCTGTGAAAAGACTCCGGGCGTTTATACGGTGAGTGCGTACAACACCAGCGGCTTCTCCGGCACAGAAGCCATAGAAAAGTATCTGGACATCGTGAAGGCCGAGGCCGCCGAGGCGAACAAGGCAGCGTCTGCAAACGCCGAGATGAAGGACTTCTCCGTGGAAATCGCCCAGTTTGCAAAAGACGATGTTAAGGTCAAAATCATGACGAAGATCCCGGTATCCGGCTGGTCGTTCGATGATAGTGGGCGCTGCCTGGTGGAAAACGACGATCCCACAGCGTTTGGTGCGGGCGCCATCCAGTTTGAGGTGAGGGAGAACGTTGAAAAATTTGATTCCTACAAGGACAGCTTCGAAAACTACAAGGATATCGAGGACCGCGTGATCGGCGGCATCACCTTCCGCGGCCGCACCTACAAAAGAATCGGCTATGATTGGATCCAGTATATCGCGCAGCTTGACGACGGCCGTGCCCTTTCCATCGGCCTTCGGGATATGGACTGTGTACCGGGAACGATGCCGGATATCATTCTCAACAATATGACGTTCGAATAAAAAACGGCTCCCGCTCCAATTTGGAGCGGGAGAATCCGGTTATTCGCGAAAAAACGGGGGTGATGCGGTGAAGTTCAAGGCGCTCCTCATCGCAGCAGGTCTGGGTATGAGCCTGCTCGGTCTGACCTCCTGCGGTCAGGTCGACGGGTGCACCTATCAGTACCCGGAAACATCGGTCCTTTTTGACGATTTCCACATTACAAAAACCATTTACAGCCAAGGGACGATGAGGCTCTATTATCGCGGCGTACAGTTCAAAGACAATCCCGCTGCTACGACGCGAATTTTGAGGATTTGGGCGATCAGTTTGACCATACGTTCCGAAACGGTGTTCTGACCGTTCAGGCGGATTTTGCCGAAAAGATCAGTGGGCTGACAATCGAGGACAGGGCGCACGATATCATCTATCGTCTGCGTTATCTGGACTCCCCACAGTTTGCATGGCTGGCAGACGTGTTTTGGTACGATGAAGGCTGGAGCGAAACGGGAGACCGCGAATCGTATTACAGTGCGGCCGAGCTGCAAGCGGAAGCCGACAGAAAAGCCGAAAGCCAAAAGGAAGCACAGGAGGTCTTTGCGTTGCTGGAAGGCACGTGGGTTACGGAGGACAGCCTGCAAAAATATGAGTTTGTCGCAAATGAGGACAAAAGCGGTATGAACTGTTGTACTATGTGGTGGAACAACGAGACACAAGAATGGTACAGCTGGAGCATTTTTGCCGAGTCCGCGTTCCGGACGAAGAGCTTTGACTTTGGTTGCGATGCAGACTGCGTTTACGACGAAATTGCAGAAAAGGCTGAAAAGCTAATTACCATTATACTTGTCAACAGTGACCATACAGCGGCTGACATGCGCATCTTGTACGATTCGGAAGAAAACGTCATAAAGGACACGGATGCAATTTATCACAAACAGTGAGTTTGCGGGACATATCCGGGAAATGCGGTTATAACTGTGTTCGGCACTACGGACTGCGCTTGCGGGCTGTAACGCCAACTGGGAAGTGAGGAACTTAGATGGCAACACAAATCACAAATTATCAATGTCCCGCCTGCACGGGACCACTCCATTTTGTAGGAGAATCCGGCAAGCTGGAGTGCGATTACTGCGGCTCAAGCTTCGATGTCGCAGAAATAGAAGCGCTCTATGCGGAAAAAGAAACAAAAGCGGCGGAAGCGGCGCAGAAACAGGAAGAAACAGAAGCGGCTCAAAAAACTGCCGAAGCGGAAAAACAAAAGACCGCCGCAGGCGGCTCTGACTGGGACACTTCCGGTTTGAACGAGGACTGGGGCACGGACGCGGCTGACATGAAGGCTTACAACTGCCCGTCGTGCGGTGCGGAGCTGCTCTGCGACGCAACGACTGCAGCTACGTCCTGCCCATACTGCGGAAATCCGTCGGTGCTTCCGGGTCAGTTCGCCGGCGTTTTGAAACCTGATTTTGTGCTTCCCTTTAAGCTGAGCAAGGAGGATGCCATCAAGGCGCTGAAGAAACACTATCGCAAAAAGCCGCTGTTGCCGTCAACGTTCTCCAAGTCCAACCATCTTGAGGAGATCAAAGGCGTGTATGTACCCTTCTGGATGTATGACGGTGCGGCCAGCGGAAGCGTGCAGTTCCATGCTACCACTGTACATAAGTACACCTCGGGAGATTATGAAATCACGGAGACAAGCCACTACGATGTGCGCCGCGCCGGTTCTATTGGCTTTGAGAAAATCCCGGTGGACGCGTCAAGCAAAATGCCGGACGACTACATGGATTCCATCGAACCGTATGACTATACAGACTTAAAGCCGTTTTCCACGGCGTATCTGCCCGGATTTTTGGCAGACAAATATGATGTGAGCGTTGAAAACAGCCGGGATCGGGCAGACAAGCGCTGCGCGGGTTCGCTGGTGTCTGCGCTGGAAAGCACGGTTTCGAATTACACCACCTGCAATGAAACGAGCCGAGACATCTGTTTGAAGCGCGGCAAAGTGCATTACGCGTTGCTTCCCGTCTGGATCTTGAATACAAAGTGGGAAGGAAAAGATTTCCTTTTTGCCATGAATGGTCAGACAGGTAAGTTGGTAGGCAACCTTCCTGTCAGCACGAAGCGGGTTGTCGGTTTGTTTGCAGCAATCGCGGCGTCACTCAGCGCCATCGGCGTGACTGCGCTGCTGCTTTTGGCACACTAGGGAGGGCGGAAAAATGAAAGAGAGAATACGCTGTCTCCTGCTGACGTTTATAATCGCGCTTGTATTCTGCGTGAATGTATCCGCAACCGAGCAGACAGGTGCACAGCTTTATTATGTGACGGATGAGGCCGGACTTCTCAGCGAAAACGAAAATATGATGCTGGAAAAGATGGCGGAAACCGTCTCCCAAAAATACGGCATCGGTGTATATATCGTAACCGTGGAGGATTATCGTGACTTTCATTCTGAAGGTGTCTATAAGGCAACCTATACCATCTATCACGAATACACGATGGGCGAAGGACCGGATCGCGACGGGATCATGCTCCTGCTCAGCATGGATGATCGCGACTGGGCGATGTTCTGCTACGGCTCACGCTGCGAGTATGCGTTCAACAGCTATGGTCAGCAGAAACTGGAAAAGGTATTCCTTGATAACTTCGGTGAAAACGACTGGTACGGCGGCTTTGAGGATTACATCAAAGAATGCAGCGTCTATCTGGAAAAAGCAGCCTCAGGAAAGCCGGTTCGAGCGAGTTTGTTTTTTCCGATCCTTATCGTGATCGGTCTTTCCCTACTGGCAGCAGCCGTGATCGTCACTGTGATATGGCAGAAAATGGAGAATGTATCAAAAAAAGCAACCGCTAACGCCTATGTTTCCGCGGGACTTCAGCTTACAGAGCAAACAGATCATTTTACCCATAAGACAACCTCCAGCCGGAAGATTGAGCGCAGCTCTTCCGGCGGTGGGAGCAGCCACAGCGAATCCGGCGGAGGCGGTTCCGGCCGAAGCGGAAAATTCTGAAAGGAGTGGCTATGAAAACAACACCCAGACGCATGTTCGCGCTATTGCTGGCACTGGTTCTGTTATTGTCGCTTTGCGCCTGTACGCAGAAGACGCAAACGGAGCCTGACGAACCCAAAATAAATACTGCCCACAAAAAAACTCCGGAAAGCCAACAGGAGGAAGCTGTATTACAGAGCAACGGGAACGATTTTGTATCACAGGATAAAACCGTGGACACGCCGCCGGTGCAATACGCGTTTTCACAGGAGGCAGAGACATCGCTTGGATGGTTGCGAGACAGGATTGATTTTCCGACGACAATGTTTGGTGCGGCGTATCTCGGCTATGTCGGCGGTCTGTTTGATGAGGGTTTCGAGGCGGGTTTCCCTGCGTGGCTGCAGGAAACCAATGAGGCAATGCTCCTCGAATACCCCTTTATCGCAGAGATCAACGATGAGCACATTATCGGCAGCGCGGGGCATCTGTACTGCATTGTGCCGGTCGACGAGAACGCGACGGTTGCAATCAACCGTGTGCAATGGAACGAAAAAACACAGACCGATGAGGTCACAGAGGTTCTCTACCGGTCAGAGAGCGGCGAACCGGTGCTGCTCTTTGCGAATCTTGACGGCATTGCGCATGAGGCCGACACCCAGGTCTTTATCACCGACAACAACGGGAACACCTGCGAATGGTATCCCTCGCTTGATGCGATGAGCCATCTTGCACCGTGTACATCGGAAGCCGGTGATTATCTTTCGTTCGATTTTACGGAATATGCCTGGTATGACATCCCATCCGAATTTGCCGGTTGGCTTTCTGACGGCTGGACAGGTATAACCGCGCTTGGCCTTGCCGGATCGCAGAGTACAGGTATGGGCTGGATCACAGAAACCATGGTAGAGGAAACCGGCCGCTATGCCTATTTCTCGCTGCGCTTCTATCTCGAGGATGAGACGGGGGGTACAGTCGATCTGGAGTGGACATACGAAGACAGCGACGACATTGAGGAGATGTGGAGCGGTTTCTGGGCGATTCAAACGATTCCGGACGGGCCAAGCTATGTGACGCTCAGCTTGTCGCTTGTGGGCGGTAACAGCTACGGTGTCACGGACGGCCCGGTGTATCTGTGTGAGACGTATCCCCTCCTGATCAGCCCGAGCGGCACGGAGCTGCTGGTCGGCGCAGGTGAGAGCGGCGTTTGCCTGCCGTTCATGTCGCAAAGCACAACGGCATGTGTGCTGACACATGCCGCAGGATAGAAAGCGTGCAGGAAGCAAACTGCTTTGAGGTTTGCATTTCAAGACACAGCTTCCCTCGGAGATCGCCGCTGCCGCATTTCGGAGTTTTAAAGAGCGGTATTCTTGGAACACGAAGGTCAGAAGAGATAAAGTCAAAATGCCGGGGCTAATGTATCAATAAACGATGTTTTTCAAATATTTTCTGCTTTATGTCCGTGCTATGAAGCGCTGAAAGCGAAAGCGGCGAAGTTCAACGCGGCGGAAGAAGCAGGAAAGACCGATCTGCAAAAGGCGCAGGGCTGCCGGGATTTCCGAGCGAACTCTGCGCCTTTTTTATTTTCAGAAAAATAGCACCCCGGGCCGAAGGATGGGTGACCGCGGGGCGCTTGACAGATTTACAATTGAATTATATAAAACCGCAAAGGAAATGTCAATAGAAAATTCGAAAAAATGTGGATATTTTTCATGTTTTTAACCTGCTTTTAACGTATTCTTTTCTTTTATCTTTGCAGAAGTCTATTGCAAACCGACACGCAGCGTGGTACAATCGGCTTAAAGAAGTACGTGGAGAAGATTTTGTCGTGAACATGAAAACAATCGGTTCCGCCGTTGTAATCATCTTGGCCGCCATAGTCGGGCTATTCCTCGGCGCTGCCATGAACGACGGGTTAAGCGGCTCCATACTGCTCGCGGTCATCGCAGGGTTCGTCTGTGTGATCTATACGATTGAAAACAGTGGCAAGAAGTAGGGGATTTTTTATGATTTTACGGTTTAAACAGCGCTTTTTTTCATGGTTCGACAGCTACGATATTTACGATGAGAACGGCAACACGGTGTATGTCGTCAAAGGGCAGCTCTCCTGGGGACACTGCCTGAAAATTTTTGACGCTTACGGTGAAGAGATCGGCACGGTAAAAGAACGCATTTTCACGTTCATGCCGAAATTCGAGATGTATTTTAAAAACCAATATGTCGGTTGCATCAGCCGCGAATTTGCACTTTTTAAGCCGAAATACAACGTAGAATGCAACGGCTGGCATGTGGAGGGCAACGTTTTGGAGTGGGATTATACCGTTGTTTCCGGAAGCGGTCACGATGTGGCAAGCATCTCCAAAGAGCTGTTCAACTGGACGGACACGTACCTTTTGAACATATACGACCCTGCAGACGCACTGTGCGTTTTGATGATCGTGCTTGCGATCGACGCCGAAAAGTGCAGCCGAAATAACGGCTAAACGCTATTTTCTGTACAGAAAAGACCTCCGCTCAAGACGGTTTGGCCCGAGCAGAGGTCTTTTCTTTTCCCAAAATTTAAAATGCGTAGAACAAAATGCCGAGACCGGCGGAAAGCACGATCATCAAAATGGGCGAGGGTGCTTTCTTTTTAAAGTGCTTATAGCCAAAGTGCAAAGTAATCAGCAGCAGCAAAATCACAACACCGCGCAGATCGACTTCGGGGGCGCTTCGTATGGTCGTAAAACCGAATAGCGTGCTGAGACCCATCGTCAGCGCCGTAGCCAAAATGAGCGCCACCACGCACGGACGCACGCCGGAGAGGAATGCCTGTACACCGGCGTATTTCAGCAGATTACTCAACACTGCCGCAATGAGCAAAATAATGACGAACGAGGGGAGCACCACGCCCAAAGTCGCGAGCAGACTGCCCAACACGCCGCCTTGCGAAGAGCCGATGAACGTCGCCATGTTGACGGCAAGCGGGCCAGGGGTCGATTCGGACACCGCAATGAAGTTGATGAACTCGCTTTCCGTGAGCCAGTGATTCGAGAGCACGGCTTCGCGGATGAGGGAGATCATGCCCTGTCTCTTATAC
>ENA-OYXD01000167-OYXD01000167.1-human-gut-metagenome-genome-assembly--contig:-NODE-167-length-41685-cov-19.662815_pt1 | contig 41685 bp, 33 predicted proteins | sample MGYA00244818_ERZ653412 | MGnify/ENA primary metagenome ERZ653412 (study PRJEB26926, sample SAMN06165146) | human gut metagenome | biome: ENVO:00009003; feature: ENVO:2100002; material: ENVO:00002003...
AATGACAATTTTGAGTCCAACAAGCGATTTATTGAAACAGTTGCGGAATTAAGGAAAAATATAAAATTGAGGACATAAAAAAATGTCAGTGGCCAAATAAATCCCCTTATAAAGAGAACACTCCAATCCCAGTTTCTGAAGGAATAATAAAGGAATTAACAGTACAATATTGGTGGACAAAAAATGATGTAACAAATCATCCAAATGCAAATATGTATTTTAAACCACGTGCAGGAATCGTGAGATTTAAAACAAAGGATGAAGGTGATGTAGAAAAAAAATGTTATAAGCGCTTGCATAGATGGAGATATTCTCCAACAGCAGCTTACGGCAATAATGAAGTTCACATACACCCTTATTTACCGCGAAGAATCTCTGTTGCAGAAGCATTGGCCATCCAATCTTTACCCGCAAATTTTATTATACCACAAGATGTATCACTTACTGATGCATTCAAGACGGTTGGAAATGGAGTTCCGTTTTTATTATCAAATGGAATTGCAAATTCACTCAATGACTACATCAACCATAAACAGTAATTATTATGATTTTAACTTTAGAACACTTTTTAAATTTAATCGATAAATTACCTAAGGGAATTAATTTTGACTATGTAAAATCTGGAAAAAAATAAGATTCGCCTTGATTATGTTAATCATGTAGAAAGATATATAGAAGCAACAAAAATAGATACAGAGAATGGCAATACAAAAAGCGCAAATATAACTACAGAAAATTTAAAAACATTTGTAGATAAAGTGATTGAAAATAGGCCTTTACATATAGAGTCTGTTTGGAATGGTTCAGGAAGTGCACGTTCTGCATGGGAAGGTTTATTTGCTCATACATCAGAATTTTATGTATATTTTTCAGATGGTCGAAAACATTTGGTATGGATACCGTCTCATCCACACGAAAATGGGAAAATAACCACTTTAACAAAAGATTTAATAAGCACTCTAATTTCACCAATAGATTTATGCTTAAAACAAATTAACTATAAATATCATCCTTATGTAACTGCAATAAAATCAAAACCATTCCTTTTACTTGCAGGAATCTCAGGTACAGGAAAAAGCCGTATTGTGCGTGAATTAGCTCGTGCTTGTTGGGATAAAGATTCTGATGAATTCAATGCACAAAAGCCTATAAATTATGAAATGATTCAGGTAAAGCCAAATTGGCATGATTCAAGTGAACTGATTGGCTATATAAGTCGTATTAGTGGACAACCTGTATTTATAGCAGGAGATTTTTTAAAATTTATCGTTAAAGCATGGGAATATCCCGAAATTCCATATTTTCTGTGCTTAGATGAAATGAATTTAGCACCGGTAGAACAATATTTTGCAGAATATTTAAGTGTAATTGAAACTCGTAAAAAAAATAAAGAAGGCAAAATCGTAACAGATGCACTAATCAAGCCTGAATATAAAAACGAAAGATATGAAAATACAAAAGAACTGAAACCTGCACAATGGTATGAAAATTTAGTAGACACATTATTGGCAGGATGTTCTGATACGAATATATGGGCACTTAGAAAGCAGTTCTTATCAGAAGGTATATCTATACCGCAAAATCTGATTGTCGTAGGCACTGTTAACATGGATGAAACAACATTTTCATTCTCACGCAAAGTGTTGGACAGAGCTATGACGATAGAAATGAACGAAGTTGATTTATATTCTGGATTAACTGAACAACACGAACAAATTGGTAAACTTGGGAAAGAAGAACTCATTGGTACTGCAGTTGAAGGAGTTGATGTATATGAAGACAACAAGGATGTGTGTGATAAAGCATTGACATATTTACAAGCTGTCAATAATGCTCTTGACACGTCTTTTAAAATTGCCTACAGAACTAGAAATGACTTTTTATTGTATGTGGTAAATAATTTACCTTACAACAAGGACGAACAAGGAAACGATTTGTCTGAAGATTTTGTCATAGCGAGAGCATTGGACGAGATAACAAGCATGAAAATACTCTCACGTATTGAAGGTGATAATACAAAGGTTACAGATCCTTTCTTAGATAACCTTAAAACAACAATTGAAGAAGGACTGAAGAGTATATACGAAGACTTCAAAACAGAAGACTCTGTATCTTTGCTGAAATTGAAAGAAATGAAACAAAAATTAGTTTCAGGCTATACAAGTTTTTGGAGTTAAAATGGACCTTCTCACTATACGACATAAAGACTTCACACTGTACATTGAATGTGCCAAATTTGATGCAACGTGGTATAAAGCCAAGAATAATCTTGGCGAAGATGCCCTCGTGTCTACTTATTCATGGTCAGATGGTGTAGAATCGGTTGTTATACACGGTGATTCAGACGAAGTAACAACTATAAACAAAGGAGAACAAGCCCAAGCAATATTCTTTGACAACACTGACTATCCAATATGGGTAGAATTTAATGATCATGTTAATAATGCACAATGGGGTTCTGACCTGCAAAGCGACAATGAGAAGTTTTCTTTCCGCAGACATACATTAGCCGGCTACATCAACTATGGCAACGATATTGGACGCAGCGAAATAAAGTTTATATATAAAGTCGGCAAAGAAACTTGCAAGTTCAGGTTTTCATTTGAAGTTTTAAGCAGTAAACTCGATTACCACAAGCACTGGAAAGCCATAATTGAAGATATTGAACGTGAATATCACATGCTTTCGATAGACTATCTGCGAAGAACATTTCACGGATTCACCCCTGATAAGAATCAGGATACACCTGAACTTATTTGGTGGAGCATATTTTCAGGCGAACAACAGAAATTTATCAAGGCTTGCAAGAACATCATTGAACGACCACGACACAGGCTGCATGGGCATAAGTCGTATATGAGAGCCGATAAGCTGAAACACATTCCTGCATATATCGAAAATGAACTGGCTGAACATAAACAAGAATATGCACACCTGTATTGCGTTGAAGAACAAATACAGACAAACGACACGCAAGAAAACAGATTCTTGAAATTTGCCCTGACACAGATTGCAAGTAAATATGAAGCTTTAAAAAAACAGATTGAATGCCTTAAAGGTGCATCTGATACAATGAGACATGAAATGGAAAATGTATCAGCTACGCTAAAACGTTTACAGAACAATCCGTTTTTCAGAACAATAGGCCGTTTCAAAGGGTTAAATCAGGAAAGCCTAGTTCTGCAACGAGCTACCGGCTATAGTCAGGTTTACCGCACATGGAATCTTTTACGCCGTGCGTATTCGCTAAACGATGGCATATATAAACTTCAGACTAAGGACATTGCAACTCTGTATGAGATATGGTGCTTCATTGAAGTAAGCCATATCGTGAAAGAACAACTGCATCTGAACGACGAGGATGTGGAGCAAAAAAACAGAATAGAGATGAATGGTCTGTTTACATGGGAATTAGGCAAAGGAGAACATTCACGCATTTTGTTCAAAAAAGACAACGTAGAATTAGCCGAATTGGTTTATAATCCGAAAAGCACGGAAAACGAAAACAACGCGACAGGAATAAAAGAACTTGTTGTAAAGACTGTTCCACAAAAGCCGGATATTATTTTAAGACTGACAAAAAATGACATCGAGGAGAATATGAAAATGACATATCTCTTTGATGCAAAATATCGTATAGGAGGTAAAGACAGAAACGGTGTGGATGTACCGCCTGATGATGCTATTAACCAAATGCACCGTTACAGAGATGCTATTTATTATAAAGACTATTCGGCTGATGCCCTTAAATCAGCTGATGTTCTTAAAAAAGAAGTCATTGGCGGATATATCCTATTCCCGGGCGACGGTAAACATGACAATATAAAGGATGCAACATTCTATAAGAGCATAGATGCAGTGAATATCGGTGCTTTTCCATTGCGTCCTAAAGACGAACAAAACAGGCAACTGTTGGAAGAGTTTATAAAGAACTTAATTGAGACAAAATCACAGAAAATAATAGAAAATGTGATACCTCAGAAAGGTACGTTCGTGGATGTTGGAAACAGAGTGCTTATTGGCATTGTTAAGCCCAACAACCGCCAAGACTATTATCAAAACTTCATTGACGGAAAAGCAGATCTATACTACACAGGCCGCCAATTCCCAACGACAATAGCACTTGACGATTTACACTATTTCATTCCATATTTTAAAGGAAAAGGCATACGTGACCTATACGAAATAACCGGAATAAGGACTATCACAGCCAAAGAAGCGAAGCAATCAGACGATGAGTCAGACAAAGACGATATACGCTTAGCGTTTAAATTACGCTTTATCAGAAAGCTCTTTGACGACTATAAAATGATAGATACAAGCAAGATGATAAAATATACTTTCATTGACACCACGTTTGATGGAATTGAGACGGTATAATATTGAGATTGCAGAAAATCTCCCAAATATTCACTACCTTTGTATGCCGAAGACAATATTTGCGGAAAGATGTATAGCGTTCACGACACTTTTTTTGACGAGGTAAGGCATGAGGGATATGAAACCGTGATGCCATGCGATGAGGTTGCGGTGTTCAGCACTAAGGCCGGCATGGGCACAGAATATAAGGTCGCGCCCATGCTCAGCGACTCGTTCAGCATAATGCTGGTAAAGAGCGGAACGGTGAAGCTCTCGGTAAACTACAGCACGGAGACACTAAAGAAGAACTCTATGGCTTTTCTGACGCCTAACATGGTGGTGTCGCTGAGCGATGCCGACGAAGACTTCATGATGGAAGGCGTAAGCTTTATGCCGGCATACTTTGACGACCTGTCGGCCTATGCTCCCGTGTATAACCAGATGATTTCGTTTGCCAACGAGAACGCGCTGCCGATAAGGAGTCTGAGCGAAAGCGAAATGGAATGTATGCAGACGATGCTGGGGCTTTATTCTGACATCAACACGGAGCAGCTGCACTACAACGGCCTGATGCTGCATCTGTCTAACCTGCTGCTGTTGCGCTTTGCCGAGATACTGAGGGCGGGATGCGCAGCAGATCCGTCGAAGGTGCCGCACACAGTAGAGATTTACCGCGAGTTCAGAAAACTGCTTATCGGCAATTACCTTAAAGAGCACTACATATTGTTTTATTCGTCGCATCTTAACGTGTCGTCAACCTACCTGTCGCGCATAGTGCGCAAGGTGTCGGGACGCTCGGTAAACGAGCACATAGCGCACATGCTGACAACCGAAGCGCGACGGCTGCTCGACTGCACCGACCTGCCCGTGAAACAGATAGCCTACAGACTGGGCTTCGCCGACCAAGCCTCGTTCGGCAAATTCTTCAGAAAACAGTTCGGCGTCTCGCCTACGGAATATAGAGCAGGCTGCTGTGAGAATGAAAAGTGAAAAATCCAAATGCATTGTTGGGTATTGTCATTTGGAGTTAAAGGAGTTAGAGGAGTTATCGCCAACGGGGTTGGCTAGTAGTTAGAGTCAAATGCTTTGTTGACTCTTTTCATAGCAGGACATTTCAGCCACAGGTTGTATAGAAACGCTGTTTAATTTTTACTTTTCGCAAGTACTACGTTTACTAATGTGCCGGCGGATCTGCGCTCCGCCGGAATTGAATATCAGGATCTGTGATCCGATTACTTCCTATTTTGTCTTTATACTGTTGTATTAAACTCGCTTAGACATTTAGATTTTTAACTTTCGCCAGAACTATCCGATTACTTCCTATTTAAAATTACCTTATAACATTATACCAATTTGGTATTTGGATTTTTAACTTATCATCCTTAACTTAAACAAGCGGTATTTTAAGCGGATCAGGAGATCCTTATATTTAATTCCGGCGGAGCGCAGATCCGCCGGCACAATAGTCTTGTTGATTATTGTCACAAGCACTACGTTAGCATTTGGATTTTTCACTCTTCACTCTTCGTTCTTCACTTAAATATGCTCCTAGCCAACTTGTTGGCGATAACTACTTTAACTCCCAATAACAATATACCCAACAAGACAATTGCAAAAATAATTAACAAATAACAGAATTATTAAGACATCATCATTAACATGGCATTGGAGCTTATGGTAAGAGAAATAACGCAGAAAGAACCTGAAAAATGGACAAAACGAGGCTATTTGTTTCGTATATGACAAATTTAGGGCGGATATAGAATAATCTTAATCAAAGTTAAATCCGTTTTTTTGCACACCAAAAAAGCGACATAAAGTATGAGATTACGGAAATTAGCCGTGTTGTTATTATTTGCCGGCAGCAGTGTTATGGCGTGCCGAGTGTCCGCTCAGAAACCGTTGAGGATGACAATTGACGAATTGTTTAGAAGAGTGGAACAATCGAATGTAGAAGTTAAAGCGGCACAAAAAGATGTGAACATTTCCAGACAACTAGAAAAGAACGCAAGGGCAAAGCGACTGCCCGACATCGGTCTGGAAGCAGGAGTAAACTATCTGGGGGATGCAACAATTCTGGAGCGTGACTTTTCGAACCCTACACGTTCGGCAATGCCCCATCTGGGCAACTTGCTTTCTCTTTCGCTCTATCAGCCTCTCTACTCCGGAGGTGAGATAACGGCAGGAATACAGAAGACGAGATATCAGACACAGATGGCATCTACCGACCTGAAGATTGTTACGGATAACATTAAAATGGAGGTGCTCGACTGCTATCTCAGTCTTCTGAAAAACCGCAACCTGCTGAGTGTGTACGACGAGAACATCAAGCTGACAAAACAACTGATTGAGGAGATGAAGGTGCGCTCTGAACAGGGGCTGGCACTGGCAAACGACGTTACGCGCTACGAACTGACCCTGTCGAACCTTACTTACGACAGAAGCACCGTGGCCAACGCCGTGGAGCATCTTAACTACAGTCTGCTGGTGTATCTCGGACTTGACGAAGGCACGATGATAGAGCCATGGCTCGGCACGGACGAGATGAATCTGCCCGACCTTGGAGCAAGCCACTGGAGACAGGAGGCCGAGATGTCGCCCAAGCTGAAACGGCTCGACCTGGCCTACTCGCAAGCAAAGACCGAAGAGAAGATTGTGCGCAGCCGCATGATGCCAATGATAGGACTGACGGCAGGCAACAGTCTCGAAGGCCCGATAACCAACTGCTCTCCCGTGAAGAACAACAACATTAACACATGGTGGGTGGGCGTGAAGCTGTCGATGAACCTGTCGGCCTTCTACAAAGACAACACCTCGCTCAACGCCGCAAGGATGCAGACGGCAAAGCTGGTGGACAACCGCCAGGCCGAAAAGGAAACGATAGACCGAAAGGTGGACCAGATGTACAAATACTACACCGAGGCATGCCGTCAGGTGGAGACGCAGAAAAAGAACGTGGAACTGGCCAACGAGAACTACAGGATTGTGGAGCAGCGCTATTCGGCCGACCTGTCGCTGCTGACCGACATGCTCGACGCATCGACGTCAAAGCTCGACGCCGAGGTAAGACTGGTTAACGCACGCGTGAATGTGGTGTACTATTATTATCAACTAAAATATATTTCAGGAAACTTTTAAACATGAACCGCAAGACAAGACGAATGATCCAGAACATCGTGGTTCTGGCTGTGCTGGCAATAGGTATATGGTGGATATGTGTACAGTTTATAAAATTCAACGTTTCAACCTTCACTGACAACGCTCAGGTGCGCCGACACATCGTGCCGGTGAACGCACGCGTGCAGGGCTACATCAAGAAGGTGTGCGTTGAGGAATATTCCTTCGTGCATAAAGGCGACACGCTGGTGATACTCGAAGACAGAGAATACAGGCTGAAGCTGGCAGAGGCCGAAGCCGAACTGCAGAACGCCGTGTCGGGCAAGACGGTGATGAGCTCGGCGATAAGCACCACGGAAAGCAACATAGGCGTGAACGAAGCGTCGATACTGGGCACAAAGGCCGAACTGGAGAACGCCGAACGCGACCTGCAACGCTACTCGGTGCTGTTGAAAAACAAGGCCGTGACGCAGAAACAGTATGACGACGTGAAGACAAGATATGAAAGCACAAAGGCCGAATATGACATGCTGTGCAGACAGAAGCGCTCAACATCGCTGACCAAGAACGAACAGACAAAGAAGCTGGGACAGCAGGACGCAAGCATAAAACTGGCCAAGGCGCGCAAGGATTATGCCGCACTGGACGTGTCGTACACCGTGATAACGGCACCTGCAGACGGATATACATCGAAGATAACGCTGCAGGAGGGACAGCTCGTGCAGCCCGGACAGACGCTGATGTCGGTGGTTGACGAAAACGACGTGTGGGTTGTGGCCAACTATAAGGAGACACAGACGGCAAAGATGAAGCCAGGCGACCGCGTGAGGATAACCGTAGACGCCATACCGGGCATTGAATATGTGGGCGTGATAGAAGCCATGTCGAACGCCACGGGGGCACAATACTCTATAGTGCCGCAGGACAACGCCACGGGCAACTTTGTGAAAGTGGAACAGAGACTGCCGGTGAAGATACGCTTCACGAAAGAGAACAGCAAAGAGAACATAAGGCGGCTGCGTGCCGGCCTGAACGTTGAATGTGAAATGATCGACTGATAATGGCCAAGCTATATCATACGACAAACACCGTGATACGCACGCGGCAGCTACTGATGTATAAAGACTGGGTGCCGCCACGGCTGCGCTTCTGGCTGTATATGGCGTTCGGCTTCCTGTATCAGTATGTGGGAAGCATCAACACGTCATACTCAAACCAGATTGTAAGCGAGATAGCGCTGCTCAACGAGGACATACAGATGGCAGGCTACTGCACCCTGGGCGGCATAACGGTGTGCTTCCCGGTGATGTACAGGCTGAAATTCTATATGTACACACGGCAGCTGTTTTTCGTTTCTGCCATCGGAATAATAATATGCAACGCCCTTACCATGTCGGTAACCGAGCCGTGGATGATATGGGGACTGGCCTTCATTGCGGGTTTCTGCAAGATGCTGGGCATGTTTGGCTGCACGAGCGTGTTCCGTCTATGCGTAACGCCGTCGCGCAACTATGCCGTGTTCTTCCCTGTTGTCTACATCATGGTGTGCGGCGGAACATATCTTTCTGGCATAACGACGGCATATCTTACATACTACGGCAACTGGCGACTGATGAACCTGTTTGTCATAGCGCTGATGATGATTCATTGCGGCATAGTATATTTCATGATGAAGCCCGACCATCGTCCGGGTCCGTTCCTGTCTCTGAAGGGTGTCGACTTCATAGGTCTGTTCCTCTGGAGCGCGTTCCTGATATCAGGCATGTGGCTGTTCACCTACGGCGAGCATTACGACTGGTGGATGAGCAGCACTATATGGCAGGCCACGGGCATAACGCTGGCGTTTTTTGCCGCAGCCCTGTGCCGGTCAAAGTTTCACGAAAAGCCATATCTGCCGCTGTCTATATTCAAGTTCAGGTCAGTGCAGCACCTCATGCTGCTTCTGCTCGGCGTTGGCATTCTTCAGGCTGCGCCCAAGCTGTTGCAGTCGATATATCTGTCATCTGTGCTGAAATACGACTCGCTCAACACGATATCCCTCAACTGGCCCATACTCTACGGCGTGGTGGTAGGCTCGCTGCTGGCCTTTGCCACATTCGTAAAGTGGCACTGGGGATTCAAGAAATACTTTATTGTGGCATTGGTGCTGCTCACCTTTTACGAAGTGTCGATGTATTTTCTCATCGACGGCGACACCAACAGAGAGGCTTTCTTCATCCCGCTGTTTGCCTTTGGCGTGTCTGAGGTGATGATAGGCTCGGCGTCTAACGTATATCTGTCGCAGTCGCTCCCCTTCTCTCACTTCTTCTTCGGCCTCAACTCCATAGGCTACATACGCTGCGGCATAGGAACAGCCTTAGGTTCGGCCACGGTGCAGCGCCTATACAACTGGTCGATATCAAAGAACAGCCTTAACGCGGCCGACAACATGGACGGAACGGTGATGCCGTTCGACCTGCCGTCGTGGAGCGACACGATGGCTGTGATATCCAAGCAGGCCGTGATGATATCCATAAAAGAGTGCTACGGCTACATGACGGCCATAGGCATCGTGATGATGATGCTCATCATTATTCATCACTACCGCCTGCCCGTAATCCGCCTGCTGCCCAGAATGGCAGCCATACGCCAATGGATGAACACCGAGAAGACTAACGACCCGAAGGGCTCCGTTATTCTGAACAAAGCGGAAGAGGACGACAAAGATGAAGAAGATGACGCTGACTGTCTGGAAGATAAAAAAGAAAAGGATAACTGACGGAAGACAGACACCCCAAAACTTCACCTTTCGCCAGCTCCTCGGAATGAAGAGCAAATAGAAGGCTAAAACACTAAGACGGCATAAAAGTTGTAAAATTTTGAACAGTTAAGTATGTTTTATATATATTACTGTTCAAAATTTTACTATATTTGCAAAAACAAACAATGTTCTCAATATCCATGCTAATCTAAATAAGCATGGTTACCAGACATCTTGTTTGAGTAAACTTTATCCGTACATCATGAATAATGTTTTAGCAAAACTCGGCAACATACCGGTAACGTCCTCAATAATTGAATCACTATATCCACAATTAAAAGGAGGAAGCCAAAAAATAAGACAACTTGAGAAAAGCGGAGATATTATCCGCCTTAAGAGAGGACTGTATATATGTAATCCTGAAATATCAGACAGGCCTCTGTCAACCGAACTGATTGCCAATCATCTTTACACCCCATCATACGTGTCAATGGCTTCAGCATTGCGTTACTATGGCCTAATACCGGAAATGGTCTATACCACACAGTCGATGACGCTAAAACATTCACGTTGCTTTGACACAGCATTTGGAAGGTTTGAATATACATACATCCCAAGAAAATCATTTTCAATAGGACTGTCGAGCATTGAAAAGGACGGATATGCGTTCGTGATGGCTACACCGGAAAAAGCACTATGCGACCTGATTGCCAACTCGCCAAGCGTAAATCTAAGATCCATAAAAGATGCTGAAACGTATCTTGAAGAAGACATACGCATGGAGATGGACGACTTCTTAATGATGAACGTAAACATCTTTGAAGAATATGCCAAGACTGGCAAAAAGTCGGAATCAATAAGAACCTTAATAAAACTGCTAAACAATGACAAATGACATTTACGACAGTATGCTTTCGGCATACGACCTTTCTACCGAACAGAAGAAACGCAATGCCATATTTGAGGTTAACCAGCAAATAATACTTGCCGGTCTTTATAACGGAGGTTTCTTCAACGTGGCTGCGTTCTATGGCGGTACATGTCTTCGTATTTTCCATGGTCTTCAACGCTTTAGCGAAGACATGGACTTCTCTCTTTTGGCACCTGACGACGAATTTGATTTCAAGAAATATTTTCAGCCCATCATCGATGAATTTGCCGTTGTGGGAAGAAACGTGGAAATAAAGAAGAAAGACAAAAAGAGTTTCGGAAAGGTTGAATCGGCATTTCTAAAAGACAACACTGATGTTTACGACATATCTTTCCGTACAGACAAATCGATAAAAATAAAAATTGAGGTTGACACACAGCCACCGCTGAAATTTGAAACTGAGCAAAAGTTGCTGTTGCAGCCACATTCATTTATGACACGCTGCTTTGTTTTGCCCGACCTGTTTGCAGGCAAAATGCATGCACTGGTGTACCGTGCCTGGAAAAATCGTGTAAAGGGACGCGACTGGTATGATTTTGAATGGTATGTACGCCATAATGTACCCCTTGACTTCAAGCATCTGGCAGAACGCGTAAAGCAGTTTAATAATGAGGAAATTGACATGGATACATTTATCGCGTTGCTGAAAGAAAAATTATCAACTGCCAATATAAATCAGGTTAAAAATGACGTCCTGCCTTTTGTCAGAAATCCGAAAGAACTGGATATCTGGTCAAATGATTACTTTGTACAACTGGCAGATATGATAAAGATTATAAATGTGTAAGAAATAACAAAAACTCGATGATATGAAAGAAATAAGATGTCCTAAATGTCAGAGCGTGTTTCAGGTAGACGAGGCCGACTATGCTTCTATCGTCAGTCAAGTTAAGAACGCCGAGTTTAACGACGAACTCAACCGCAGACTTGAAGAGGTGAGGAAACAATATGCGGCAGAACTGAAGGCCGACGTGATGAAGTCGGAACAGACGTTCGGACAGCAACTATCGGCAAAGGACCTTGAAATAGGAGAAAAGAATACTGAGATAGAACGGCTGAAGGCTCAGATAGACAGCATGGCGCAGGCTAAGGCGCTTGAACTGGCTGAAGAGATGAGCAAGAAAGACCAGGAAATATCGGAACTGAAAGCTAAGATTGAGAGCACGGCACAGGCGAAGGCGCTTGAACTGGCCGGAGAAATGAACAAGAAAGACCAGGAGATATCCGAACTGAAAGCCAAGATTGAAAGCACGGCGCAGGCTAAAGCTCTCGAACTGGCAGGAGAAATGAACAAAAAGAATCAGGAGATATCCGAACTGAAGGCTAAGATTGAGAGCATGGTACAGACTAATGCGCTCGAGCTGGCCGGTGAGTTGGCAAAGAAGGACAAGGAGATTTCGGAACTGAAATCCACAATTTCGCAGAGTAAGGATGCCTGTCATATAGCCGTACTTGAGGAACAGCAAAAAGCGCAGGACGCTCTGAAGGAGAAAGACAACAAGATTGTTGAGCTTACGGGCATGGTGAACCAGCAGAAGAATGAGGCCGCACTGCGTGAGAACAACATAAAGGAAACTTACGAGATACAGCTGAAAAAGAAGCAGGAAGAGGTTGACTACTATAAAGACCTGAAGACAAGAATGTCGACAAAGATGGTCGGCGAGACGCTCGAAATACACTGCAGCACGGAGTTCAACCGCATGCGTCCGCTATTCCCCAACGCCTACTTTGAGAAAGACAACGACGCATCGGGCGGCAGCAAGGGCGACTTCATCTTCCGCGACTATGAAGACGGCTTTGAATATATCTCCATTATGTTTGAGATGAAGAACGAAATGGACCAGACCGCTACAAAGCATAAGAACGAGGACTTCCTGAAGAAACTCGACGACGACCGCAAAGCCAAGAAATGCGAGTTTGCCGTACTTGTGTCGCTGCTCGAACCTGAAAGTGAGCTGTACAACACGGGCATCGTAGACATGTCGCACCGCTATCCTAAGATGTATGTCATCCGTCCACAGTTCTTCCTCCCGCTGATAACGCTACTTGTGCAGACGTCAAAGAAGAGCATAGAGTATCAGCGCCAGCTAGCCATTGCGCGCAGCCAGTCGGTAGACGTAACCAACTTTGAGAGCCGCCTCAACGACTTCAAGGAGAAGTTTGCCAACAACTACCGCCTTGCGAGCGAGAAGTTCAAGACGGCTATCGACGAGATAGACAAGTCGATAACTCACCTGCAAAAGATAAAAGAGGCCCTTGTAGGCTCCGAGCGCAACCTCCGCCTTGCCAACGACAAGGCAGACAGCCTGACGATAAAGAAACTTACATACAACAATCCGACTATGAAAGAGAAATTTAAGGAAGCACGGGCTGTTGAGGAGGATGAGGACGAATAATACTCCTGAGTGACACACATCAGGCAAAAAACAATAAGCCCCGAAACATCATTATTTACGCACACAAGAATGTAAAACCAATGACGCTTCGGGGCTTATTATGTGTATCTTAACATGGCAATACAGCCACAACTTTTATAAGGGTGTGACGGGAGATACAGTGAACGTGCTTCTGGCGTCAGCGGTCTATAACTTCAAAAGAGCCATGAAAGCTATTTGGTGCATACTTCAAAAAATATGCGAGATACTGTGTCAGAACAATATCTCGCAAAAATGTTTTTTTAAAGGGACGACTAGTTATTGAAGCCATCCCGCTTTCCGCTTAATAAAGAGAATCTTATACCACCAATAATATAGGCGCATTAATCCCAAATACTGCTTGCGTTGTTTTTTTCAAAACCGGGAAAAGGATTATCATCTGAACCAACACCTGCATAATCATCATCAAAATCAGGGTTGCTAGACGGATTTGATCCGGCTAATATACTTATACTACCTTTAATGTCTACAACCTCAATTGTAGGTTTAATATATTTCAATTTATTCATATTTAATTACATTTTATTATTTAACCAATACTTTAATTCCTCCTACGATGTAAACACCTGCCGGCATGCTTATCTTTGTTGTACCTTGACTGACATTATATGAGTATGAACGTCCGTCAACTGTAGATATGTTTATCTTGCGCGGGGCGTCTGATTCGACAACAATTAATCCTTTGTCAGAATTTACCTTATAACCATCATTTTTACCATCAGCGACGCCGGTAATTACTGTAGTCTCATCCTTCATCACGTCACCTTTTAAAGAAAAAGACTTAAACATGGTTGAAACAATGTCTTTTGGTTCAAAGTATGCTTCAAACTGACGAAGTGTTACAAGATTGGCATCTTCTGTACTTGCTGTGTCCCACTTATAAAATGAACTTCCGTCACGATTCATGACATAATATATAGATGGAAGTTCTAAAGCATAGGGATATGGCGTCATGTCAACATTCAATCCTCCATTATTATAATTAGGAGTAGCAAAATCTCCTTTATCCACCAATTTTTCGCCATTAACCAATGTCGGTCCAACAAAAGTCAGAGGAATACCAATAAGACTGTTCTTACCTTCATCCGGTACGGAAATTATGTAACTATGACCAGCCTCAATTGATTCCACATTTGAAGAGAATGTAAGCTGTTGAGCATTGTCTGTCATCTCACCCAACCAGAAATCACCAGTTTTTGTTGATGTAGCCCATGACATCTGGCGTCCGTTTGCATTCTCAATACGAAGTACATTAAACGGTAGAGCCAACGTTTCCCAACCATATCCAGAAGTTCCTGCAGAATTTTTTATCACCCTATCAAAAGTTCTAGTATATGTAACCTTAATATTCTCAAATGTCATATTCTCCAGATTGCTAACAGTAATGCCATGTTGGAAGTTTAACACACCACCTGCAGTTGAGTACGCACGAGGTCCGTCGTTTCCATCATAACTATCATTTGCCAGTGTCAAAGTACCATTACCTTGTATCGATACTGTATGACCATTATCAATGAGGAAAGACTCGAACTTAGAATAGTATAGACCGGCCATCTCATTATTGTTCTTAAGCACAATATCCATATCAACAGTACCAGTCTGTATTGAACCGATACGTGCATTATCAAGAGTTATTATAGCCTTTGCCTTGGGCAAATTGGTTGCATAGCCACTGCGCAGTCCGAAATAGAAATTGTCAAGGTCAAGTTTATCATCACCGTCACTATTTGTCCAACCTCCTATCAACGTTACTTCCATTCCATCATAGATATACGGATAAAAATAATTCTGTCCTATTTTTGCCCTTTCTTCAACAGCTTCTGTAACATTGAGGTATATATCCATTTTAACATTAACATCATTAATGCCTCTTGTTTTCAGTTCATTAAGTTTCTGAGTCAGATTGAATGTATAATTTGCATTATTTGCTGTCCCATATACATATTCTTCTTTATTTTGTCCGTTTTCTGCATATGATACCAAGGCACGCAATTTCCACATCGTATATGATACTGGAGAAGAAATGGTTGGTAATACTTCGTATGTATCACTAGACCAGATTGCCGATCCAGGCTTTTTTCCTCCTTCACGGAATGTAACAAAACTAGTACGCATCAGCTGCACCTTCATTTGGCCTTCAGCCTCTTTCCCCATCTCTTTACACGTCCCTTGTGAACTTCCGTCATGCCAACGATTGTACCATTCGTTGATTGAATAAATTGTACCAGGCAACTTATTGGCATTATCTGAGCCAACATAGAGATCTTTAACTCCATAAGGTACATGTAAAGTAGAATTATCACTTATATTCTTAAATACGCACCAATTAATATAATATGGTACCGGATTATAGACATAAACATCGTGCAAACTTCTACAACTGAAAAATGCATTGTAGTTTATATTACTAACATTTTTCGGAATATGTACTTCTTCCAACTTTGAACAATACATAAAAGCATTAGCACCTATAATAGTACAACTGTTTGGCAGATATACTGTTTTTAGTGCAAGTGTATATCCATCGCTATTATAAATTTCTTTATAGAAAGCCGCTTCTGGAACCGCATTTGCAGGGTGACTTCCGCTCGCCACAATATTGACTTCAGATAAATTAAGTGTTTCAAGCATGGGCATGTTGTCTCGAATATAATAGAAATCATCCGCATTCATGTCTCCTATTACAGTAAGCTCTCCAATGTTACATGGATTAACATTTTTGTTATTTATAACATCAGACAAATACCCTGCCTTTCCTGTTAAATCTACGTTTACATTTTCAAGCTTTGTTTTGTCTATAATCTGCGCTTGAATGGTCATTGTTTCAGTAGGAGTAATATAGAATGCTCCATCAAAAAGATTAGCGAAATTCTTGCTGGCAAAATAGTCTTTCATAAGATACTTCTTACCATTAACAGTAAGTATTACTTCATTGTCTGAAACAGCTGACGATGTACGTTTAGCAAAGAACAGGAATGGGGTGCCATATGCGAGTTCAAGTTCCTGTCCATTGATACTCTCATATGTGAGGCTTGTACTCGTAATGACACGCTGCAGCAAATCAACGCCACCTGTTTGAGCAACTTCAAACTTAACTTTTACGACACCTGCACTAACTGCCGGTATAGATGTAATAAGATCACTGCTCTCACCTGCAAGTGCTTCGACGAGCCTGATGTTTAAGGCACGTTCACCTGTATTTAAATTATCTGCTGTTGCCAAACGTAAAGAATAATTACTCAAGTCGACATCTGGCGATGCTGTAAACTTTACTCCCGAAATAAGCAATGAATTTAATATTCTGCGATATGAAAATCCATCAGCACTGTTATACTGCTTTGCTATTTCTAATGTGTTATCTGGCTGTGTAATTATAATTTTTCCACTATCGTCTGTACGTACTAATACTGGAAAAATGTAACCAGAAAACGGCTTACCATCCAAATCCCAATTCTGTAGAGCTGAAGCCGTTACATCAAAAGGCTGTCCTGAAACAATATTATTTACAGACATCGACAAACCACGAGAGCCTTCATTAGACACTAGTTTGAGTGATGATACATCTGCACGAGCTTGCTCTTCCGTACGAATGCCACATACCATTTCAGGAGTATCACCATAAGTTTTATTTCCTATTGTTACACTGAAGATATCATCAACCCATTGAGAATTGTCCGCTATATCAGCGCCTTGTCCACCATTAATATGAAACTTATAACCATATTTTGTATTTACGTCCCTTTTAATACCGTCAATTACAAATGCATGCCTTATAGTTCCTACGCTAAAATCAGATTCTGATTCTGAAGTATAGGTAGCAGCAGGCTCAGTCCCGGCACTATATATTACAGGCATTCCATTATTTATGTTACGTACTATCAGAGCCACCCATTCTTCATCTGTCATCCCACTACTGGCTTTAAGGTAATACTTAACACTGTTTCTGTCAAACTCAAAAGAATTAACCAATTGAACAGCAACTTCAGATAATGCTGCTGAACTTTCATTCTCCCCATATTGTGTATTTATGCTTTGTGCCGCATCATACATAAGTTGGGCAAGGCCATTGTCACCCGTAACTGTATTATAATCATATTTTGTTGGTGACTTATGGTAATCCATTATAATGGTCATAGCCGTTGCCATGCATCCCATCGGATAATCATTTTTGGTTATAGACTTGTAAACATAATTGTAGTCACCCTTCTGCTGGATGGCTGTATTAGTCGGAAAATACAGCTGTTGAGCTGAAACAGCCCACACCGATGCAAGAAGAATAGCGATTGAAGCTAAAAATCTTTTCATTAAAATCAAAAATTAAAAAATAAACAATCTTTTTATACTAAAAAATATTATCCTTAAACGCACATTTATTAATGTGTTACTCAAATTTTATTGCAAATATATAACATTACGATTTAAATATAGGCTTAGATTACATTTTGTTAACTTAAAAAGACAAAATATAATGATTAAACTTAATTCCACATTTAACTCTGTCAATATTTCAATGTATTAACTGACATAGTGATTTAGTGAAGAATGGTTACCGAATGCATGACTTTATCAGTCTTACTATTGGCGGCAGGAAGATGGCGTACTAAATAAGTTGTCAATCTCCTCCAATAAAAAGTATGTCAAGTACACTGCTATTGACTAAAATTAGTGACCCGGTAACGAATAAAAAACGGGCCACTTTCGGTTAAAAAGTGGCCCACTTACGATGCGTAAACGATAGGTTAATGATTTAAAAGCCAAACACTGTTATTTGCTTACATATTTGTTTATAAAAACATTTTTTCTGCTTATTTTTTAACCATAAACACATGTTTTCCTTTCAATTTTCAGCACTTAAAATCTGATATGCCAAAGACTGTGCTGACATTAAGCAACCAGATAACGTCAAGACGGCCGGGAGTATAGATAAAAGCTGATAACAACACGACAAAATGAGGAGCAAAGAAACAGGTATGCCAAAAGACAAATGACAGACTGAAGCACAATAATTTTTTAATCTTTTTGGTCATGATTAAAAAAATCTTATTAATTTTGGGGCATAAAACATTAATGACAGATGCCTATGGTATAAAAAAACGGAATAAAAAGACATATTAGATAAAAGAAGCGTTAGCTTAGATTCTTGCTATCTGAAATCGCCAAATTTTAAGAAGCACACAAGAGTTTAGGAGTTAATGCTCGCGTCTCATGGCGTGGGCTTGTTGCTCGTATATGCGTGTGCATGGTGTTTGGCGATACCTAGATAGGGCGTAGACGAAGTTAATGGTCCACGTTTTTTTTATTGTCTAAACACCTACGGCCCCGGACCTTTTCATATCATTGTTTCTTCCTTCTGAAGTTACAGAAAATAACCTATTATTTATCTAAATTACATATAATAAGACATGAAAACATGCATTGCCGCCGCAAGACGCAAACTTATTTCACGCGAGACGCTGAACAGAATAACACTGCTATGCGCACTATTAGGACTGGCTGTCTGCTCTGAAGCGCAGGACATATCAGGAACCGTGACCGACAATCAGCAAAGACCCGTAGAATTTGCAACGATAGTGCTCCTCGACGCCAAGGATTCTACGTATATCACAGGAGCCATAACAGACATTGACGGACGATTTGCAATTAAGGCCGAACACCCCGGACTGCTGAAGGTGAGCTGTCTTGGATATGGCGACACTTATGTTGACGCTGCACCGGGCAACATAGGCACAATAAGGCTTACACCATCGAGCGTAGCACTGGGTGAGGTGGTGGTGTCGGCCACAAGACCGAGAACAAAGATTAAAGACGACGCACTGGTTACAACGATAGAAAACAGCGCACTGGCGCATGCAGGAACGGCCAACGACGTGCTAGGGCGCGTGCCCGGCGTAATAAAAAACGGCGAGAGCATAGAGGTGCTGGGCAAGGGCACACCGCTGATATACATCAACGGACGACAGATGCGCAACGCCTCGGAACTGGACCAGCTGTCATCGGAGACGATAAAAGACATCGAGGTGGTAACGTCGCCGGGAGCACGCTACGACGCTTCGGTAAATGCCGTGATACGCATTAAGACATTGAAGCCTGCAGGCGAAGGCTTCGGACTTGAAAGCCGCACGATGGCCGGCGCAGCTCACTATGTGTACGGACTTGAGGAAGTGAACGTGAACTACCGCAACGGCGGTTTCGACCTTTTCGGCATGCTTGAATACGACAACAACCGCGACAGACAGAACAACACAATGGCGCAAAACACCTACGCAAGCAGCACGATACAGCAGTCGACAGCCACAAGACGATTCAACAGTTCGCAAATGTATGCCGGAAGGCTGGGCATGAACTACACCTTCAACGAACGCCACTCGGCAGGACTTATATACGACTTTTCGTTCCGTCCTACAGAGACACGCAACGGCTCTTATACATCAATGTCGGTAAACGAAATTCTGGAGAACGAACTTAACAACGCCGACACTACCGACGTATACAATAGGCAGCACCTGCTTTCGGGATATTATAACGGAAAGTTTGGCAAATGGCAACTAGACATTAACGCTGATGCCATGTGGAGCAATCAGGACAAATATCAGCAGGTGAACGAAACGGCAACAAACGCTGACAACCGCATATTTGCAACCGACAACAGAGTGGACAGCCGCCTCTATGCAGCCAAGGCCTCGCTGTCGCGTCCGTTATGGAACGGCTCGCTGACGGTGGGCACAGAATGGAGTTTCGTAAGGCGCACCGACATTTATGCCAGTCAGGAATCGTTCATTGACAACAGCAACACAAAGATACACGAAGACAACGGAGCCGGATTTGCCGAACTCTCGCAGCGCTTCGGAAAAGTGACGGCCATGATAGGCCTGCGCTACGAGCACATGGACAGCCGCTACTACGACAACGGAAAGAAGATGAGCGAGCAGAGCCGCATATACAACAACATATTCCCATCGGCCATGGTGTCGTTCCCGCTAAGCAACGTAAGGGTAAGGCTCAACTATGCGCGCAAGATTTCGCGTCCGGCCTTCAGCCAGCTCAACAGCAACGTGCAGTATATCAACCGATATACTTATCAGTCGGGCAACCCTTACCTGAAGCCTGTGTATCGCGACTACGTGTCGCTGCTTGCCAATTACCGCTGGCTGACGGTGATGCTTGACTATGCGCACGTGTCAGACTACATCATGTCGGTATATACCCAATACGGCGACAATCCCGAGATTGCCTTGCTGCAGAAGCAGAACGCAAAATCGTATAACGAACTGACAGGAATGATCAACGCCGCCCCTGTGTTCGGCATATATCATCCGGTGCTGATGGCCGGCATCAGGGCACAGTTTTTCGACATAAAATTCTGCGGACAGACCGTAAAACTGAACAACCCGATAGGAATAATACGCTTTAACAACGCCATAAACCTGCCGCTGGACGCATGGCTCAACGTTGACTTTTCATGGCGCACGGAGGGTAATGCCGAGAATATGTATCTGGAAGACACATGGCAGTGTGACCTCGGACTGTATAAATCGTTCTGTAACGACCGCTGGAGCGTCAAGCTGCAATGCAACGACCTGTTCAGCACGGCCAACAGCGGCATGGTGCTGAGAAGCGACGTAAGGGAAATAAGAATGAAAAAGAAGCTCGACACACGTAACATATCGGTAACCGTGCGCTATAAATTCAACGCCACAAAGAGCAAATACAAAGGAACCGGAGCCGGAAAAGACCAGAAGAGTCGTCTGTAGGTTTCATTACATATTCATAAACACAACAGCCGCCACGGATTTTCAGACATAAAGATGACGGCATGACACAGACAGGCGAAGTATGTGCCTGCATGACCTAACGAAAAACTTTACATGCCGATACGCCAAACGTGCCGCATCAGCCATGTAAAGTTTTTCATTTTTATCAAGCCCCAACCGCCTCACTCAGCAAACATAAAGGTCGGCAGGCTGCATATAGTCTTATCTATTTTGTATATACAGACATAATCATAACGCGATTTATGCTAAAGCATCAGCAAATATCCTTCCCTACCCTCTCTGTTTCTGTTTGAACAACTGAAGAGGTTTGCCGTAGTTGAGCATGCGCCAAATCCACTCTAAGGGGCCGAACTGACAGTAATGGAGCCACAGACGGCTTAGCAACATCTGAAGGACAAACACGCCGAGGGCTATAATCTCTGTAAGCGAAAGGCCTACACCGGCACCAAGGCCGAAGCCTATGCCGTAGAAAAGGAACATGCCTGCTATAGACTGACAGATGTAATTGGTCAAAGCCATGCGGCCGGGAGCAGCAAGGGCGCGCCATACCGCCGAACGGCTGCTGCTAAGATAAAGCAGGCAGAGGGACGACATATAGGCGAAGCCGAGCGGATAGACGCTGACGGCGTAAAGCAATGAGTGGGCAGCGTTGCCAAAAGGATGACCGCCAACGGCGCTCCATGCATAGACAACAGACAAAGGAAGACCGACGCTGAAGCCTATAACCGACACGCGGCGCAGCAAGTGCCTGTGGGCATAAAGGTCGGCATAGATTTTCTGACGCCCGATGTAATAGCCTATCAGAAACAGGCCAAGGACCTTAAAGTAGCGGTTGCCGTCGACAAACTCCTGCACTCTCACCAACGCTCCCTGAATAAGAAACTGGAACACCTGAGCATAACTGTCAGCATCACGCAGCCAATAGCCGAAGTTTTCTTCTGTTATGCCGTACTTGCGGCAGTAATGCCATTGAGCCTCAACGGCAGGAGCCGAGAGACTGACGCCGAAGATCTGTGTCAGTGTGTCGACAGCCACGGGCAGCAAAAGGAAGAAGGCTGCCCACGAAAGCATCTTCCGGTTGCTCACATTTCTGAACAACGGCAGCACCATTCCCATAAGGGCATAAAGCATAAGTATGTCGCCGCTCCAGATGAACATAAGATGCAGGAATCCTATAGCGAACAACACGGCCATGCGTCTGTAGAACAGTCTGAAAGCCCCGTTGCCTTTCTGTTCGGCATGACTTATTATTATCGAGAAGCCCATGCCGAAGAGCAGCGAGAACAGGGTGTAGAACTTGCCGTCGATGAACACATACTGCAAGAATCGCACAATCCTGTCCACACCGGCTGAAGGCATTGACGCGGCAACATCTGCAGGCTGAAACGTATAAAGCGAGAACTCGGGATAATTGGCAAGGCAGATGCCAAGCAAGGCGAAGCCTCTAAGTGCGTCGAGAATGACATAGCGTTCCGACGGCTTTACTGGGGAATAGTTGGTTTTGGACATGGATATATTTTTTAGGAGTTAAGGAGTTATGAAGTTAAGGAGAAGTTCCTTGAGCATAGCGAAAAAAGACGTATGCCTTGAGGGGTATTGTCATTTGGAGTTAAAGGAGTTATCGCCAACAAGTTGGCTAGGAGTTAAAGCCATATGCTTTGTGGATCCTTATCCAGGGATAGACACAAGACATTTGGATGTTTCACTCTTCACTTTTCACTGTTTACTTTCGTAAGGCGCTGTTTAATTTTTACTTTTTAATTTTTAACTGCGCTTGCGCTCCCCCGCCTGCTCTTCACGTTCACAAGGCAAATCATAATTAGCTAACGCTGAACTTTGTCTCTCCATTCTCAATTATCAATTTACTTTCTGTTCACCATCATCACGCTTATCAGTATCACGGCAAGACCGGCGAGCTGTATCAGCGTTACGTCCTCATGACCAAGGCCGGCACCGATGACTACAGCAACAACGGGATTGACGTAAGCATGAGTGGCAACTTCGGTGGCAGGACGCACACGCAGCAACCAGATGTATGCCGTGTATGCCATCATTGAACCGAAGACTATAAGATAGGCCAACGAAAGCCATGAAACGGCTGATACTGCGGAGAGCTGCAAACTGCTGAAATCGCCCGACAATCCTGCGCACAAGGCAAACACGACGCCCGCACCAAGCATCTGCCATGCCGACGACGAGAGTCCGCCGTCATCACTGCCGCGGATGTGATATTTTGAATAGAGCGTGCCGCATGCCCACGATATGCATCCGCCTATAAGCAGAAGCACGCCATACTCATAATGACTGCCGCCGGGACGCTGCATGTTGAGCTGTTCGAGATAGAGCATGGCCACACCAAGAAAACCAAGCACGATGCCTGCCAGGGTGGAGACACTTCTGAAATTGCGACGCCACTGCGGAATATCGAGCAGCATTATCCACAAAGCCGTAGACGAAGCCATTATTGCGACAAGACTGCTGCTGACATAGCGCTGGGCAAACATGATGACGCCCTGGTCGACAAACAGAAGAATGATGCCGCACACGGCCGACTTAAAGATAAGTCCACGACGCAACAGCCGCTCGCCACGTAACCGGCATACAGCAAGCAAGGCCAGACCGGCCACAGCGAAACGCACCGTGCCGAGCACGAACGGCGGAAAGTCGTGAAGACAAACCCCGATGAAATAATATGTGGAGCCCCATACAACGTATATGAGGAAATAGGCTGCAGCTACCGCAAGGCTGCCGGGTGGCTGTGGCATAGGCAGTTTGTTTGGTAAATAGTAATAATTGTCAGACCGAAAGCAGCGCGCCAGCCCTTTGGCCGGCACGTTGCCCTATATGCGTCAGCACCATAAGCAATGATGTCAGCCTCTGGTCTTTATCTCGCAGTTGGCTGGTGCCTTGATGTTCTCGTCGATAGTTACAGAACCTATTGAGTCGGCCACAATAACGCCCGACATCGGATTCTTGATGTTGGTGATGGCTCCGCGTATGTCGGCGTTGAGCGTAGAATACTCGAAGGCCCTGTCGCACTCACTGTCGAACGTGCAGTTTTCCAACACCAGATCGTGAGCATAGCACAGCGGCTGCTCGCCTGAGATATGGCAGTTTACAAGGCGCAGGTTGCGCGAGTGCCATCCAAGATACTCGCCGTTAAGCTCTGAGTCGTAGATAGTAACGTTCTCCACCTCCCAGAAGGCGTCCTTCGTGGTTATCTTGGCGTTGTGTATCTCTACGTTTTTGACATACTGGAACACGTATTTACTGTCGCTCTCAAAGCCGTCTATGCGTATGTCGTTGCTGAACATGAAAGGATAAGTGCCGCCGTGCAGCTTCAGGTTCTTCACGTTGATGCGGTTGCAGCGCCAGAATATCTCGTCGGCGTCGTTTATCTCAACGTTCTCGATGTCGATGTCGTTCATCTCGCGGAACATCTTAGGCGCGTCTATCACGGTGTTCTTCATCGTCAGATGGTCTGAATACCACAATGCAGAACGTCCGCCAACGGCAAAATAGCAGTTGTCTATCGTGAATCCGTGGACATGCCAGAACGGATAGTTACCTTCAAAGCGGCAGTTGGTGGCCACAATGTTGCTGCATTCCTTTATGGCCGACTCGCCTTCGCGTATGGTTACATTGTTGATGTGCAGATCGTGCGACGCGAACAACGGGCGTTCGCCGCCAAATTCGGTGTTCTCAATCAGTTTCATAATATGTAATCTTTTTATAATTTATTTTTTCGTTGTCAGTAGAGCTGCGGAGCATTTCTTGCGCGTCCGCCTTTAACAGACTATCGTCAGCAACGATATTTCTGTTGTTTTTTCTTTTGCAAAAATACGTATAATCAGATAAAAAAGCTGTATCTAATTTACTGATTAGATGCAACAATTCACAGAAAATATGATTTGCTCAAATTAATTAACCGCCAATATAGGGCTTTTCGGCACAAAATGATGACACAGAAACATTGGGCGGAGCTACCTGATTACCCCGAAACAACAGTTTATACTTACACATGAAAGCAGCTGAATAATAACAAAAAAGGTTGGCATCAACGGCAAAACGGCCGACGGCATCAATGGCTTTTCAGCACAAATTTGACTCTTCAATACATCTAACCACCGCAAGATCAGCCTCAGCCCAGTCAACTGAGCGCAGCTCTTTAGCGCCGAGCCACACATAGTCTACATGCTCCGAGAGAACGAACCCGTCTGACAGCGGCTCGCAGAGATATGCGTTGAGCGTTATCGAAAAGTCGGGATAATCATGACGGGCAGCCACAATCAGGCTGCCTACAGATATGTCATAATCAAGTTCCTCGGCAAGTTCGCGTTTCAAAGCCTCCTGAGGCGTTTCGCCGGGCTCAATCTTTCCGCCCGGAAACTCGTATTTGTAGCTTGTATAACTGTATTTTGTGCGGCCCTTTTTCACGCAGAAATATTTTCCGTCCTTGCGTATTACAGCTGCCACCACATTATAATGTTTAGCGTTCATATTCAGCCTTTCTCCTTTTCTTGTTTTTTATATACTGTCGCAAACGGTCATTCACCCTGCCCTTCTGCCGCTTTGCGTCTCTCTGCCAGTTCGGCCTGCATCTTCTCGTTGAAACGCTTTGTTATGGGATAAAACACTACCGACGCCAAAGCTATGCCGAACACTACAGCCGGCACTATGCTCGACACGAGGCGTATGCCCTCAACAGCCCCGCTGCTCTGCATGGCTGTGCCGCCCGACACGTAGCCGAATGCCGACAGCAGTATGCCCGACAAGGCTCCGCCAAAGCCGAGCCCTATCTTCAGTGCAAACATTATGCCCGAGAAACAGAAGCCCGTTGCGCGCCGGCGGTTGAGATATTCCATATAGTCGGCCACATCTGCCACCATTGCCCACATAAGAGGTATCGTCGGGGCATAGGCCAGACTTTTCAGTACGCACAGCAGATAAACAAGCACAACATCATCGGGCGAAGGCAGATAGAACAGAGCCTGAAACAATACGGTGAGCGACAGGCACACTATATATACGGTCTTCTTGCCCAACTTGCCGGCAAGCCATCCCGAAAGGAACACCACACCGACAAACTGCATTATGGCGTTGAGTATGTTGAACAGCGAGAAGCCTGCCGAATAAGCCTCACGCTCGGTGCCGGCAAGTCCGAAGTTATGCAGAAACTCATAGAGCGAGCGCTGGTCGAGATAGCTCTGAAAATAAAAGTTCATCGACGAGCCGAACATCGCCAATGAGGTATATACGGCAAGACACAGCACAAACATTACGCGCCACGACACGTTGCCGAAGGTTTTCTTTACGTCTTCCTTAACGCTTGCCTTCTGTTGCGGCGGCTGGGCTATGCGCTCTCTGGTGGTGAAGAATGTTATGAGCAGACAGATAAAGGCGATGAAGGCAAACAGCAGAATGGTGCGGCTCCATCCGCGACTCGCATCCGACCCGCCAAGGCGGTCAATCAGCGGCAGCGTAAAGCCCTGCACGGCAAACTGGGCTATGGTGCTTGCCACAAACCTCACCGTGTTGATGCTTGTGCGCTCCTTTATGTTGGCCGTCATCACTCCGCCGAGCGAGGCGTAAGGCGTGTTGTTGAACGAATACATCATCAGCAGAAGCACATACGACACGGCGGCATAAACGGCCAGCAACGTCTTGTCCTGTATGTCGGGCCTGTGGAAGGCAAGGATGTAGAACAGGCAGAACGGCAGGGCCGATGCCAGTATCCACGAACGATATTTGCCCCAGTGCGTGCTGGTGCGGTCGGTAAGTATGCCCACTATCGGGTCGGCAAATGCACTCACCATAGGCGCCACAAGCAGCACCGAGCCGGCAATGGCTCCGTTGAGTCCGAACACGTCGGTGTAGAACTTCAGCTGATATATCATTATCATCTGAAACACCAGATTGGCAGCCAGGTCGCCCAACGAATAGCCTACCTTCTCACCGAAAGAAATCTTACCGTTATATGAATTATCTGCTGACATTGTTCTTATCTAGCTTTTCGTTTACATGGCGTATACCTATGCCAGGCTCACGCCCATTGCTCCGGCTCATAACCATGAGGCCTGCACACCGCCCCTCTCAGGGGCATGTTCTTAGCAGGAACAAAAGTAATAAAAATTCCTGACAGGAATAACAAAACAGCGAAATAATACAATAAATTATATTGCCGTCAGCAATTCTAATTCCGTCCGTTATATCTTTATCCCTTTCTTTCGTCCATTTTCAGTGCCACGTTCAATATTCTGTCGTAACCATTCATATAGTCTGTGGCATAAACGGGATTTGTGATGTCGGGCTTAATGCCTCTTGCGTGATGCTGTTCCCCGTCCATGCAGCGCATTAGCATCCCTGTCATTGAGAAAGGAAACAGGGGATATCAAATAGCCAAACAGAAATATAATGTTTCTGCCCAAAAACTTTTATGCCATTCTTCTGAATCTATTAATTAAGGCAACCAATATCAGCAGACAGAATATGGCGATAATGATGAATCTGGTCTGGTTCATTATGTCGGCATAGAAACTGCTGCCGGGGCTTATATAGTCTATGACGCATGATGCAGAATTGTTTACCAGGTGCATGCCGAAGCACACCATAACGTTGCGCGTTTTATAATAAACCCAGCCTAAAAGTATTCCACTTATGAACGTGCCGATAATCAGGCTTGGATAGAAATGCAGTATTGCGAACATAAAGGCGGAAATCAGAATACCTATCCACGGATTTGTCTTCCATTGGAGCAGTTTTTCCTCTATACCTCCGCGAAACACTATCTCTTCTGCCAGTGGAGCCAGTATGCTGATGCCTATTATACTTGCAAAAGAGAGCTGTCCGTCAGCTGCAACGGCTTCGCTATAGTCGTTAAGATTTAGGGCCGAGACAAAAAGGTTGAGCGGCAATATTGAAACCAACATCATCAGCATTGCCATCAGATAGACTGATGCCGGAGAGTTATCTGAGCCATGCTGACCGAAAGACGGCAGCTTCACATATTTTCTCTTTATAAAGAGTGCGGCGATAAACAGATTGCTCAGAATCAGCGTGGCGCTGTCCATACTGCCCAACTGCATGACATCCTCTATCGGCATGTTGTTGTTGAGTACGTAATTCTCAAAAATCCAGCCGGCAACATAAACAATGGCCGGTACAAGTATCAATACGCCAAGAATGTATAACGCGTAATATGTTATGGCGACAAATGGTTTTGGCATTGTTTCCATCATAATTTATAAGTTTTTATAAGTTCTCCATATTTTATTTAAGGCATCGGCCTGAGTATGTTACGATTGTTGCCATCCGACATCATGTCTGCAAATATATAAAATTATTCGTATTACCGCCCGTTAATCTGAAAAAATATATAGGTCATAGAGAAAGACAATACCTTTTCCGACAGCAGATTAATTCTTATTTTTTTGCGTTTATCTTCTTATTTCATAATTTATATGTATCTTTGCCGCCGGATATGACACAACGCTCACGAACGCTGACAAGAGCATGCGCTGCCATGCTGCTTACCGTGTTTATGGCTTATTATGCCATAATCTCGGTGTATGCCCACGTGCATGTGGTCAACGGCGTGATGGTGGTTCACTCACATCCCTTTAAAGACAAGCACAGCCACCCTACGGGGCAGACGCTCGTGCTGCATCACCTCACACATTTTAATTCGCTCGAAGCCGGACCTGCCGCCGAGATTGAGGCGCCCGACGTGAAGCTTATTCACACAAGCTACAGCGAATATGCAGTGGCACACGCCACGCCCGACTACAATTCGGGCATATATCTGCGCGCGCCTCCCGTTTCTTCATTTTCATAAATCATTTTATCCTGAAATCGGCCGTTGGCATTCGGTTGGATTTTTGTTTTGCATTGGGCTGACTGACGTATGACTTTTTGCCGGCATGGTGAACTATGCCTGCGAAAAAGCAGACGGCATGACGGCAACAAGAAAGCGAAAATACGGCCGGAAGGTTACATCCTACGGCATTAATAACCTCCAAGCGGCCCGATGACCGATCAGGATTTATCTCAACATTATTATTTATGCTGTGACGACGCAGGCATGCCGTGCCGTCATGGCCGGATATTACGCATTTTTTAAGAAATAAATGAAGAAACAAATACTATTATTTCTGGCGGGCCTGCTGTGCCCGCTGGCAGGGATGGCCCATCCCGTTGAACCAAGTACGGTGAAAGAGGGCAACATCATAACAGGACACGTCATTGAGAAAGGAACAGAGGAAAACCTGGCCTACGCCACGGTGCTTATTGTGGAAAACGGCATGGGCACCGTTACGGGCGACGACGGCCACTTCCGCCTGAAGGACGTGCCGGCAGGCAAATACACGCTGAAAGTACAGCTCATGGGCTATGCCTCGCAGACCAAGACCGTTGTGGTGAGCAACGAATATACCGTAGACCTGCACTTCGTGATGGAGAAAGAGGACATCATGATGGACGAGGTGGTGGTGTCGGCCAACAGAAACGAGACTAACAGAAGGGTGGCTCCGGTGGTGGTGAACGTGATGAACAGCAAGCTGTTTGAGACGGTCAACTCTACCGACCTTGCCAAATCGCTCAGCTACCAGTCAGGACTGCGCGTGGAGAACAACTGCCAGAACTGCGGTTTTCCGCAGGTTAGGATCAACGGTCTTGAGGGTCCTTACTCCCAGCTGCTCATCAACAGTCGCCCCGTGATGAGTGCGCTGTCGGGCGTGTATGGTCTCGAACAGATACCCGTAAGCATGATCGAGCGCGTAGAGGTGGTGCGCGGCGGAGGCTCGGCGCTGTTTGGAGCCAACGCCGTGGGCGGCACCATCAACATCATAACCAAGGACCCTATAAACAACTCGTTCCAGGTAAACTCTACGATGTCGAACCTCGGCGGCAAGACATGGGAGCAGTATTTCGGCGCAAACGCCTCGCTCGTGTCCAAGGACCGCACCTACGGCGTGGCATTCTATCAGGCTTACAGAAACCGCAACCCTTATGATGCCGACGGCGACGGCTTCTCCGAGCTGGGCAAGCTCAACATGAACACCTTCGGACTGAGGGGATATTACCGCCCCACGCAGTTCAGCCGCCTGAGCATAGAGTATCACACCACCAACGAATTCCGCCGCGGAGGCAATAAGTTTGACCTGCAGCCGCACGAAACCGACATAACCGAGCAGACGCGCCACGTGATAAACAGCGGCGGACTGACCTACGACATATTCATGAACGAATACAAGCACAAGCTGTCCGTGTACGGCTCGGTGCAGCACACCGACCGCAACAGCTACTACGGCGCGGGCATGGACGCCAACGCATACGGCACTACCGACGACCTTACGGCAGTGGGCGGAGCCATGTACTCGGGCAACTTCGACCGCCTGCTGTTCTCGCCTGCCACGCTGACGGGAGGCTTTGAATACCAGTTTAACGGACTTCACGACGTGATGACGGGCTACGGCCGCGACCTGAAACAGTATGTGAGGATTGCCGGGGCGTACCTGCAGAACGAATGGAAGATGAGATATCTGACGCTGCTTGCCGGATTCAGGCTCGACAAGCACAACCTTGTGGACAACGTGATATTCAGTCCGCGCGTCAACCTGCTGTGGAAACCTACTGACAGGCTGCAGGGCCGACTGACATGGTCTACCGGATTCAGGGCGCCGCAGGCCTACGACGAAGACCTGCACGTGGCGGCCGTGGGCGGCGAGGCAATGATGATAAAGTTGGCAGACGGACTGAAGCCCGAACGCTCAAACAGCTTCAGCGGCTCGGTTGACTGGGCTTTCAATCTGGGACACTTCAGCTCTAACCTGCTCATAGAGGGCTTCTACACCATGCTCAACGACGTGTTCTATCTCGAAGAGACAGGATTCGACGAGACCACGGGCACCAAAATACAGGAGCGCCGCAACGGCCACGGGGCAAGAGTCTACGGAGCCAACATCGACTATAAGATAGCCCACGGCAAGGAGGCGCAGCTGCAGCTGGGCTTCACCGTGCAGCAGAGCCGCTACACCGAGGCGTTGGCATGGAGCAGCGACCCCGACGTGGCGCCAACAAAGCGCATGACGCGCACGCCCGACTGCTACGGCTACTTCACCTTCACGTCGGCTCCGCTCAAGAACTTCAACTTCTCTGTGTCGGGTGTCTACACGGGCAGCATGCTCGTGCCGCACTTCGCCGGATACATAGAGAAAGACAGAATGGAGAAGACGCCCGACTTCATGGACCTGAATCTGAAGCTCAACTACACCTTCGTGCTGAACGACCATCTGAAACTGCAGTTCAACGGCGGCGTTAACAACATATTCAACGCCTTTCAGAAAGACCTTGACAAGGGTGCCGACCGCGACTCAAAATATTTCTATGGCCCAACTCAGCCGCGCACGCTGTTCATAGGCGTCAAGATATTCAACTGACGCTAACGGCCGCAATTATCGGCCGCAACCATGCCCTGCCCCGCTACACACAGCATCTGCCGCAACAGCCATGCGGCAATGGTGCATGTGCAGCGGGGCATTTCGTCTGCACAAGCCAGACTGATGACAGCGAAACGGAACAGAAACGTCAGCTCCACAAAAGAAAAGTCTTTACATTTTTCATGTACAGAGTTTTCTTTAAAATAGAAAACGGACTTATAACGGATGTTAAAGAAACAGACAATCAAGCTTTCAGGATTTAACTTTGGTTTACAGTTAACACCGTCTGACACCCCCAGACCAATGGTTTTTATGCCCTTAATCAGGCTTTTTAGAGACACAAGTCTATGACTTACGAGGCAAAAACCTATTGTTTTTCATCCGTAAGTGGCCGAGTTATATTTTTTAACATTCATTCTCCGACGTCTCTATCGGCATAAATCACACTATATCAACAACTTAACAAAATCATGAAATTTCAGCGTTTTTCCGTCCGAAAGCCGTGTCTGCGCTGACGGAGGCCATTCTGAGAGCGTCAAAATCAAAAAGTTTTCTGTCTGCCAAGTTCTCAACAGGCAATAAAATTGAGGCGAGTAAATTCCGCTAAAAATCATCTCAATTTACTGTTTGAAACTAGATTTAAAAAGTATATATTTAGGCTTAATTTATTCTCTTGAGAGGCCGAATTTATTCTAACCATTTCATTTCTAAAACACAAAGGAAAAAAGTAATAGAAATTGCTGACGCCAATCTAATGTTTTACATAAGTTGTTATAGAATGTCGATTAAGATGGCAGAATATAGAACTGATGTATTATTTATCAAATATTTATCAGATTTTTTGGAAAAAATTGTGAGAATAAGGAAAATATAGTATTTTTGCATCAACATACTTACCCCGCTTCCCACTAGAACAGCGCGCTCAGGGTAAGTTTTTTTATTAAAGATATGTCGAAGCAAATATATAACCAACCACAGATTTCGGTAAGTGAGCAGATTCAGCTATTAAAATCAGAAGGTCTGTCTTTCAAAGACGAAAAGCGTGCATTTCATTTGTTGCAGAATATCAGTATGTTTAGGATGAAAAGCTATCTCAAACCATTCAGACAGCACGAAAGTCATAAGTTTAAAATCGGCTCTACTTTTGAGGAAGCATACAATATTTACAAGTTCGATTCTGAACTTAGGAAGATGGTTTGCTCGGAACTGGAGAAGATAGAGGTGTCTGTTCGGACGCAGTTGTCATTGATTATGAGTGATGCAGCCGGTATATATTGGTTTGAGGATTCTGCGAATTTCCGTGATGCGAACCGTCATTCTTCTTTACTGAAAAGTTTGGATGAAGAACTTCACCGCAGTGATGATGATGCCATTGTTGCCTTTCAACAGAACTATTCTAACAAATTTCCTCCGAGTTGGATGACCTTTGAAGTCAGCTCCTTTGGTACACTCTCCATGATGTACAGATGGCTCAATGCCGGTCTGTCGAGACGTCAGGTGGCAAAGTTCTATGGCCTGTCAGATACTGTAATGGAATCATGGCTGCACTCTATCGTCTATGTTCGCAATATCTGTGCACATCATAGCCGTTTATGGAATCGCAGACTTAGCATCAATGCCATAGTGCCAAGACGCACCAATCTAACTTTTATTCCAATCCCGAGTGATACCAAGAAAGTATATTACGTGCTTTCAATCATACTGTACTTCTTACAAACAGTAAATCCCAATACTACTTTTCCAGCCCGTTTTAAGGCATTGCTTAATAAATATCCTTCTATTGATGTATCTGCAATGGGCTTTCCAACTAATTGGGAATTAAATTCCTTATGGACTGATATAACAACATGTAGGATATAACTCATCAAAAGAGCTTCTGTGAGAAGAAACTCAAAGATTCCCTACGGATACCTATACGCTGCCTGCAACTGATGCTGAATGCCAACATGCCATGGGCACGACCGCAGCCATAAGCCGGAATGACATGAGGCAGACGGAGCCGTGGGGCCGCTGCAGAACAAACAAACAGAACCGGCACGACAAGACTGAAAAACAATAGCCACAGAATTTACGCCGCTCACCAATAATCTGACACACAGACATTTTCATCACTTAATTCTTGCACAGATGTTTTTTTGTTATTATCTTTGCAAGACAAGTTTATACGAGCTATATACGGCAGTCTGACGCCATTGGACACGGATGCCTGCATCACGGCGCCGGCTGACTATCACCTTACATTTTGTTAATCTCTAAACAACTTACAGAATCAAAAAAATTAACACCATATAAAGATGAAATCCCTGTTGCGCCTTATATTGCTGATAACGTTATTACCCGCTGTCGCCGCGGCCCAGCCCGACATGATAGTGGAGCACTACACCAAGGAGAGCGGACTGCCAAGCAACACGGTGTACTGCGCGCAGAAAGACGGCGACGGCTTTGTGTGGTTCGGCACATGGCACGGCCTGTGCTCGTTCGACGGCACTACGTTCACGCCCTTCATAACACGCACCAACCACAGGTCGGACATGCCGCCGCGCAAGGTGCGCAACATCATAGGCGACAAGAACGGATATCTGTGGATACGCAACACGGACAACCATCTGTATATGTTCAACAAGTATGACGAAACCTACCACGACATATACAACGAGCTGAAAAAGCAGTCGCGCAACGTGCAGGTGATAAAGATACAGGCCATGGACAACGGCCACATAATGCTGCTGACGCGCAACAAGGACGTGTTTGAGGCATACGTCAACGAGGAGAAGAAGATTGAGGTGAGAAAGATATTCGACTCGCGGCGCCACATAGACCCTGCCACAATGAAACTGAAGACCAACATTCTGGGCGAAAACAGCCGCTATGTCTACTGGATAAGCAGGAGTCTGGTGCTCAACATCGTTACGAAGAAAAACAGCGCCCCGCTGCTGGGCAGGATAAAGGACAGAGACATAACGTGCTTCAAGAAAAAGAAGCAGTATCTGTGCATCGGAACAGCACGCGGCATCCTGTATATCATCAACACTGCCAACGGTCACACCGACCAATATGCCTTCAAGGGGATGCTGTCGGCCGTGTCGAGCATAAACATCATCGACGGCAAGGTGTACTTCACCACGAAAGACGGGCTCTACTCCTTTGCCAGAGGCTCGGCACCGAGGCTCATAACATCGCAGGCATCGGGCATCACGCAGTCGTTCACCGACAAATATAACAAGCTGTGGCTGTGCTCCGGCAGGGGCCTGCTTATATGCCACGACCCCAAGACAGCCACGTCGCAGACGTTCACCATGCCCACAGACAGCCTGTTTGCCGAGATGAAGTTCAGAGACACTGGCGCCAACGGCCTGTTCATACTGATGCGCAACGGCGAGGTGTGGCGCTACAACCATCAGACAAGGATGGTGCAGAACATCAACCGGCAGAAAGACTTCAGCAACTACACGTCGGAGCCTCACTTCTTTGACATAGACATCGACGCAAACGGCATCCTGTGGCTGTCGTCCACCAGCAGCGGTGTCTACAAGGTGTGCTTCCCGCGATACAACTTCAGGTTTATGTTCCCGCAGATGCTCATAACCGACAACGACAGCGACAACAACGGCATACGCGCCGTATATCAGGCACGCAACGGCGACCTCTGGATAGGCACGCGCAAGGGCGAGCTGTTCTGCATGGACCTGAAGACCAGGAACATAAAGCGAAAGTTCGGCAGCAACGAGATAGGCCCAGTCTACCACATAATGGAAGACAAAAAGGGTAACTACTGGTTCTCGACCAAGGGCGCCGGACTGATAAAGGCCACGCCCGACGCCATGGCGCCACAGGGACTGCGCATAACACGGTATACCAACAAGCGGGGCGACCGCAACTCGCTGAGCAGCAACCGCGTGTATTACACCTATCAGGACAGCCGCGGGCGCATATGGGTGTGCACCTTCTACGGCGGACTGAACCTCATAGAGGAACGCGGCGGCAGAATAATATTCAGAAACAAGCGCAACGGGTTCAGGCAGTATCCGCGATACGAGCTATACACCGACGTGCGCTCCATAACCGAAGACCGCAACGGACGCATGTGGGTGGGCACAACGGACGGACTGATGTCGTTCGACGGAAAGTTCAGCAAGCCGTCTGACATAAAGTTTGAGACCTACCGCGAAAGCCACAAGTCGGGAATAACCGACAACGACATATTCACGATGTATAAAGACCACAAGGGATATATCTGGATGGGCATATTCGGCAGCGGCCTCAACAAGATAGAATATTACGACGAGAAGAACCGCCAGCCTGTGCTGAAGACATACATGATAAACGAAAAGCAGGGCGGCGACGTAATATCGTCTATCGTCGAGGACAAGAGCCACTGTCTGTGGATATGCACCGAGAACGGACTGGCAAGCATGAAGCAGGGCTCGTCTTACCTGAAGAGCTACGACAGGTTTGCAGGCTTCCCCGAGGTGAACATCGAGGACAACACATCGATATGCCTGCACAACGGCACCATACTGATAGGCAGCCGCCAGGGCCTGCTGTCGTTCGACCCTGAGGCAGTAAGAAACGACAACGACGCCCGATACCCCACCTTCATAACCAACTTCAAGGTGGTTAACCGCGAGCTGTGGGACTTCAATCCGCCAATATTCGAAGGCTCGCTGAAGTATGCCGACAAGATTGTGCTCGACCACGACCAGTCGACATTCACCATTGAGTTCTCGGCCCCCTACTACGCCGACAACAGCCTTATACCCTACACCTACATACTCGACGGATACGAAGACGAATGGCACAACAGCGGCACCAACCGCATAGCCTCGTATGCCAACGTGCCGCCGGGCCACTATAAGTTCAGGGTTAAGGTCAACGACAACAACTCGCCCGAACGCGTCATCGAGATAATCATCAGTCCGCCGTGGTGGGCCACATGGTGGGCTTACACCATATACACCCTGCTGGCGCTGCTGGCTCTCTACGGTGCGCTGCGCCTCGTGATGTACATGATAAAGATGCGCAACGAGGTGTATATCAACGACCGTCTGGCCGAACTGAAGATACGCTTCTTCACCAACGTCAGCCATGAGCTGCGCACGCCGCTGTCGCTCATAAAGGGCCCGATAGAGGAACTGAAGAACACCGAGAAGCTGAGCCCTACGGGCAAGGAGTATATTAGCCTCATCGACCGCAACGCGCGCAAGATGCTGCAGCTGGTAAACCAGATACTCGACTTCCGCAAGATTCAGAACGGCAAGATGAAGATGCACGTGTCGTATGTCGACCTCAACAGCATGATAGAGCAGCTCATGCAGGAGTTCAGGATGCATGCCGAAGAGCGCGACATAGCCTTCGTGTTCGACAAGGCTGAAGAACACGTTACGGCATGGTGCGACGCCGAAAAGATAGCCATAGTGCTCAACAACCTGCTGAGCAACGCCTTCAAGTACACCGGCGAGGGAGGCAAGATATGCATAGCGCTCGAGCACGACTACGACAGGCACATGTGTACGATAAGGGTTGAAGACGACGGAGTGGGCATACCAAAGTCGCAGCTCGAGGTGATATTCGAGCGCTTCTCGCAGGCAAGCAACAAGACGTCTGACGACAACGCCTACGCCGGCACGGGCATCGGCCTTTCGCTGTCGAGAGAGTATGTCAACATGCACCACGGACGCATATGGGCCGAAAACATCGACGGCGGCAAGGGCGTGGTGTTCTCTGTTGAACTGCCTACGGGCCGCGAACACTTCGACGAGAAAGACATCGAGGTCTACTTCGACGACAACACTGCTGGCAGCAAGACTGCAGACGAGGCCGAAGCAGAACAGAACACGCAGGAGCAGAAAGCGGAAGAGCCGCAGGACGACCTGCCTACGATAATGCTCATAGAGGACAACATCGACATGTGCCGCATGCTGCAGCTGCAGCTGCGAAGCAACAAATACAACGTATTTACGGCGCACGACGGCGAGGAAGGACTGAAGAAGATTTATCAGCACCACCCCGACATAATAATAACCGACCTCATGATGCCTGGCATGGACGGCATGGAGCTGCTGCGCAACGTAAGACAAGACTTCAACATCAGTCACATACCCGTCATCGTGCTCACGGCAAAGAACACCGAGGAAGACAAGCTGACATCCATAAAGAGCGGAGCCAACGCCTTTATAACAAAGCCCTTCAGCAGCAGTCACCTCATGGCCAGAATAAACCAGCTGCTCGAGGAGCAGCGCATCTTCCAGCGCAAGATGGTGGTGCAGACCACCGTGGAGAGCACGGCCGAGGCAGCCAACGACTCTTACGAACAGCACCTCGTGAAGAAGGACATCGAGTTTGTACACAAGATTCATGAGATTATTGAGGAGAACCTCAACTCTAACGACTTCAACATCGACACCATAGCCGGCACGATAGGTCTTAGCCGCTCTGCCTTCTTCAAGAAGCTGAAGAGCCTGACGGGCTTTGCCCCGGTAGACCTCGTAAAGGAGATAAGGCTGACCAAGGCTGCACGCCTCATAGAGACAACAGACGACAGCATAACAGAGATAGCCTACTCTGTGGGCTTCCGCGACGCCGGCTACTTCGGCAAGTGCTTCCGCAAGAAATATGACATGACGCCAAAGGAATACAGAGCCGAAAAGCGTCAGGCGCAGCAGCAATAGCATAGCCGGAACTACAGCACGAAATAAAGCTATGGCACGAAATAAGACTTAAAAGCAAGCTAAGGAATTGCACTAAACAGCACTCTGCATCAGCCTGCCTTCCGTCCCATTCGTTTGTATTAACCGGAATGGACGGAAGGCACGTTGATTATATATAAACAGACAGCACGACAAAACTAGCTTTCTTTCCAATATTGCAATAACATCGCTACGACAGCAAATCCTCTATGATAAAAGTACATTTTTTTGCTTTAAAAGAATAACATTACAGTTTATTTTCATATATTTGGAGTGCCGTACAACGGAACAGACAACGATGACGATGTGGACGGCGAAGTGCTCATTGAAGAGCGAAACAACATCTGGAATACGACTTACCTCTTCAATGCGAAGGAATTCGATGAAGATTCAGAAGCAATCATATTTGAAAAAATCAAATCTTGGTTTGATGCAAATAGAAAAATCATAACGATTGATCCTAAAAAAGTCTTAAATGAGTTTAAAGCTAAAACAGAAGGATAATCTATAACATAATAATTATTTTAATGAAAAATATAAAAACTTATAGTATAGGTATAATCGTATGGATAATAATAAATTTCATACTGTTTGTGTATTTAACATTCAATTATATTAATTTCTTAGATATTGTAAAGTATCGCGTCGATGCTTACACTGCAGAAAAGCCAGTTAGTTTTAACTTAAATGAAGTAAAACAAGCTGTTGAATTATTCCAATTTTTGTCATGCATTGGAATTTTGTATGTAGTTTTCACTACTGTTTTACTATTTTGGATATATAAATTTATCCACAGAAAATAATATATTGTAAGTAATGTCATTTCGGTGACTAACAACGCTTCACTTCCTGCCAGCGGCAACTTCGTCTACGTCAACACCGTGCGGCATGAAGAATGACAAAGCCCGCGAGCGCGAGCTGAAATGGAACGAAGAAATAAACTAGAATGGGTACTTATGATAGGAATTTAAAACGTATTGGTGACTAAATCTAATTGGATGAGGGTTTAAGCCTCTCATCAAATTTATAAAAAACTTATTGTATGGAAGACATTTTTCACGAAATCGTAAAATACCCTCCATCAGGGTATAATAAAGATGGTATTTATATGTATGATGACTGGACTTCTATATCAGATATAGGAAAATCTTTTAATGGCAAGATTTTCTCTGCGAAGGATTATTTGAAAGTCGAAAATCAATATATAAATACAGTTCTTATGATTATGTCAGAACTTGATTGCAAGTATTTAACTATCGCATATATAGAAGTAAATCAAAATGAAATGATAAATGATATAGAAATGTATGAGAAAAAATATGGTGTTAACATTACAGGAACATTTCCTAATTTAAAAAAGGGGATGAGAATCTCACGAATAAACATACCCAATATACTCAGACTTTGTTTAAGAGAGCTTTGCTATATTGTTTTTTCATGTAAATCAAAGAAACTGAAATTATATTTCTCTTATGATTATTACTTAAATATAAAATGTCCGATAAACAAAAGCACACTTAATGAAATTGTGAAAAAGAATAATCTGTATTTAGATCCAAGAGGATGATGGTATTGTTCAAGATTGAAATATGTGGAAACAACAACCTCGTCTACGTCAACACCGGATGCACGAAGAAAGACGGAACAACAAACGAGAAAGCCCAAGAGCGCAAGCTGAAATGGAATGAAGAAAACTAACCACAAATATGACGCTGACGGCAAGCGCATGGTGAAGGCAAATACAGAACATTTTACCGAATCTTAAACCGAGAATCAGAATATAAAAGTAAGGCATAAAGAAACCTTTTGTTAAAAAAGAGCAAGGAACAAGACAATTGATAATGAAAAACGTTGCATTTCAAATAAATTATGACTATCTTTAGGCGGGAAAAAGAAAATCAATAGAACACTTTATTGCAAGCCGACTATCAATTTTAATAAGGTTTTTAATTTCCTGAAAGAAATATGGTTTAAGTTAAAAGGCCTTTTGCAGAGCGCTGCGCAGGCAATCTCTCTCGACTCAGCTTAAGTTAAACGACATGAAAAACAGCCAAGCATAAAGTAAATTTATCTTTGACATAATTAATAAAAAATTTATATGAGAAATTTTGCTGCCTATTTATTATTATTGTATCCATTAATATTATTTGCCTGCCCGCAAGGCGGACAGCGTAATCTTGTGAACCATAATACCATATTACTTGACTCTACTGCGACGGACAACCGTGTTAAACCTGAAGAAACTTTACTTATTGATTCTGCTAAAGTGGCTATTTTTGCATCCGTACTTGATGCCAATAAAATATACATTTCAGTATATAAAGACAGAGAAGGCGTTATGAAACAGAAATTGTCTCCACACCTGAAAGAAAAGATATCAGAAGCAGAATCGAAGTTAATTTAAAAAAAAATCAGCAATGTATTTATAGAGTCTAAAGGTGATATTATTATTTCTAAAAAATATTTTCCTATAGTAGTAGCAGCAGACTATCCTCTGATTACATTTGAAATTTATATAAAGGGAAAGAAAATTGTTAAAAAGTATATTGTGGGAAAACGACAAGGCAATTATGAAATAACATATTCGGAATCATTTTCAAATTTGTATAATTATTTATTTGAAAAAGCAAAAAATTTATTTGAACAAGGTCTATTTTTACCAAGGAAAAGAATAGTCAAATGAAATTTAACAAAGAGTTATTAAATGATGGAAGTAATGTCAGGTTTGGATTAGAGATTATTGACAAGCTATATTTGCAGGCAATCTGTATTGTTAGAGAATGGTAGAGATATTTTATAAAAATAATTCTTATTTATGAAATATATATTGAAAATAGTCTGTATTTTTGGAATTTTTTACATAATTGGCTGTGCTCAAATTAAAATACGACCGCAACTTATGAATAGGCAAGAATGCGAGTATATATTAGTTAGAGATTATTTTAGACGTAACGAATATGTAATAAAAAATGATTCTTCGATAAAAGAATTGTTTGGACTTATGCAGAGTGCAAATCATTGTGATATAATCAAGTTGCCTCCAAAATTGATTTTAACAATAAAAGGTATAAATTATAATCAAACTTTTTTCATCAACGATGATTATATAAAGGACAACGAAAGAATCATTTATAGGTGTAAAAAAAATATTGAGAATGAATTATATCTGTCTCTTATACACATCTGACGCTGCCGACGATCGCATAAGT
>ENA-OYXD01000198-OYXD01000198.1-human-gut-metagenome-genome-assembly--contig:-NODE-198-length-37019-cov-18.486095_pt1 | contig 37019 bp, 26 predicted proteins | sample MGYA00244818_ERZ653412 | MGnify/ENA primary metagenome ERZ653412 (study PRJEB26926, sample SAMN06165146) | human gut metagenome | biome: ENVO:00009003; feature: ENVO:2100002; material: ENVO:00002003...
TGGCAAAAATATTAAAGGCAGTAGAAGTTGACATGCCCAGTGCATCACAGATGGCTGCCATTTGCGCTTTCACTTCAGAATCAATGCGAAAAGTCATGTTGGAATCCATGTTCAAGCCTCCTTTGCACTACAATAATACTACATAATATGTGCATTGTCAATCCGGTCGTTTCTTGATGATGGTCGGATGCGGCTGATCCAAAGGGAATTGATTATTCGACATAGTTCGATTATATCACAGAACGGCGACAACAGTGTGGCGCGGTTTTCCTTTTTTGCTCATTATGATCGATTTGTTGCATTTTCGACCGATAATCCGTAAGACTTACCAGAATGGAGGTATGTCTATGTATCCGCGCACGATTATTGACTCACTACCGGCAGTTCCTAACAGAGATCAACTCACGCATAAAGATCTACACGCACATTTCAGCACTGGTCAATCGATTCTTCTTTCTGGTTCTGGGAGAGATAAGAAGTACGGGTACCGCAATGGTATCCAGACGGATCTTGGAGACATCAGGAACGATGTCTGGCGCGATTTGGTGCGTGAGCTCATTGTCCGGAGCCACGAAGAAGACTTGTTCGATAAACTCCTGGAGTGGGAGAAGGAGCACACCTATTGGTTAAAGACGAAAGCAGAACTGGAGCATTACACGCTTGAGCTCTACGCTGCAAGGATCTTTGACAACCCGAAATGGGTTGACTATGAAGCTTTTGCCAAGCACTATGGCTACCAGCCGCAGTCCTATGAGGGGTAAACAACCCAATGCATCGGATATACATGAAAACGGCAATGCCACATTGTGGCACTGCCGTTTTCTTATTGCCTTTTTTCAGTTCACGGTCTATTGACTACGCCAACAAAGAGTGGAAGTCCATCTGCACCAGTAATGGCGAATAAGAACGGTCGATCCAATACGAAGTCCATTTCCTCTTCAGGTGGCGCCGCAGCACCAGCCATCATCATGACGGTATATGCCGCTGCGGTAACCCCCTCTTCATCGATGGCAACGCGGGCTGCATGGTCGGCTTTGGAAAGGAATATCTCTGCAACTTTCGAAGTCATGGGACTGAAATCGGCCACCGTGGCATCGAATACACCGGTAATACCCAGCGCATTCAGGCCATCACGCAGGTCAAGATCAGAGACAACATCAAATTTGGGAACGGACATATTCACGATCAGGTGCTTGCTGTTCTCCCAGTTTCCATTGCTGTTTAGGAACTCCATCGTTTGCTCATCGGCAAGCAGATCATCCATAGCCACGCCATCATCAGGCAGGAGGAACCACATTTTGCCGCTGCCCTCCAGGCTCAGAGCAACAGCGCCGAACTGATCTGCCCAGTAATAGGTGTTGCTGCCGCCCTTGTGCATGAAGTCGCACTCCACGGTCTCTCCATCAGCACTGAACAGATGGAACAGGCCCTTTTCCGTTCCGGCCTCATTGAACTCACTGTGCCACTTGGCTCGGTAGTAGATGGTAGAGGCCAAAGCCATAACGGTCTCGGGGTCCATCGACAGACCATCGGCCTGCGCTTCCAGCAGTCCTCCGGTCTGCTCATTGATCCAGTCCCGCAAGGCCTGATTAAATTCCTCGCTGCCCATCTCACCACGGAAGGAGGACGCATAGTAATTCTTTGCCAGACTGTCCATTGTGGACTGGTTGAAATTTACGGACTCATTCAGCCACAGGGAGTTTGCCAGAATGCTTGTCACGGCGCCGTCATTGCTGTAATTGGCGTTCCAAACACTGGCTGCCTGGGAGCGCAGAGCCTCAATGCTTTCACTTCCTAGAAGGTCAAGGATCTGCTGGCGGCTTTCACTGTCCGTCACCTCTGCCAGCATGGCGAGGGCCATGTAAACACTCAGAGGAGAGTATACCTTGTTCTCCCCGTTGGAATTGCTGAGAAACTCTCGGATTGAACTGGCGAAGAACGGTTCCAGACCGTCTGCATAGCCTTCCGGCTGACTGCGTTGGGCCTTTCTGTCCGACTGCCAGGCGTCATAGACCACATCAAAGCCATCGCTGTCAAACTCACCGGTCTTTTCATCAAAATACTCCATCTCGTTTGGGTAGGGAGCCATCTCCGGATAGCTAGCCAGTGCCAGAGCATAGGCCGATGCGGAGTTGTTTGGTTTCTTTTCGTCCATATTGGTATCTCCTGCGCAGCCTACCATAGAAATCAGGCAAGCCGCTGCGAGGCATAGCGCTACAATTCGTTTCATACTGCGTACCCTCCTTAGTCTACGATGGTGTCTGTGCAGATTACCTGCGTTATGATTTCCATAGCAGTCTCGCCGTAGCGTGACCACCAGCTATTTACACCCTGGGTCGTTGCCACAAAGTTGCCTTTGCTGGCAGGGTAACTGATAAAGTTCCAGATAGCACCGCCATCGTAGGTGCCCATGGAACCATTTCCAAATTTCTTCATTGACAATCCGGTGCCACAGACGCCGAATGTAGGCCAATATTGGAAATCGATCCATCCATCTTCACCAGCGGGTCGGAAACTGACGCCATAGCTCATGCCATCGGCACTGTATTCCTCAACCTTGTATTCCCAACCAGAAAGAAGCGGCACACTGACGCCAAATCCGCCGTGTTCGTAGGAAACATTACTTGTGTCAGCGGCGTCCACGAGATCAAAGCCTGCATAATAGGTTTTGGTGTCATAATCACCGGTACCCCGGAAATCCATAACCGATTTGCTGATCCGGTAGGAACCTGCGGGAAGCTCTCCGTACAGGCGGCTCCAATTCACTTCCCATTCTGTTTCCGCATTGTTAGGGATCATCCATGCTTCTGACGTCCAGGCAAGCTCATACTCCATAGGAAGCAGCTCGACCGCAACCCACTCGCCATCCTGCAGCATTTCGAGTCCGTAGTAACTGCCGGTCTGCAGCTCACCGGTTGGTTCTCCATCTTGCTGCGTACAAACAATGGTCAATCCAGACGGGGTAATATTCTTTGCAGTAAGCTTCACTCCCCAGGGATCCTGATAGGCGCTTATCGACGGAGTACGACTGATACCAACAAGACCGGATATTGCCGGAGTGCGTTCGCTCTGTTTTCCATTGATCCAAACCTTGTCGGTGGCCTTGATCACATCGCCCATCTGCACTTCAAGGAATAGATGCCACTGAGCCATATCCTCTGTTCCTGCCTCAGGGACCTTACGGTCAATCGTAATGTCCCACCCATCCAATGCACCGTTCTCAATACGGTGACGACGCACATCTGTAATCTCATGCCGAATTGATCCGCTGCCTTCCTGCAGTACGATCAGAACAAGATTCTGCCGTTCAAAATAGGCGTTATCGTATTTGTCGCAGGCATCCAAAAAGCCGATTGTGCTGTCGGAGTAGACTGTCTCTCTTCGTTCCAGACTATAAATGTCCTTGTATGCCTCGTAATAGGCTTCCAATTCCGCTCTGGAACTGATCACGGTGTGGTAAGGATAGCCATCTTCAGGTCCGCCATTGGTCCGGATGTACTGCGCCTCAAAAGCGTATGCTCCCGGTTCAGGCGTCACGGAATCTGGATCAGCTTCATTTCCTACAATGGTCCATCCGAGTTCCGTAAGCTCTTCTATGACCTGTTCGGGAATATCGGCCTGCGTACCGTCTTCCAATTTCACACACCAATACGCACCGGTCCTGCCTGGATAGGTTTCCGCAATCCCATCGTGGAAGATCAAAATCTTATCGCCGGTCCCCAAGCCAGAGAACAGACCTTCCTTATCCTTTCGGTTGCTCATGATAATGGGTGAGTTTCCATCGATGAACATATACGATCCGTTGTCCGCTACTAAGCAGCGTCCGACAGAGAAACTCATGGAGTGATTTATCATATAACAAAGGCCACCCGCACAAAGTAGCAGTATGACTCCTATCACACAGAGGGGAATAACCCATTTCTTTTTCTGTTTCATATCAGCAGCCTCCTTTTCATATCAGACATGAATTCCTTATTGATATAGACGCAAAAATAGGGAAAATGTTCCCTTGTGATGCGATTTAGAGAGTTGCCGGAACAAGTGAGTAGCATAATCGAAGTCAAAGGCAACCTCACGATTGTCACTTTGCTTCATCACTCATTATACGACCATCGACAAAACCCTACAACCCACCTAAGTTCCTGTGCATACCAAAACGGCAATACCTGCTTGGTATTGCCGTTTTGGTATTAACTCTTCAGCTGTCTATCCTTTGCAAAGGCCATCAGCGTCTCATGCTCGTTGGGGATCTGCTCATCCAAGACTGCATCCAGGCATTCCTGCAGCACACGGCCAATGGTCGGTCCCTGAAAGCCCAATGTCATCATATCATGTCCATTAACTGCCAAGTCCTTGAGTGTGAAGCAGCTCTCTTCCTGCAGGATCTCATTGATCATTTGCGATACTTCCTCAAAGATTGCGATCCGGTGTCTGCAGATGGCCGATTGACCAAGCGTATCTGCCTTGTGCAGCTCGATCAGTTGCCGGGTAGCATCCTCACCGTGCTTGCTCAAAAGCCGTTTGATTGGCTTCCTGTCGGCCGTGATGGGCATGTCATGATAGCGAACGAGTCTTACAATTTGTTCTTTGCTGGCGTTATCGAAGCGAAGTCTACTGAGGATACTCTCCGCCATTGAAGTACTCTGATCCGAATGCCCGAAGAAGTGGCCAATGCCATCCTCGGCGAGCGAGAAACAGGAAGGCTTCCCAATGTCATGCAGCAGGGCTGCCCAACGAAGCACCGGTTCAGGGGTGATACTTTCAATGACCGCGATGGTATGGTCCCAGACATCCTTGTCATGATGTGGATTATGCTGCGGAAAGCCAAACATGGGTGTGAGCTCCGGGATCGGGACGGCCAGCACATCGGCGAAGTCCCGCAGAACACCTGCCGCGCCCTGAGCGCAGAGCATTTTGGTAAGCTCAACCAGAATGCGCTCCGCAGCGATACCTTTGAGCAAGTGCTTGTTCCTGTGGATGGCCGCTGCCGTGGCAGCTTCGATCGTCATGCCATACACGGAGGCGAAGCGAAGGGCTCTGAGCATTCTCAGGCCATCTTCCTGGAATCTCCGATCTGGATCTCCCACGCAGCGGACAAGGTCGCCGGCAATGTCCGCCTTGCCTCCTACGAAGTCAACAACACCTGTCCTGGGGTTGTAGGCCAGAGCGTTCATGGTGAAGTCCCGGCGCTCAAGATCGTCCTTCAGGCTGCGGGTAAAGCTGACTGAGTCCGGATGCCGATGGTCGGAGTAGTCCCCGTCAACGCGATAGGTCGTGATTTCTAGAGGCTCTTGGTCGATCACAACAGTTACAGTCCCATGCTTCAAGCCAGTCTCAATCAGGTGGTAGCCTGTAAAGATCTCCTCCACCTGCTCTGGGAGCGCGTTGGTGGTGATGTCCCAATCCTTCGCAGGACTGTTGTCACGCACATAATCACGCACTGCGCCACCAACAAGGTACGCCTCATAGCCGGCCGCTTCAAGCATCTCAAATGCTGTATTCACTTGTGGTGGCAATTTCATCATAAGATCACATCTCCAGTGCGGCGAGGAACAGCGCATTGAGTTCCTCCCAGTCCTTCGTGATTTCTCTCGGATACTGCTCCACCAGAGCACGCACCTCTGCAATGCTCCGATCCATGTAAGCGTTGAGGATATCGATTCTCGGGATCATCTTCACCTCAGGGGAGTTCATCTTCAGATCAAGCAGCTTCGCAACGGTTTTCTCCAGGTAGTCCGGAAGCTGGCTCGCCGCCAGTTCAGAAAAGAGCATTGGGGGCGGAGTACCTTTTTCAAGGATCCACCGGCAAGCAAGGATTGGCCGCAGTACATAGAAGTACTTCTTGGCCTTCACCATGTCGCCGCGCAGGTATTCTCGATAGTTTCCTTCCGCCATCTGCAGATAGTGCCAAAGGCCATTCTTGGACGAGAAGTAGCGCCGCATGACGGGCTTAAACGCCTCAGTGAAGTCAGTGGTCTGATACACGATGGGAGAGGAAAACCACTCAAATACGGTGGGGTTGGATTTATGGAGCAACTTCAGTGTCTTGTCCACATCCCAACCGTTGATGTCCAGAACACCATTGATGGGCAGCTCGATCACATCACGGACCCGGTTGAGCCTGAGATAGCTCTCTCTGGGGCGCACATAAATGAAGCGCACATCATAGTCGCTGTCCGGAGAAGCAAAGCCCCAAGCACGGCTACCGGACTCCACGGCCAAAAGGATGCGGCAGTTCTCCCGCTGCTCGATTTCATGAAGCTTTTCTTTGATCAATGCTTCCACGGTCAACACCGCCTTTCTTGATGCTCCCCGTGGATAAAATCCAGGGGATTCTCGGTTCACTAACCTCAGCCTACGCGATGCGAGGTCTTACATGGTCTCCCCGAGCGTATAGGTTCGGGCGCATCCCGCCCTACCATAAACACTGGTTAATCTATCAGAAGCAATCCTCCGTTGAGGATGTTCTTCGCAGCATTGATGTCCCGGTCGTGGATAGCTCCACAGACAGGGCATGTCCATTCTCGCACGGCGAGGTCTTTCGTTCCTAACCACTGTGCGCCACATACGGAACAAAGTTGACTGGAAGGATAGAAGCGGCCTATCGTGACCACTTGTTTCCCATACCAGTTGGCTTTGTAGATGAGCTGCCTACGGAACTCGCCCCAGCTTGCATCGAAAATAGCCTTAGCGAGTTTATGGTTCTTCACCATATTCTTCGGGGCAAGATCCTCAATGCAGATGACACCGTACTGGTGAACTAAGTCCGTAGACAGCTTATGGAGCATATCCTGCCGCTGGTTAGCAATGCGCTCATGGAGTCTCGCTACCTGAAATCGGTTTTTCTCCCAGCGATTGCTCCCCTTTGTTTTTCGGGAGAGCTGTCGCTGGAGTTTAGCTAACTTCTTCTCGGACTTGGCCAAATGCTTGTGGTTGGGATACTCCATACCATCGGAGGTGACAGCGAAGGACTTGATGCCCATATCGAGACCCACAGCGGCTCTAAAGTGCTCCCCAAGTCAAGGACATTTTCATTTGACCCATAGCGGCAGCATACCGGCGGGGTACTCACCTGTGGTGATGTAGTGGTAATATTCGTTAGGGGATAGCTTCGCCAGATCCCACTGGCAGCGGTCGTTGTTGTAGTAATCCATCCAGCGGTCAATGGAGGCTTTGGCATCCTCAAAAGACGTCCACCCCGGGATCTCACTGGCCAGCTCGTCCTTCATGTGCCCGAAGAAGCTCTCTTGGGGCGCGTTGTCCCAGCAGTTCCCTCTGCGGGACATGGACCGCCGCAGCGTGCTGTTCTCCACCAGCTGGATGAACTTCAGACTGGTGTAGTGGGTCCCCTGGTCGCTGTGGATCACGGTCTCCTTGCTCAGCGAGATCCCATGGTGCTTTATCAGCAGCTGGACCGTTTCCAAAACAAAATCCACTTCCAGCGATTCGCTCATCGCATAGGCCAGGACCTGCTTTGTGCAGGCGTCCAGGATCGTGGAGAGGTAGCAGAATCTGCCGCAGAGCGGGATGTATGTGATGTCCGTCAGGAGGATGGCTCTCGGCCCATGAGACTCGAATTCCCGGTTGACCAAATTCTCCGCGGCGCTGCCCATTCGGATGGATCGCTGCAATCTGCGGTAGGGATTCGGCTTTCGGATGGGGCAGGTGAGCTTGTATTTCCGCATCAGACGGCGGATCTTCTTCACGTTCATTCGGATACCCATGTGCAAAAGCCGCATATGAATGCCGCGAACGCCCTTTGCGTAGCCCCGGAACCGGTATGCCTCCAGGATCTGTTCGAATGCCGCCCGGTCCTTCGCCTCCCGCAGCTCTCTGTTTTTTTCAGAACGCACCCAGTTGTAGTAGCCGGAGCGGGAGACACCTGCCAATTCGCACAGGTCCTTCACGGTGAGGATGTTGTTCCGATCCGCCAACACGGCGCGAATGGCCTCAAAGCTCTCTCCGGTGCTGTCCATGGCTATTCTCCCGGCTTGCCGTGCAGCCGCATGACTTTTTTTAAGAACGCCATCTGCTGCTGGAGACACAAAATCTCCCGTTTCATGCGTCTGGCGGCTTCGTCAGACGGGGCGGACGCCCCCTCTGTCTGGTTGTTCCCGCCGCCTGGTATACGCACACCGCCCCGGGCGCCCTCATGAAAGCCCTCCGGCGATCTGGCCTCCCGCCGGATGCGCTTTGTAGTATTGTGGATCCGCTCGAAACCCAGAACTTCCGTGTTATAGCCCAGCTTGCGGAAGGCGGCTGTGCCGGTGTAGCCCTGGAGACTGAGCGCCCAGAACGCCTCCTTGAAAGCGAGGGTGTAGGATATGCTGTCTGCCGTCACCCGCAGCGTGTAGGGGTTTGCCTGCAGATGCTTCAGTTCCTCTGGTGTGAATTTCTTCTTCGTGCCCATACAGCACCTCCGTTCGGTAGTTCTATCATAACACAGGTGCGGCGCTTCTGACCCTATGGGTCAAATGCGTGTCCGCCGAACGGGGCCATGGGTCAAAATCTCGTGTCCATTTTCTTGGGTACAGTTTACTCCGATGGAGGGCAACGCATCTATCTTCACATCGGTACAGCACAGAGCGACAAAATATTTTCCGCTGGGATTCCGGGATACCGTGGCAGACAAGATGCGCCCTTTAACCTCTTTGGAGATGCGGCACTTTACCTTGCCCAGCTTTGGGAGTTGCACGCAGTCATCGAATACCTTGATATTGCTATTTGTCTGGTAGCTCTGATGCCTGTTTCTCTTGCTTTTAAACCTAGGAAATCCTACATGAGCACCGCAATTGACACTGTGAAAGAAATTCTGATACGCCCGATCCAGATGCTTTAGCGAATTCTGAAGAGCGCACTTATCGACCTCTCTCAGCCAGGCAGTCTCGCCTTGTTTCTTCAAGTTGGTTAGATCCTTATCCTGCTCAAAACGTGAAGGAGATTTTCCAGTGTTTTTGTACGCTTGAATTCTCTGGTTGAGGTAATAGTTGTAGACATACCTTGCACAGCCAAAAGTGCGAAGAATCAAAGTCTCTTGCTGTTTCGATGGGTAAATGCGAAACTTGTAGGCGTATTCCATCTTTATCACCACCTACCAATAATTACGCAAGCGGTGTGCGTTTAACAACAAGTATCTGACTTTTTGCAGCTTACTCAATAGCTGAAGCAAGGGGCTTGCGCTGCCTATCTTTCATTATTGTATTTTAGTCTGCTGCCTTAAAGTTATAGACAGGACGGATCCGCTCAATAATCTCCGCAGTAGGGCCGATTTGAGCGACGATCTCCTCCATGCTCTTATAGGCCATGGGAGACTCGTCCAGCGTGTCGGGCACAACACAGGTGGTGTAGATACCCTCCATTTCCTTCTGGAACTCCTCCATGGACAGAGCATTGAAGGCCGCCTTGCGGCTCATCAGCCGGCCGGCGCCATGAGGTGCGGAGCAATTCCAATCCTCGTTGCCCTTGCCGCTGCAGATCAGGCTACCGTCACGCATGTTGATGGGGATCAGCAGCTTCTCGCCGGCCTTGGCGGAGACAGAGCCCTTACGCAGGATCATGGCGTCCGTATCAATATAGTTGTGGATGGTGGTGAAGGTCTCCACCGCCGTGAAGCCCATGCCAGTCATGATAACATCCACCATGGCCTTGCGGTTGAGCATGGCGAACTGCTGTGTCAGCTTCATATCGTGGATATAGTCCTCGAACAGCTTACCCTCCACATAGGCCAGATCTTTGGGGATATTCAGCTCGTGCTCCTTCTTGAGCGCCTTGATGGTCTTCTGGATCTCCTGGAACCGGCCCTCGGCCTTCAGCTGGTCAATGGCGGCTTGAACTTGATACTGGGCGCCGCCCCAAAGGGCACGCCGACCCTCATTCTGGTAGTGCTCAGCCACCTCGGTGCCCAGATGACGGCTGCCAGAGTGGACCACCAGGAACAACCGGCCATCCTCCGCGCGATCCACCTCAATGAAGTGGTTGCCGCCACCCAAAGAGCCGATGCTGCGCATGGCCCGGTTGAGATTGACTTGATCTGTGCAGCGGAGGTGAGTCAGATCGATCTCAGCGTTCAGTGCATGAGGAATGTCTCGAACCTCACGGCCATAGGGGATCTCCCTGCGGATTAGGGCGTCCAGCTTCTCAAAGTCGACCTCCCGCTCACGAAGCTCAACAGTCTCCATACCGCAGCCGATATCGACGCCAACCATACCGGGCACGATCTTGTCCTGGATGGTCATGGTGGTACCGATGGTACAGCCCTTGCCAGCGTGGACATCGGGCATGATCCGGATCTTGCAGCCGGCAAACTCGGCCTGATCGCAAACGGTCTGGATCTGCTTGCGGGCTGCCTCCTCCAACTCGGGGGTGTAACAGACCGCAGTATTATATAAACCTTGAATCGTAATCATAACGATCTCCCTTTCCTTCATACTCTTTATTTTACGGTTCATCTCTGCCAACAGCAACACTTTTGTTGGGAAAGAAAAAGCAGGAGGCGATAACATACCTGCTATCACCTCCTGCGTCAGCTCTATTATGCCACGATCGCCGCGTAACGCTCGGAACCCAGAACATCCATCATGAAGGCATAGGGGGAAAGAATGCCGGCTTTCAGCATGGAGAAGATTCGGGGATTACAGCCGGATACCAGCGCAACGCCCTGGTCGTTGATCTTGACGGGCTGCTGCTGATTACGGCTTGCCACATTCCAGAACATCACCTCGGGCAGCTGGTAGCCATGTTCCTCGAAGAGCCGCTGCGCATACTCGAAGTTGGTCAAGGAGCAATCTTCAGTACAGTAGTCGAACTCCATATCGGAGATAATGAAGATCTTGGCAGGCATATCCTTCTGGGGCACACGGTTCTTCACGGCAGTCTTGAGGATCAACTCAAACACACGCTGGATATTGGTGTTGGCGACCTCGTTGAACTGGTGACAGTACCGCACCTTTTCGTAGATATCCTTGCCCTTAATCTCCACCAGCTTGGGATTCTCAGAGAATGTGATGAAGTGGTTTTGGAATGCGCCGGTGTTGAGCTCGGCATAGTAGATACCAAGAGACAGCGCCACAGTAGCGGGGATGGGATCAGCACCACCGTACATGGAGCCGGAGCCATCAATGACGACCAGAGCGTTCTCACCGCCAGTGAAATCCTCCTGTGTCTTCCATGTTGCGTCAATGGCCTTGCGCTCCTGATCGGAGATATCGCCGCGACCGAAGAAGGGCTTGATCATCTCATAGGGCGTCAGGGTGCCAGTGTGGAGCTGCTCCGTACCCTCGGCGACACGGTTCATGAATTCATCATAGCGGTCTCCATCATTTCGCATGAAGGCCTTACGATACTTGAACATGGCCTTGGAGGGCTGCTTGGAGTAATCGAAGGTGTAGTCTTTTTCGCGCAGGTTGTTCTCGATGATGCTGATCTTGGTGCGCAGGGCGCTCAGCGTTTTGCGGTACTGGGCGTCGTTCATACCCATCGCACGGGCAATTCGCTTCGCCTGCCGGATCACATCTTCGTTGGAGGCATTGACGGAGGGGAGCCACTTGGCCAGCAGGGACACGGACTCGCCGGCCTCCAGAGCGGCAAAGTCAGCTGCCAGCTGTTTTTTGATCAGATGCAGCACCTTGCCTTCGCATGTGGTGCCCATCAGGACCAGCAGGTCATCGTAGCGTCCATACTCTGCAATGTACTGGATGTTCTTCTCCAGGGATTGCGGCTCGTTGTCGGCCAGCCACTTCAGAATGGTACGGAAGACACGGCGCTCGCCGATACCGCCACGAATATCTCTCGCAAAGAACAGGGTCTTCATGGCCAGATCAGCGTCTTCGGCATAGGCGCGGAGGAAGCGATTCGTGATCTCCTCGTCACGCTCTCTGCGCAGGGCGCCGATCGTAGCGAACAGATCCAGACATTCAGACTGGGTGGAACGATATGTAACTGCGCCATTTTCCGTATGGGTCATATTTGCTTCTTTCTTTAGAAACTTCAGCATGGAAATCACTCCTCCGTGATGAATTGGTTATACAAGGCACCATCAGGGATTTGAACCCGAAAGTACGATTTCTAGTCGTAGTTGTTACCAAGAATTGCTGTTGGTGCCTTTCACAAGATGCCTGACATATCGCAAGTCCTAAGCCGCCAGTTGACCGGCGCCCTGACCTCTGCATCGGATCGGATTCAAGACCGTTGGGTGTTGCTGTGGGCATCTTTATTGATAAAACAAGGCACCATGTGAAGTGGGAATCGAACCCACGAACGACGGGTATGAACCGCCTGCTATAACCATCTTAGCTATTCAATCTTTGCTGTTGGTGCCTTTTTGTCTAAGGAGTGAATACATCATCCGGGTGGGGCTCGAACCCACGACACAGAGATTGGGGTCTCCCGTTCTACCATCTGAACTACCGGAGATGTATTCGACAAGACGCTGTCCTTTATCATCATAAAGGGGGTCTCACCCTTTGTCGGCCTGCCCCGAAAGCAGGTGCTCCTTCGTTGAGCTAATGTTAATAGATAATGCTGTTAGCGTCTTTTACAAAGCGCATTCTTTATTCCGGAGAGGTTACTACGCCAGACCAGAACAGCGTCTATGATTAAAAGTCATATGCATGGGTTTGCTGTATGCGCTTTTCGTGATTTAAGAATACTGCCTGTTCAGAGGAAAAACACGGAAAAAAAGTTGCGAACTCAAGAGCAACTACCTAAAAGTCTGCGAAAAATTGGTTCAAACCCATTCCAGACCGCAGTTGGCAAGGAGCTGTTCTTTCATTTGGACACCTCCTGTGGTAAAATGAGGCCATAAACTGCAGGAGGTGGATTTCGTGGCATATAGTGAGTTGGTCAAGAGTTTTGAGCGTATCCGGAGCTACATGCGCGAATTCTATGTCTATGGGTTTAAGAGTCGGGAAGAGTACGGCATCAAGAGTGCCCGCAGCTACGATAATGAGCGGCGAAGAATTGAGAGTTGGATCGGCGACTTTATGTCCTTCCATCAGGACACATCCGGCAAGAATGTATTCCTCTCGGTTGACAGCAGGCGGATCCCACACAACCCGCTCCACAAGGCTTTTAAAGCCAAAAGCTTTACCGATAAGGACATCACCCTCCACTTCTATGTGATGGACCTGCTGGCCGATGGCAGCGCGCTTTCTTCCAGAGAGATTGTCGATTGCATCAATGATGACTATCTCTCTCATTTCAGCGGCGCCTTCTCTCCAGACGAATCCACCGTGCGGAAAAAGCTCAAGGAATATGAGGCGCTTGGTCTGCTAAGCTCCGAGAAATGCGGTCGTGAGGTACTCTACCGGAGAACGGATGATAACACCGTTGATTTGAATACCTGGGCAGACGCCCTATCCTTTTTCTCCGAGGAGGATCCACTCGGGGTGATTGGCTCCTTCTTGATCGATAAATTGGAAAAACCTTCTGATAGCTTCCGATTCAAACATCACTACATGCTCCACGCCCTGGACAGTGATGTCCTCTGTGATCTGTTGGCGGCAATCGATGAAAAAAGAGCTGCGGAACTGACCGTCAGGAGCCTGCGGAGTGGCCGCGACTATCAAAGGACGGTTTGTCCTCTGAAGATCTATGTCAGCACCCAGTCCGGGCGCCAGTATCTGCTCGGCTACCATTACCGGGGGCGGCACTTATCTTTCTTCCGGTTGGATGCCATCAAAAAGGTCACGATTGGGAATGTCGAGAAACACTACAGCAAGTACTTAGGGTACCAGGAGAAGTTTGACCAGCACCTTTGGGGTGTCTCAACGGGTCCCGACCATAATTTGGATCATATTGAAATGACGGTCCATTTTGACCCGGGCGAGGAATTCGTGCTGCACCGCCTGGAGCGCGAGAAGCGCCATGGTACAGTCGAACTATTGGACTCACAGACTTGCAGGTTTTCAGCCGATGTCTATGATGCCTCAGAGATACTGCCCTGGCTGCGCACCTTCATCGGCCGCATTGTAGATCTCAAATGCTCCAGCCAGTATGTTTTGGATATGTTCCAAGAAGATTTGGCTCGGATGGACGCTCTGTACGGAGGTGGCAACGATGTTATTCAGTGAGATCTACGGAAGCTATTTCAATGTCGTCGCAGCTGTCCTTTCCGAAGCATCCGATGGGAAGTTGACAGATCGAAGAATGACCGAGCTTGTCCGGGAAAAGGCTTTCGCGGAAAGCGCGCTTGCAATTCCGGCAGCGCTGAAATCCGGAACCTGGCCTTTACTCGATCAGGAGTATCATTCCATACTTCACCACAAGCCAACCATGCCTTTGACAATGCTCCAAAAGAGATGGCTCAAAGCGCTGCTGTCTGATCCCAGAATCGCTCTGTTTGATCCGGACACGACCGGGCTGGAAGATGTTGATCCGCTGTATGCTCAGGACACCTTCATTCTCTTTGACCAGTACGCGGACGGAGATCCGTATGGGGATCCCGCCTACATAGCTTGCTTCCAAACAGCACTGAAGGCAATTCGAAAGAAGAGAAAACTGCGTATCCGGTTCCGTGGCCATACCGGCGCCCGCCATTCGATCGAGTGTATACCTTACCGCCTGGAATATTCCGCCAAGGACGATAAGTTCAGGTTACTGGCAACCGGCAAGCGACGGCTCAACACGATCAATATGGCTCGTGTGCGTTCATGCGAGTTGCTGGATGCCTATGATCCCAAATCCATCACGCTGCCTCAGGAAAATTCCGAAGAGCTTGTAATGCTGCTTCATGACGAGCGCAACGGGCTGGAACGTGTGCTGCTACACTTCTCCCATTTTGAAAAAGAGACTCAGAAGTTGGCCGATCGGCTCTATCAGATCAGGCTCCGTTACGACAAGGACGATGAGACCGAGCTGCTTATTAGGGTGCTGTCCTTCGGCCCGGTGCTGGAAGTCATTGAACCAAGCGCTTTTGTCACGCTGATGAGAAAGCGGATTGCCGTTCAGAAACAGCGCTTCTGCCAATAATTCTCCTAAGCACAGAAAAAACCATCATTCGTCAGAAAGGCTGCACGAGAAATGACTGATAACGAAACCAATTTGACCTTACTGAATGTGAATCAGATTGTGAGCCTATTGTCCCGGGCCTATATCAAGCTCATCAAAAACGGTACCCCACTAAAATCTTTTCCCTCCGTGATGCTGTGGGGGCCTCCGGGTATCGGCAAATCCCAGGGTGTTCGTGAGATAGCGTGCAACATCCAGGCTAAGACCGGAAAAAAGGTTTCCATCACAGATGTACGCCTGTTGCTATTCAACCCGGTAGATCTCAGAGGCATCCCGACGACCAACGCGGATAAAACCCTATCGGTGTGGCTGAAGCCTCAGATTTTCCAGATGGATGAAAGTGAAGATGTGATCAACATCCTCTTCCTAGACGAGATCACCGCCGCACCGCAGTCGGTGCAGGCCGCTGCCTATCAGATCACGCTGGATCGCGTTATTGGTGAGCATAAGCTGCCGGAGAACTGTATCGTCATTGCCGCTGGCAACCGCGTTACCGATAAATCCGTTGCCTATAATATGCCACGCGCATTAGCCAACCGTCTCTTGCACATTACTGTGAAGGGCGATCCTGACTCCTGGCACGACTGGGCTGTCAAATCAGGCATTCACCGCTTTGTCACCAGTTTTCTGGAGTATAACCCAACCGCTCTCATGCGCTCCGATAGCCCTGAATCCACCTTGGCTTTTCCAACACCTCGTTCCTGGGAGATGGTCAGCAACATCCTTACCAATATCTCAGAAAACATGGACGCAATTCAGCCTTTGATATCCGGCTGTATCGGGGCAAGCGTAACTTACAATTTTGCGAAATGGTGCACTCTGTTTTCAAACCTGCCTTCAATCGAAGACATCTTCGCCGGGAAAAAGACTGCTGTTGAGAAGTCTCCGGAAATGCAGGAGGCCCTTAGGGCTGAGATGGTCGCCTATGCGCGTCAGCATCCGGGAAAGGAGCTCATCAACAACTCTATAGTATTCGCTTGTGATCTTCCTTGGACTTTCCGCACCAACCTCCTCCATGATTATCAGCTCATCCCTAAGCTCCGCCCCATTCTTGCAGAAAACGCAATATACCTGGATGCGGTTAAGGCAGGCATGAAATGACTGATAAGCGAATCAATAAGCTCAAAAGAAAACTCCAGGAGGCCCGGTATCGGCTTCTGACACGGGAGCCGGAGTTGGCGGCGCCGCTGGTAGAGATGTTGTTTGTCACCAATGTGGATGTGCGCCGGATGTCAACAAACGGGAGTTGCATCTACTTTGACGCGAGCTGGTTGGAAAAGCTCGACGACAACAGCTTGGATTTTGCGCTCTGCCACCAGCTCATGCATATCCGGTTAGGGCATCTCTCACGCCCGCAGTTTTATAAAGGTGACCGTTTTCACTTTGCCTGCAATATCGTTGTCAACTCCTCGCTTATCCGGTATGACTTCACGGATGACAAGCTCCCTGGAATCGGCGAGATCCACCATGAGACTTTTTATCCCAAAGTTGAAGGCTGCGAGTTGACGCCTTACGAGGCATTTCAGATGACACCTTTGGATCCTTCCACGTTGAGTGATGCGCAGCGCCGCAATCTCCTGCTGGATTCAGATGAGTGGTGGGATAGGCCGAACGCCCGCACCGAGGATGGGGTCCTGATTCTCAGCCCGGATGACCCTGATCCCGATGACCTAATTCCATCTGAGCGCATTCGAGGAATCATCGAGCGAGTGTGCAAAGGGTTCCGCAAGCAGGAGATGCCTGAAGTATATCGCCCGGAAGCAGATGATGATGATGACGAACTGGACGATCTCATCTTCGAGTATACAACACGCCCGAGTGCGAATCTCAAAGAGGCAATTCGGGAAATCCGGGGTTCAAAGGACCGCGATGCAGAAAACTATGACAGTAGCACCCTTTGTGAGCGCGTCCTTCACCGATCGAAAATCACGACTCACGATTGGCAATCTCTCTTGAACCACTTTATCATGGACGAAACAAGGGACTACAGCTTTACCCCTCCCGATCGCAGGCTGCAGGACCTGGACTTCTTTCTGCCGGATTACAACGAGTCTGAAACGCCCAGGCTCAATGTTTTGTTCATGGTTGATATCTCTGCCTCTTTGAAAGATCAGGAAGTGGCCATGGCCGCCGCCGAGATCTGCGCAGCTATTGAGCAATTCGGCGGGATGCTTAGCGGCTCCATCGGTTTCTTTGATTCGGAAGTCCGACGGGTAGTTCCCATTACCAGTGCGGAAAACCTGCTGCAACTGAAGCCATATAGCGGAGGCGGGACAAGTTTCCAGTGCATTTTTGATTATGTTCGGGAACATATGTCTGACAATGTTCCTTCAGAAATCGTCATCATGACAGATGGGAAAAGCGATTTCCCGGAATATGAGGCCTCATCCGGCATACCTGTGCTCTGGCTGCTCACCAATAACCGTGTTAGGATCCCCTGGGGGCAGGCGGCGTACTTCCGAAAATAGGAGGTATTTGTGCATACACAGGAACAACGTATTAGTCAAAATGCATTGACTTGCCAATTCCGGCCATTAACGGTACAATATGAGCACAGAATCATCACCATGGAGGTATTGCAATGGCAACGGATAGCACCCTTCAAAAAATAGCCGATAATCTTCTCGCGCAATTCGACAAGACTCTACTTGATAATTCAACAGATTTTTCTTCTTGCGACCAAATATTGAACGCAGCTCCCTCTGAACACAAAGGTGGGTTGGAGTCCCTTTACTGTGATCTACTTTTGGACGCACTTATTTCGGGTTACTACAGGTATTCCGAGATGGACACCAAGCAGTTGGTCGATGACCCACTATATACAAAATTCAAGAAAATGGTATATGGACTCGATAGATCGGATCCATACAATTTGCTGTACTACGCCATTATTGATTTGGTATCCGGAAAGAAAGAGAATGTTCTTCAGTACTTGTCGGCTTACCTAGATGAAAAAATCAAAAGCCTCAAAACAGAGTCTGGGATATTCACAGCTGAGGATTTCACATACATTCTGGTGGTTCCACTGAAAGAGGGCTTTCCCGGTATGTGGAGCGCCATAGGAAGAATGCTGGATAGAGACGATGTTGAAGCAGGAATCCCTGAAATGTGTGCTGCTCTGGATCACCTGTATTATGACTCTAAGAATGAGAGCATCATCGAGTCACTTACCCAGGTCTTACAGTGTAATCCGAAGATCCTGTTAGCAAAAGAACTCCTCGGATATACCTACTACAATATGCAGATGTTGGGAAATGCACTCTCATATTTTGAGCAATTTGAAGATGGAAAACCCACATCTCGCATTTTCCTTGAGGGCACCGTCTACTTCTGGATGGCATGGTGCTACGGAAAGAAAAAGGACTGTCTCAAGGAAGAAGAATACTATCGGAAGTCACTTGAGGCTCTTCCTGTCGGCGAAAATACCCTAAATAATCTAGGGTACTCGCTGTATAAACAGAGGAAATTCAAAGAAGCCCAAAGCGTATTTGAAGACTGCCTGCGGCAGAATCGAGATGTGCGCTATGCCGCAAATAATCTCGTGCGAACCCTTCTCGCCCAAGGCAAGAATGGAGAGGCTCAGAGAGTCATCCAAGAGCATGAGCGTTTTGTCTCAAAGGATTTGAAGAAGAGGGCTGAAAAGCCAGTTGGCAAAGTAAAAATCGCTGTCCCAGAGCCTGCCGTTACTGATGTTGAGGCGGAAACGATCGTAGACATCGGCGTAAAAAAACAGCAATTCTCCAGCGAAAAGCTTCTCGAAGATGAACTGGTGCAGCGGATGGAAATTGGCATTCCTGTATTTGGGATGCCGCTCCGTATATATCAGAAGCGAGGTGTCTATGGCAGGCAATTTGTTTTGAGGAATGGCAGGCTTGATATCCTTGGGATTGATACCGCTGGAGACCTGTATGTTATCGAGTTGAAAAAGGACTCTGGCTATGATGACGCTTATGCACAAACGCGAGAGTATATCGATTGGATTGAGGAAGATGTTGCAGTCAAAGGACAGCGTGTATTTGGCATAATATGTTTGAATGATCCGACAAAAGATCTCATTGAAAAAGTCAAGGCTGACGATCAGATGCGGCTATTTGAGTACTCCATTTCCTATTCAGAGATTATCTAACGAAGAAGGCATGTATCCAGCAAGACCGTCCGATCAACTAGACAATCCTCGTTTCCTTGAATGAAATATGTTTTATTCCTCTAATCGGTACGGATAAAGGCAAAGAAGTGATGAAGAATCTTTTCAAAGAGCAGCTTAAACGCCAGAAAAAGTAATGTCAAAAGGCATACTCTTTGACAGATTGAACTGAACATGAAAAACACGCCTCAAGAGTGCACCAAAACATCGGTGTTCACTTTTGGGGCGTGTCTTTTTTCCGAGAGATGTTCTGACACAGAATGTCAATTCGGTAGCCCGTCAATACATGTCAATCCCTGGGGAAAACACTACATCATTTTCTCCAGGCAATATTTTGATTTATCGCTCTGGCGGACAAAGGCTGCAAACTGCTCCTGAAGCTCCATTGGTGGAATGTAAATAGTGATGTTTTTTAGCTTGGTCACATTAATTCCCTTCATGATCTGACCATTTCCAACCATCTCAATCTGATTAACTACGTTCGAGCTATAGTGGAGTTGGTACATCAAAAAGGATGGGAGAAGTTTTGTCTTATCCGGGCGTATTCTAAGAACATCAGAAGCTATAATTCCCGGTGTATAATCAGCTGGATACAGCGCACATTGCCCTATGTTTCCTTTTCTTGACATTGCTATGTCATCAGATTGAATCAAAAAAGTTGAAAGCTGCAGCGCCTTTTCCGCACTCACATAAGTGTCTGCTGGGATAGAAAATGCTGCGTTTACTTGAGGAATTCCCCATACAGGAATACCTTCTTCCGTATACTCGGATTGCTTCAGTTGGGTACCAAATGGACCACATTTGATATCATCATCATTCTTGCAGGCAGCTATCAGACTACATGTATTAAATGATTGCCTTTTCGCCTCAAACTCCCCGAAAAATTGAGATTTCACCAGTTCATCCGTTGCCGTAATCAGTCGCTGGTAGGATTTCCGGGTTGCGTCCATCGCCCACAGGAGCCCTGCAAGCTCACGCTGCTTGTCCATCTCTGGAAGCTCAAATTCATAATTCTTCAAATGCTCCCACTTCACACGGGGTGATAGGGACCCAGCAGACTTGCCGACAGCGAAGTCGAACAGGGCATCGTTTTGGATAATGAAGGGCAGGAGCTCCGGAAGGATTCGATCCGGCTTTGCCTGAATAACTGTGATGTCGCCGGAACAGATCCCGTCAAAGGGAGCCACGGCAGCTTTTTTCAGATAAGCCCTGCGCCGCCCAAAAAGGATGTCGCCCTTGCGGAACATCTTTGTAAAGGTGTTCTCGCTATCCTCGTTCCATGCCGTTAGGGTAATCTCCTCCGGGGTCAGATGCTCCAGACCGACGATGGGATATCCATCCTTGCTTCCCTTGCAGGTTTCCCTGCGTTCCACGGCAACATCGCTGAGAAAGACTTTACTCATCGGTTTTGGCCTCCTTTCCGAGCAGGGTATTTAGCTTTTCATAGCTCAGCTTCATCATTTCCGTTGCGGCCATCCAGCTGTCGTAGTGTTCTTGGACGGTGCGCGTATCAACTGTGGATTCATCGACGATGGGTTTCACATAGAGAGAGATACTCAGAGAGAAGTTGTTGTCAGCGACATCCCTGATGGTTGCTACTCTAGCGAAATCGCCGTCGTTTACATAGTTTTGGTATGCTGTTGCGATCCGCTCGATGTGGCGGTCCTCCAAGAAGCTCTGGGCATTTTTCCGCTCGACCTCGTTTACCGCATTGATGAACAGGATCTGTCCGCTTCGGTCAGGGCGCTTGGTCATCCTGCAAATCATGATGCATGCTTCCATCGGGGAGTTATAGAAGAGGTTTGGACCGAGCCCGATCACGCACTCCACCACATCACTGCGGACGAGTTTCTCGCGCATGGCGCTTTCCTCATTGCGGAATAGTACTCCGTGCGGGAACAGGATCGCGCACCGGCCAGTGGTCTTTTTCAGACTAGCGATGATGTGCTGCAGAAAGGCGTAGTCGGCGCGCCCCTGCGGCGGCACACCTAAGAAGTTACGACCGTACTTGTCGCTCTCAAATGCGGCGCGATTCCACTGGCTAATGGAATAGGGTGGATTGGCGAGAATCAGGTCAAACTGCTGAAGCCTCCCGTGTTCAACAAAGGCCGGTGCTGCCAGCGTATCCCCGTTCACGATGTTGAAATCCTTAACGCCATGCAGAAAGAGGTTCATCTTGCCGATGGCGGAGGTCAGCGCATTGATCTCCTGGCCATAGACAGCCACGTTTCTCCACTCCTTACCCTGAGACTTCAAGTAAGCGATGGCGGAGATGAGCATTCCGGCGCTCCCGCATGTGGGGTCGTAGATGGATTCGCCGGATTCTGGCTTCAGCATCTCGGTCATCAGGTGGACCACAGTGCGGTTGGTGTAGAACTCCTGCGCTGTATGTCCACTGTCGTCAGCAAACTTCTTGATGAGGTATTCATATCCCTGACCGAGTTCGTCCTCCGGGCAGTTTTTGATGGAGAGGGTCTTGGTGCTGAAATGTTCCAGCAGATCTTTCAGCAAGCGGTCCGGCAGGCGATTCTTGTTTGTCCATGCGCCATCTCCGAAGATACCCTGTAGCTTATCCGAGTTAGCGCTTTCGATTCTGCGGAACGCCTCAACTATGGCTACGCCGACGTTTTCTGAAACAGCGCGGACGTCGTTCCAGTGGTAGCCCTTCGGCACGATGAAGGTATGGATTTCATCCTCATCGAATTCGGCAGCCTCTTCGCCATACTCTGCAACGGCGGTGGCAGTCTCCTCGTCATAAACATCACAGATACGCTTGAAGAACAGGAGCGGAAAAATGTACTGCTTGTACGCGCCAGCATCAATACTTGTCCTCAAAAGAACGGCAGAGCTCCAAAGATAGGACTGGAGTTCTTCAATGGTAATTCGCTTACTCACTGACATACCCTCCTTCCAGCAGGAGCCGACGCATTTTTTCCTCGGCTGCCAGCATTTCTTCATAGGCTTCAAAATACTGCCTGCGGATCTCTGCCGGAGGCACGGTCTCCTGCTCCTTCTTTTCGATGTAGTTGTTGATGGCAAGGGAGTAATCCTTCTCGCGGATTTCCGGGATCGTAACGACCTTGACTTTCTCGATGACATCCTCGTATGAGATATACAATCCATAAACCTTTTGAATGTCTTCCTCGGTCATGATGTTTTGAGCCCTCTGCGGAGTATAGATGCCGGAGGCGTCGATCATGCAGAGGCGGCCACGGTGCTCCACAGACTTGTTGTTGTTCAGGAAGAGGATGCAAGCAGATACGCCGGTAGAGTAGAAAACGCCACTCGCCAACGTGATGATGGCCTCCAGCTTATCTGACTCGACGAGCTGTTTCCGAATTTCACCTTCCTTACCGCCTCTGAACAGAACACCCTGCGGAAGCACTACCGCGCACCGTCCAGTCTTGGGATTCATGGATTTGACCATGTGTTGGAGCCAAGCAAAGTCACCGTTTGAATCGGTCGGGCAGCCCCAAATATTTCTGCCATAGATATCGCTGCTGAATTGCTCCGATCCCCAGTTTTTTAACGAAAATGGGGGGTTGGCTACCACACAGTCAAAAGTTTGCAAAGAGCCTCGATCCAAATAGTTTGGAGATCTCAATGTATCTCCTTGCGTAACCTTGAAATCTCGTGCGCCGTGAAGAAATAAATTCATGCGCGCTATTGCAGAGGTGGCGAGATTTTTTTCCTGCCCATAGATCCGTCCATAGGTCATCTTATCATCGTTCATGAAACGGATGGATTCAATTAGCATGCCACCAGTTCCGCAAGCTGGATCATAGACAGTATCACCGGCTTTTGGTGCCATAAGCATAATGAGCAGCTTTACGATAGACCGCGGGGTGTAGAACTCGCCCGCATTCTTCTTGGAGAGATCTGCAAACTTCTTTATCAGATACTCATAGCTATCACCCATCACATCGGCGGAATAGTTCTTATTGCCAACCTTGATTTTAGACATGTGCTCAATCAAGTCTTTCAACCGTTCATCCGACAGTTTAGTTTTGTCGCTCCAATTTGCATCATCAAAACTGCTGAACACACCACTAAGGGTATCTGGATTGGCTCTTTCAATTCCATTCATGGCGTTAACGATTGCAGCACCAACATTTTCACTGGTTTCTCTGATATTCTGCCAATGACATCCTTCTGGAATTACAAAGCGATGGTTTTCTGGGAAACTGGCATACTCTTTATCTCCGCCAGACTCCTCTAACGCTGCCTGCGTCTCCTCATCGTAGACATCTGACAACCTTTTGAAAAACAGAATAGGAGTCACATAGCTTTTGTACTCGTCCTGGTTGATCGGCCCTCGCAGAATGTTGCACGCTTCAAACAGATGGGAGAATAGCTTCTGGCTTGTCGTTTCCTCTGATTGGGGAGAGCTGGCAGCCAATTCAACATCTGCCAGGTCCATAGCAGACTTAATCATCTCTGCACGACCTCCTATCTTTGCTTTCTTTCCTGTTGAAGGGCTGACGCTGACACTGACCTCTCCACTGATGCGTTCTATCTTAGATGGGTACTTATTCTCAAATTCGAGGAGAATCTTCAACAGGCGCTCATCCAGATAGGTCAATGCATGTTTACGAATACTGGTGGGCACACCGTAATAAGCCTCAGCCACGGCCCCAGTAATAGCGGCAATCGTATCACTGTCGCCTCCAATTGAGATTGCATTCCTAATCGCATCCTCAAAGTTCGTTGACTCAAAAAAAGCCTCAAGAGCCTGGGGCACAGTATCCTGGCAGGTTTCGTTAAACTCATAGGATTCCCGAGTGACATCTAGTGTAAAATCGATAGGATAGTAATTCTTCGCGATGTAGTCCTGAATGTCTACCATGCTCTTTCCAGCCAGAGACATATATACCGCTACAGCAATGGCTTCGGCGCCCTTAATGCCTTCAGGGTGATTGTGGGTTACTTCAGTTACTTGCCGCGAGAGTAAGATTGCTTCTTCAATGGATGATGCAACATAGCCACAACCACTTACGCGCATCGCCGCTCCATTTCCATAGCTGTTATACGGCTTTGGATTATCACTATACATCCACTTCCGAAAGGAGCCTCCATACCCGCAATTCGGATATGGGCGGCCAATGCTCTGCATGGCTTTAATAGTGTTATCACTCAAATCACTGAAGTCTGGTTTTGACCGCAACAGCGCTTCACAAATAGCCAGCGACATCACGGAATCATCCGTAAAAAAGCAATCGCGGGTCAATAAATCAAAGTCTTTCGAGCGACAATTGTGCCATTCAAATCGAGAACCCACAATATCGCCAATGACTGCTCCAATCATTTTTATGTTCCTCGCTTTCTTTTAGGCAGTCATTAATAGTACTGCTCAATGTAGCTGTATGCCTTATCAAAGACCTCCTTGTCCTTGATCTTATATTTGATCCACACCACGCTGCGAAGTGCTTTTTTTACTTCCTGTTTTCCGGCCGTAGTGTTTTGCCACCCATCAAACCGTACTATTTTTACGATACTGTCGATGTCGGCTACAATCCGCTCAACAATAACTGGTGTGTTGCGGTTCCTTACTCCATTGAACAATTCGGTCAGTGCTGCAATTCCTTTATCTACTTCCTGCTCAGGAACTACTTCTTTTTCGGCTTGCGCCGCTTCTTTCGCCAGTTCGAGGAGGAGTTTCAAAAACTCAATGCTGGTGATCAGACCCTGTTCGTGTTTTTCACGCAACGCCTCCAGCTTCTCTCCCAGCTTGATGAACTTCTGATCTTTACCATGCTTCAGGATCTTAGCGACCAAATTAATCTCAACCTTCTTGGTCGTCTTCTTGATATCCTTCTGCTTTTCCAAAAAGTCATCGATTAAGTCGGCATCCATAGAGAGAATATCCAATGACTCATCGGCATTCCCGACCGTAACATTTTGATGAACCAGTTCAATAGTCTTCGCCCCGAGTGATGCCCAGATTAGCCCACCTCTACCGTCAGTCGGTTTCACAGACTCATACACGCGGGAAAGCCAGAGGTAATCTGCCTTATAGGGAGTCAAGCAACTGTCAGGGGACAATGCATCCCAAGCTCGATTTAAGACCCGATAATCAGCTGCAAATTTATCTTTATCCTTATTGGTAGGTAAACACTCTTGTGCAGCCATCAGGCCTTCCCAGCCCTCTACTGTGCGATCAACACCCATGAAATACTTCAAGCACTTCTTCATGAGGTCTGGCAGCCTGCGTTTAATTTCTTCTATGTTCGTGATTATTTTTCGCATGCTGCTTTCATCGAAGTCCAATGCTCTCGCCACATCATCAAAGATGCCAATATAGTCTACTATGAGTCCATGCGTCTTTCCTTGGTCATAAGTCCGGTTAGTACGACAGATAGCTTGAAGCAGAGTATGGTCTTTCATCGGCTTATCCAAGTACATAACTTGAAGAATAGGCGCATCGAATCCTGTCAGTAGTTTAGAGGTAACAATAACTAATTTGAGAGGACTGTTGGGATCTCGGAAAGAGTCTAATACCTTACTTTCTGCATCGCGATCTCTGCGATATTTTTTATAGCGATCTTCCTTGTCATTATTCGTATCCATGACAATGGTGCTCGCTTCTTCGCCCAGCAGTTCATCTAGAACTTCCTTATAAAGTAAGCAGCACTCACGGTCATAAACGACAACCTGTCCTTTATATCCATTGGGTTCGATCTTTTCTCTGAAGTGTTTAGCAATATGTTCGCAAACCTCACGGATACGCGAAGGATTATACATAATGGCCTTCATGTTCACCCGACGAGAGAGCTCACTTTTTTCCTCTTTGCTTAATCCAGCCTCATCTGTAAGTGCGTCAAACTCCCGGTTCAACTTTTCTTTATCCACATGGAGTTCAACCGGAACGGGTTCAAAGTGAAGCGGGAGTGTAGCGCCATCTCGAATCGAATCAGAAAAGGAGTAGCGGCTCATATACCCAGTTCTGTCTTCTTCTGCGCCGAAAGTAGCAAAAGTGTTTTTGTCTGTACGATTAATTGGGGTTCCTGTGAGGCCGAAGAAGAACGCATTGGGAAGTGCCAACCGCATTTTTTCACCGAGATCGCCTTCCTGTGTGCGGTGAGCTTCATCTACCATCACGATGATGTTGTCTCTCGGGTTCAGTTCACCTGCAACCTCTCCAAATTTGAATATTGTGGTAATTAAGATTTTGCGCATATCGCCACGGAAGAAATCTATGAGTTCTTCTTTGGTCGATGCACTGGTCAAGTTTGGAATGTCGGAGGCATTGAAGGTGGCAGTGATTTGAGTTTCCAAATCGATTCGGTCATCGACGATCACTACGGTCGGATTTTTGAGCTCCGGCATCATTCGCAGTTTCTGGGCAGCAAACACCATTAAGAGAGATTTACCTGACCCTTGGAAATGCCAGATCAATCCCTTCTTGGGGTAGCCGGCAACAACACGATCGACGATCAGATTTGCTCCTTCAAATTGCTGGTAACGGCAAATAATTTTATATTTTCGGTATTTCTTGTCAGTTGCAAACATAGTGAAGAACTGAAAAATATCCATGACCTTTTCAGGTGTAATCATGTCCTCCACACTGACTTTCACATCAGCTAAGCCGCCTTCGGATTTGTGGTCAGGCGTATGCCACGGACCCCACATATTAATTGGCATATTGACTGATCCGTAACGATAGCACTTGCCTTCGGTTGCAAAGTTAAAAACATTTGTTACAAACATGGCAGGAATACTTTTTTCATATGCGGCAATATCGCCTGCTGCATCAAGCCAAGAAATTGCACTTCTCACTGGTGTTTTCAGTTCACCAACAGCAACAGGAAAGCCGTTGATCAACAAAACGATATCCAAACGCTTTCCGCCCTCTGCCTGGGGATATACCCACTGATTTGTAACAACGTATTCATTCAATGCCAAATTCTCTTTGCTCATGGTGCCGAAAAACCGAATTGGAACCATGCGGCCATCCTTGCCAAATGGATAAGAATTCTCTTCAAATACTAACTTTTTGAACACTTCGTTTTGAGTAACAAGATTATGCGGCTGGACGGAGAGAATTACAGTACGCAGTTTGTAAATCACCTCATCGGCACGAGAAGGATCCTCGGCGATTTCCGGATTAAGGCGAATCAATGCTTCCTTTACCATCGGCTCTACAAGCACATCTGAATACATGCGAGGGAGTTCCTCTGATGGAATGTACCTCCAGCCATTCTCTTGCAAAGCAGAAATCATCATCTGTTCAATGGTGTTATCTTCGTTGAAAGGGTTTGCCATTCTTCCACCTCCTCAGCGATTAATGATCGAGTTGAAATTCAGGACCGCCTCAGCCAATTCTCTTGCATTGAGAATCAAATCCTGTTCGAGATCAGAAATAGCGGTACAAATGTCTTCTACCGGTTCTGTATGAGTTTTCTCCTCATTGCTAGCATCAGTATAGGCCGAGGGCGTCAAGAGATACTTTTTCCCGGCGATTTCCTCAAGGGTTGCAATAGAGCTAACGCCTTCAATTTCTTTGCGCTCAAGGACAATGCTGGTAAGTTCGCTAATCCCTTCAGCAGAAATGGTTGTTACACCCCTTTTTGCTCTAAAGAAATAGTTAGAAATCTGAGGAGCCGCACCGTTTACGAATAGAACACCACTGTCGTTGGTGTCTTCCTTTACAACAATCAGTGTAGAAAGAATTGCCGTACCAGGTACTGCACCTTCCGGAAGCGAAATCACTGCATGAATGTGTCTGTTCCGAACAAAAACCTCCCGAATTTCCTGCACTTTTCCTCCCTGAAATAGAGCCCCCATCGGCAGATGAAGAACACCGGTTCCCTTGCCAGAAAGAACAGCCATCGCGTGCTGCACAAAGAACCAATCACTTTTTCTCTGCAAAAGATCGCCGTATTTGACAGTTTCCTCTGTTGCACTCAGAATCACATCATCATCAATACGCAGCCCAAACGGAGGTGCCATGATAACAGCATCATACTTCTGTTTCCTCTTTGCTGACAGTGGACTGCGAAGAGTATCTCCGAGCTCAATAGTGAATGTCGAATTGAATGCGAGCCACTGCATAATGGCGCACACCATAACGCAGTTAATATTGATGTCCTGTCCCTCAACTGTTGCGTTGGGTGCGAGAATATGAGCATGCATAAGTCCCAGTCCATATCCACATGCACCATCATATACAGACTTGCAGTTCTCAGAAACCGCAATTCCAGCCATCAGCTGAGCAATAGAATCAGAACTTGTGTTATACTCATCGCGAGCTGTTACCCTAAGTTTAGAAATAATGATAGACATGATTTGTGCCGCAACTCCAACCGCTCGATCATCTGTGAGGTCCATTTTGGCAACCAAATTGAGAACCTCAATCATTGCACGATTAGTAGCCAACGGCATAAGGAACTGTGCAAGATACGAGCCGACACCATATCGGTTCATACCGGTTTGGTCAATGATTTTAGCACAACTGTCGATAAACTCGCGAACGGAGATTGCCCCACTTGAGAGCAAAGATACCAATGCATTGTAGGAATGGAAACTATCAATCTCAACGCACAGCATTTCCGCATTGTCCGAAGTGAACTTCAAAAAAACAAGGGAAGCCAATTCAGGCGCGTTCAATCGGAGATTGCCAGTTTTAACAGTATTCAGAATCTTATCGACCACATTCATATTCTGCTCGATCTTAATATCCTTCTCACTCATAGTGATCCTCCTCTCTTCCAATAGCATTAACAACCACGCTCTCTGCAAGCTTATCACAATGAACCAGAAGCTCCGATAAAAGGACACGTTTTTTTTGCAGTAGCCTCAACACATCAATGGCAGCTTTCTGGACTTCCAATTCAACATCCGGCACCTGAAGCGCCTTCAAATCGCTCACGCGGAGCAGCGGAACATTCATTCCGGTAGTACACTGTCGAAGTGCCTCCCTAGCTGGCAGAGTGTTCAGATATGACGCTAGGAACTCTGGCATGAAGCTCTCAGAAACGCCGCTTATAATTGCGCAAAATGAAGTGACAACTAGCCCAGCATTGTCTTCATCAATATAAGCCGCTTCATAAGGCGTAGATAGCTTTACGACGATATCACCCGCTTTGGTAATGCGGGTCTCATCAACTTTTTTTGTCAGTACCACTTCTGCAAGTTCTGAATGGTCTATACGTCCATTTGAGATTGCTTTGGGTACGATCACCCGCACTTCATCAACAGTGGTGAATCCATCTTTTTCCTTTTCCGCCTCTGCCGATACTCTACTCATGATTTGTCCCGTTGTAATCACAGCACAAATATCGCTCAACCTTTTCATCATGTCCTCCTTAAGCTGCAATTTGAACTCTGAGCGCGTGGTCAACCAGATCTTGAACTCGCACGCTCGTGATATGTCCGATGCTTCTGGTGATCAGGTTTCTATCAATGCTAGTTATCTGCTCACAAAGGGCTGTGCTATCCGCTGTCAGGCCAAATCCCCGCAGGTCAACATGCGTGGGCAGCCACTTCTTTGGTTTGCTGGTTAACGGAACAATACTTACAACCGGTGAATATTGATTACACTTATTGTTTGAAACGATGACCACTGGTCTCGTGCCACCTTGAATGGAGCTACCGGGCTGAGCTTGGGGTAACGCAACTTCACAGATATCATACTTTTGAATCTTATTCTGATTATTCAATGCCGTTCCTCCTTCGACGTGAGATAGTTCACCAAAACGGTTTGAACTATTTTTAATGTTCATCTTATGGATACATGATAGCATTGAACGCTTGCTTTGTCAAGATATTTCTTCAATATTTTTGTCCTATTTTTTATGTTCAGAAAGAACTTGGCTGCAGATGTAAAGAGGCACACATACAGACCTCATTTTCTGTACGCATGCCTCCTTCATTCAGTCATTAGTTATTGTGGTCATCTCTATCGTTTTTCAGCTCCTTCTGCAGTATGCATCCTTTCCCAGGGAGAAAGATTAATGTAGAGCTTCTTCAACTCATCCTTGTCCCAATTCTCCTTGTGAATCGTCTCAAACAACTCCTCTTGCCGTGGTTGACCAAGCGTAAGCCGATAAACTGAGAGCACATCCATCAGATGGTCATATCTGCAACGATCCTGACTATATGGGTACAAGGGAACGATGCGCTCTATTTTATATTTAAAGGGAAAATCATCAGGCAAGCACCAGTAGGGGATCAAATCTGAATGGTTCTGCTTCAAGGCCACTGTCGCACGATCCATGGTCTCCTTCCAAACGCTCTTTTCAAATGGGAAAGCTCCGAATTCGCTGTCTGCCAGGTTCTGACGGATCGCATGGCAGAGATAACGGTTGATCCGGCCTTCCCGTTGCTCCAGATCAATCGGGTTTGATGGCAGATTCCAGTGCATGATTTTTCTGCAGTAGTTATGGAAGTCCAGTCCTTCTTGCCCGATAGATGTTGTTGCCAGCACAAATGGACGGAAGGGGGAGTTGAAGGCGCTTCGGATGTTCTCAGTTCTCTGCATGGTCTTCTCATTGACCTGAGCGTTAAAGTAGCCCACTGCAAAGTGTGTGCGCAGCCTGGATTTCTCCCGATGGCCAAGGAAGGATTCCCGCGTTTCAATCTGGATGCTCGCAGTATCAACAAAGCCTGACTTCATCTGCCGCAGCAACTCCAAGTCACTCCCGCCCCCCAAAGTAAAGGCATATTCGTCAAGAACGGCCTGTAGGTTTCCCTCAACACAGTAGCTGGCCACATTCCAGTAATAGGCCTCATCAGAATCCTTCTTGCCATATAGCACATCGATGATTGCCATCGACTCCTGCTTATTAAAGAGGGCAATGAATTTGTCCGCGAGATCCATCGCCATCGTACCTGCCATAGATGCCCCTTTGAACAATCGATATGCGCAGATCGCCGGCGAGCCAATGGCCAGTTCTGTCAGCAGCTTCTCCGTACCAGCTGCAATACCATTCAGTTCATAGCTCGGCTCTTCGCCATCTAAGGTCTGCATGAGTGCCACTACTTGTGCAGCGCTCTGTCGAACAGCATGAAGTTGGTGCGTCTGCCGGAATTCCTGTAGAAGCTCCCGGACGCGGCCACAAACGATCCGGCGTACTTCATCGACCGACCTATCAGCCAATTCCAGCGGCTCATAGAGCTTTGCCAGGGTTCTACATGGGTAAGTAAGAACCTCCTCCATCTCATCGCGGAGTCGCACGACCACTTTGCGCCGTTTTCGCTCCCCTTCAGAACTGTCCTGGGCAAAATATCGCATTTGTTTGGCATCTTCTCGGTTTCCGAGCCTGCCTACGGTAAGCCGCTCCGCCTCATATGAGGTAAGTCCTGCAATCATGCGGGGAACCATCTCCCAGCTGGAGAAGACCAGTGTCTTCGAATATCCTTTATTTTTATCGAAAACACTTTTCGTCGAATAATATGGACAAGATGCAGGAATCCATAAGAGCAATTCAGCGCCATTCCGTTCTCTGCTAAATGCCTCATTAAAGAGTGTCTGCAGGCGGCCATTGTTGCAAGGGATCTTTTCGTAGCGATTGATTCGGGTTCTACGCAGCAGCATGCTTGTGGATTGCTCTACAAGTCGATAGTCTCCCTGTTTCTCCAACGCATCGACAATCTTATCCTTGACCCGGTAATTCATAAATGACAACAGATATGGTGCCGACTTCACATACTCGATAGGAAACTTTCCGAGTGACAAAGAATCCATCAGCATCTGCAATTCGGTATATGACCGAATATCCTCGGTGGTTATCTCGGTCATCTCCGTAGCTTTGCTGCGGTCGAAAATAGCATCGCTCAATCGCTCTGTCCGGCAGACGCAGCGATACATTTCATCCTCTGCCCGCGTCTTTTCTGCGACCAGCACGGTGTAATGTTCTGTCTTAATTTCAGCCAAATGGCGAGAATAGTCACTCCATACCTGATGGAATTGATGTTTCTTGTGGTCATCATTCATCAGGAAATCCATGACCTGCATGAATTCCTGATAATGCCCATCGCCTGTTTCTGAGAGCTCTTCAAGTGTGGAATAGGGCTTGTAGGGCGTCGCAGACAGCAAGAGCACCTTCACATCATTATCTTCGATCAGGAACTTCCTTGCCAGCATGTCACTTTCCGAATTGTCTCCAGCAATCAAATCCTTGAATCTCTGGAACTCATCCATGATGACCAGGTCGGGTTTAAGTCGATCCAGACTAATACTCGCAAACATCCGGCGTAGCCCATTAACGGCTTCTCGCCGACGCCGGTGAGGCAGTTCCATCACCTCCGGCTGCTTGCAGATATCCAAAATTTCATCCAGAAAGGCAGGCTCAAGTTTGAAATATCTGCTGATTGCATCCATCATATCAGAGAGGTAGTTTCCGGTCTCTGCATCGCATTCATCAATGCGTTTGTTATACTCGTCAATAATCCAATCCCACCACTGCAGCGTATGTTCATATTGCAGCAGTTGTTTCAATGGGTCCTGATACGACTCGAATACGGGATAACGATGCAAAACAGCATAGATCAATGCACGCTCATGCTTTGACCCTTGGCCACCCGTCATGGAAAAGGAGGTCGCCGGGGTCATTGGTATCAACTGCATGTAACTGTGATCTCTCCCTGCGCTCTCATAGATGCGAAGGTGCTGCATCGACAAACGACTCTCCTGAAAATCAAGGCAGTCCTCTTCCGGTATGCCCAGCTTCCTGCAGTTCTGATTTGCGATGTTGATATTGGAGCAAATATAGACGACCTTGAAATGGTCATCCCAAGCAGCATGCAAATCCGCTACCTTCTGGATGACCGCGCTGGCGATGATCGTTTTTCCAAGGCCAACCTCATCTGCCAGCAGAACGCGATACTGTTTCTGCTGGTAAAGCTCCAGAATACGATTTGCAGTAGCCTCCTGGAAATCCAACGGTTTCAATGCCGACATGAACGATCACCTCCTCTTCACAGCTTTCCGGAACGTTCTGATCAACATGCGGAAGGAGTCATCAACCAACTCAGGTGATACCCGTTCCATGATTTTTTCTACTTCATCAAGCCGTTTCGGATAAAACGCTGCGGTGCGTAGCAGACGTTCGTAAAGAGCAGAAGGGATCACTGTCTCCGTGGTATCCGCGCCAATGGCCAATCGTTTCATCAGCTCCTGCTGCTCGATACCAGCCTCCGTGTAATTGTCTGCCAGCAGGAATGCCACATAAGCCAAGAATCCGCTCTTGCTCCCTATCACTGCGTTATAGATGGCAGAATCCCGATCTTCCGGAATTCCCTCAGTTGGAATCTTAGCAATACAGTATTGATTTCCACGTCGAATGACATATAGCTCACACAATTCCCGAAGCAGCATATTGTGAAACTCAACTTTGTCCTGCAAAGGCACAAAACTTGCACTACGGTATATCGGTGCAATTTCTGCCGGTTTCTGAAGACGGCCGCAGGAGATCGTGAGTTCGTATTGTTCTCCTTCTGCCTGAACTGAAGCTCCTTCTATGGAATCCAACACATCGCGCAGGCCATCCATCGTTTCCTCACTCTCGGGAATCACCGGGATAGTCGGTAAATCCTCCAGCCGTTCGAACATCGGATTTCCTGTCACCAGGTCATCAAGCACTGCGCCGTAAGAAGCATAATAGGGCTTGTACTTCAACTCTAGCATAAACTCGACATTGTGGTAAAATGCGTTAGCTGAAGCGTTGAGAGATCCAAGATAGAGATAGTGCTTGCTACCAACCGACTTGAAATAGATTTTTGCGTGCAGATCCCGTTTTGCTATGGATTGCTGATCTGCATCGCCCAGCAACTCATCATCCAGGAGCATTTCAGAAGGCACATAAACATTCTGGAAAGAATTCCATGCTTTCTGTGTTACTGAATTGAGGCGGGTGACGAGGGTTGTTTCATAAGGCTCTTTTCCCAGGCGCTCTACGATACTATCACTCAGGAAAGGTGATACCACGATAAGGCTCTGCGCATCATCCACCATCTGCGAAGCCTGGCTTTTATAACGAGGAATGCCAAAGGGGAGAAATCTACAGGACTCAAAAGGATCCTCACATTGGAATTTTTTAACCCTCAGGACATCACGCGCTAAGCTGGAGATTGCGTTCTGCTTTCCAGCCGCTGCATACTTCTTAACGAAGTACAGCATGTCGGCCAAAGGACGATTCTCTTCCTTTGTTTCCTGCCCAATCGTACCTGTTACCTCAACGGCAATATCCATGCTCCGATCAAAAGTCAGATTTCGACTAAGCACAATCACCTTGATTACCGCAGTTTCCGTCTCGCTGTGATATTTAATCACCCAGAGCTTTGGATGGAAATTTGCATTGCGTTCCAGGCTCACAGGAAAGATGCTGTTTTCCAACAAGGCGTAGACAGGGCGGATGTTTTGCGGCATCTTAATCCCATCTGCATTGCAGAAAATTGCAAGTTTGTCGCTGCACTTCCGAATTGCTTCCAACAGGAAGAATGGATTCTGTGTGGCTGAGCTGTCATAATTCTCAAACATTCCCAGCGACACTGGCACTCCCAGGAGAGCCTCCATGTCCAATGAATAAGTCATTCCCACAGCGAATTCCAGATCATATCCCGGAGGTGGGCAGAGCATTTGGCTGTAGTCCAGTCGGTTTTCTTCGGGGTTGAATTGTCGCCTTGCCATGCTCATGCCTCCAATCCTGTCAGGATGTCGTTGATAATTGTGGATGCCGTGCCAAAACGGTAGTCCAGCTTGTAGTAATGGATTGGCCTCTCAAAGCGGTAGCTTTTAGGGTTGTTGAGCTTAGCACGATTCTGCTTTACCAACCGTTCGCGCCGAATCACGATGTCTCTTGCTGCATCGATATCTCCATCTTGCAGAGCAGTATCAAAGGCCCTGAGAAATTGGCTGGTCATTGAGGGACACTTTGAAATCGTGAGCACATCTTCCAAGTGAATTGGGTGATAGTGATCACAATAGCCTTTGAACTCAGCTCGAATAGCTTCTACTTCATCGTCATGGATACCACATCCATCGGCGTAGATGATGTTGTAAAGAAGATGCGCGCCATAAATGAACTCCGCAAATTCCTGCGCCAAATGAACGGCATCGCTAATGTCACTTGGTACCGTCGCATAGGGGATTTCCCAGAAGGAAGGAAAGCGGATTTTTTCACGCAGCATATACGCCGTGAGGGAATTGCAAGTCGCTGGACTATCAAGGAAATGATCGTAAAGATACTGTGCCTCTTTTTTGGTAAGTTCAATAGTCGCGTCCTTTTGAACATCGTAGTCTGGCACGATAGGAGAGAACAGAACAGTTTTTCCGGCTAATGCGTCCGTATCGTCAGCCGCCTCATCTGCACTTTCTGTTTTCAGAGTAACTTCTCTTTTTATCCTTTCATTCCGAAGGACTATTTCACACGCTTCATCCAGAGAAATGTTTGGATATCGAAGGATACCGACTGTCCGCAATCCATTCCAATAGATGGAACTTGGCTTCATCTTCACCATCTTTTCCATGTTGCGACTACCGACGATCCCATATGCCTCCGGCCCGGAATTCTTCACTAATGTTTTGACTAGTGTGAATTCTTCATTATGGATATAGGCAAGAACATCCCGCCGGTGCTTAAACCGATGGTTTTCGGCTTGGGCAAACAAATAAGGAAGAATCACAAAATACTTTGCTCGTGTCTGTAAAGTGGAGATCCCCGGAAAGAGCATATCGGAGAAAGCATCCCGAACAGTTCCAATCCCCAACTCATCCAGCGCTGTTTGGGTCCCAAGTAGCCGTAGAATGGATACGACTTTGTCACGCTCAGTTTTAGAAAAATCAACCCATCCGATCTGCATGAACCCAAATCCTCCTCGCGAACACTGTGCTACACACATGAATGATGTCTATTCCACATGCATCTGTAGAATAATTCGTCTTGTCATTATTTCTCCAAATTGAAATAGCAATCTAATCAGTCTTTCTCCCTTGTAAAAACGCGCTGGAGTCGGTCTCGATAAGCCGGCAGCTGCTCCAAATAAGGTTGGATCCTGCGTTCTATTTCCCTGCGCTCCAATTGCGTTGCTTCAGTGGGATCAATGGTGTGACCGACTTCCTCCATGATATCAACCGCCAATTCCCACACGAGTTTATCAAATAGCTCTTCTCCACAATTAACTACGCAGCAGCCGGTATCGCCGATGCTACCTTGCACATTGTCAATGCTGATGTAGATATAGCCCACCTTATCCGACCAAAGCAGTTCGAAATGCGTCGATGTCCGGATATAGTCATTGAATACATCAATAACCTGCTCGATGGCTCTCTTCGTTTCCGGTTCATAAGTCTTTTTCATTGAGTATTCTCCTCGCTATCAATTTCTAATTGAAGGCACCTGAATGTTACCATACTCGTCAGTATCGTTCACGACACGAGGATAGCAGCAATAATAGAATCGGCCGCCTCTTCGATAATCCGTGCCTTTTCGGTATTCTGTGATCAGATTATGCCGACACCCCAGGCACTGGTCATCGTGCCATTCCTTGGTCTTCTCGCAGATATACCACGAGCGAGGATTGCCCTTCATTCTCTTGCATTTCGGCTCATATGGGCTGTGGTCTCTCAGGAAAGCCTCAAAACGTCTTCTTTTATTGAGCATGATGTCTCGTAGGCCGGTAGGAGTAAAAAGGTCCGGAGTGAATCCGTCATCGATAAAAAAGCGGCGATAGTCAGCGTAAGTGTCGTCCTCGGCAATGGCCCATTCCGCTTTGACAAGCCAATCGCAATCATTTTCATCGTCTTCTGCTATCAGCTGAAAGATAATTGCAACATCCGATGTGAACTGGGGAACCACCGACGCGATAGCGCGATTGGGCCATTTCCAAACAAACTTGTCGCAGTTATCTCCGCTGCCAATAATGTACTCAT
>ENA-OYXD01000215-OYXD01000215.1-human-gut-metagenome-genome-assembly--contig:-NODE-215-length-35352-cov-11.119444_pt1 | contig 35352 bp, 29 predicted proteins | sample MGYA00244818_ERZ653412 | MGnify/ENA primary metagenome ERZ653412 (study PRJEB26926, sample SAMN06165146) | human gut metagenome | biome: ENVO:00009003; feature: ENVO:2100002; material: ENVO:00002003...
CCGCCAACGTGAACACGTTCGTTGAGAAGGCGAAGCAGTACACCGCCATCGACGAGCTGACGCCGGAGCTGCTGCGGCTGTTCATCCAGCGGATCGAGGTGGGAGAACGGACGGAGAAATACTCCCGCAGCTCCCACCAGAGCATCCGCATCGTGTACCGCGACATCGGCACGGTGGACAGCGCTATGGAGCAGGGCGAGGTGCAGCCGCGCATAGCGCCGCCCCTGAGTGAGGTATTCCAGCTTCCCGCATAATAAAAAAGCAGAGAAAAAACGCAAGAAGCGGACAGCAAACGCTGTCCGCCCCTTGCAAGACATGGTGTCAACTTGTGTCCCTATGAACATTACCCGAAGGGATTCGGGATTTTCTTTTCCCAATTGATGTCATCGAGTTTTTTCCTGTACTAGGGTGTTTTAACCCGTCTGTTGGAAAATTTGTTGGAACATGTTATAATTCACAACGCTTTCATATCTTCATTCCAAGAAAAAGGCCTCTATGGTCCAAGAGATTTTTGGTTTTGTAGTTGGTTATAAAATATCTCCATTGAAACCTTTTGTCATGAAATAATTATTCTTATAGATGCAACGTTCTTTTATGTACTATGACGAATCCAATGCTTCATTTTTAATGCTTAACTGGAAATGAGAGTTCTCAAAAACTATTAAACCACCCCCCAGACAGTCATTTTTCCGTCTGGGAGGTGGTTCTGTGGTTTTCAAGAAAATTTCCCGTTCAAATCTAAAGTCCGGATACGCTTGCGCAGGGGTAGCACGCAGGCGGGGGAGACGGACAGTTCATCCACGCCCATGCGCAGAAAGGTCTCGGTCAGGGTCAAGTCGGCGCCCAGCTCACCGCAGATGCCCACCCAGCAGTTGTGGCGGTGCCCGGCCTCGATGGTGTGGCGGATCATGCGCAGAACGGCGGGGTGATGGGGATCAAAGAAGGGCTCCAGCTTGGGATTCTGGCGGTCAATGGCCAGGGTATACTGGGACAGGTCGTTGGTGCCGATGGAGAAGAAGTCCACTTCCTCCGCCAGCTCGTCAGCCATCATCACGGCGGCGGGAGTCTCGATCATCACGCCGATCTCCACCTCGCCCATGGCCATTCCCTCAGCCCGCAGCTCGGCCCGGCACTCCTCCAGAATCTCCTTGGCATCCAGCAGCTCCCCCACGGAGATGATCATGGGGAACATGATGGACACGGTGCCGTAGGCGCTGGCGCGCAGCATGGCCCGCAGCTGCTGCTTGAATATATCCCTGCGCTTCAGGCATATGCGGATGGCCCGGTAGCCTAGTGCGGGGTTGTCCTCCTTCCCCAGGGCGAAGTAGGGGGCCTGCTTGTCCGCGCCCAGATCCAGGGTGCGGAAGATGACCTTCCGGCCGCCCAGAGTTTCCACCACCCGCTTGTAAATGGCGAACTGATGGGCCTCGCTGGGGAAGTCGGGGGCCTCCAGATAGATGAATTCGCTGCGGAACAGGCCGATACCGCCGGCATCGTTTTGCAGTACCAAACCAACGTCGGCGGCACTGCCGATATTGGCGTAGACATGGATCTCCCTGCCGTCCAGCGTCACGTTGGCCTTGTCCTTCAGACCCTGGAGCAGGGCTTCCTGCTTCAGATCCTCGCTGCGCTTGGCCTCCATGGTGGACAGCAAATCGGCGGCGGGCTCCACATAGACACAGCCGTTATAGCCGTCCAGCACCGCCAGCTTGCCGTCCCAGTCAGCCTCAAAATCCACGCCGATCAGGGCGGGGATGTTCATGGTGCGGGCCAGAATGGCGGTGTGGCTGTTGGAAGAGCCATACCGGGTGATGAAGCCCAGCAGCTTGGACTTGTCCAGCTGCACGGTCTCGCTGGGGGTCAGGTCGTCGGCCACCAGGATAACGGGGTCGTCGCCCAGCAGGTTGGCCTGGGTGCGGCCGGAGAGAATATTCACCACCCGCTCAGAAATGTCCTTCACGTCGGTGGCACGGGCCTGCATATAGGCGTCGTCCATGGCGGCAAAGGTGGCGGAGAAATTCTCGCCGGTGATGGCGGTGGCATACTCAGCGGTGGTGCCCTGGGTCTCGATGATGTTCTGGATGGCCTCCAGATAATCCTCGTCCTCCAGCATCATCTGGTGGATTTCAAAGATGGCGGCGTTTTCCTCACCCACCTCGTCCAGCGCCTTCTCATACAGGGCGCCCAGCTGCTCCTTGGCCTGCTCGCAGGCGGCCCCAAAGCGCGCCCACTCCCCGGCAGGGGTGCGGCTGGATTCGACGGTGGTGGTCTCCTCCTTGCGGAACACGCGCAGGGGACCAATGGCGACGCCGTTCAGAATGGATTTACCGGTCGCGACTTGCATATGGCTTCTCTCTTTCTTCTGCAGCGTTACAGATTCTCTTGGAAGAACGTCTCCATTGCGGCAAAGTTGGCCTCTTCATCGCCGCCCTCCACCGTGACGGTGACTGTCTGACCGGCCTTGACAGCCAGGGTCATGACGGCCATCAGTCTGGCCGCGTTGGCAGACTTGCCGTCTTCTTTGGTGATAGTGATTGTGCTGTTCAGAGGCTTGGCAGCCTTAGCCAGTTGTCCGGCAGGCCGGGCGTGGAGACCCATAAGATCAGTGATGGTATACTGGAACTGTTTCATATAATATACTTCCTTTCTTTCATTCCGGATTCAGGAGGCTAATTCCGTTTTCCGCCCAAATCCGTCGGGGAAATGCTTTGTCCCGCAGCTTATTTTCCTCTCCGCACGAAGGCTACCATGTTACAGTATGCAGAAGAAATCAGCTGCAAAATAAACTCAAGGGAGATTTGAGCTACCTGACTGCCATTTATCAGTTTTTCCTTGTTTGTTGCGTAATGCGGGGTGCGGTCTAATATAATGATGTGCAGATCCCAAAGGCACTTCGCCCCTTCTTCCCGCTTCTTTTCAACGAACATTTCCACAGAGCAATGCTGTGAGTTGCTCTTAATCTGCTCTATGCGCGGAATAATTCGTACACCACCTACGGGAAGTGTTTTGGAGGGAACCCAAGTATCGGAATACTGAATATATTTACCGCATAAAAGCATACGCTTTTGGAAATCCATCGTACAGTTATTCAAATTGTGATCACAAAGAAGGTAAATATTCTCTGCTTTGTAAAGCATTTTGACCACATTTTCCAGCAAGTCACCGTCAATCGCCTGCATGATTCCCTTAATCGACCTGCTTAAATTGCTCGCCACAAGTCTTGCCACATTATTTTCGCTTTCCACCGGTTTATAGGGTTCCGCAAAATAATACAGCGGCATATATTTGGACAGATTTTGCTCGAACAGGAACTTAAACTGCGCATAGGAGGTGCAGTCCAGAGCTTGTGCAAACCGATTCAAAGATGCCATGGAAGAAAAGCACCGCTGCGCCATTGCCTCACTGGAAAGCGAGGGAATGTCCTGCATATTCCTCAACAAATGCTCCGCTAACTGTCGGTCGCTGGATTGCTCGGGATAATTGTTGGCAATATTTAAAAGTTTGGAAACAAGAGACTCCATACTGACACACATAATAAACCCATAAAAGCGGATTTATTATTTCTCCCCACGTATAAATTTACGGTTTTAAAGAGAAACCCGTATAAACTCCCGTACCGTTGCGTCACCGAAGGCATATCAAGCGAGGAAACCAGGACTTGCCTCAAACAAGGTATTTTTCGGAACCGCGGCGGCTTCATGCTCTTTTTTATTATACAACTTTGTATATCTTAAAACAAGAGATGTGGGTGTACACAGCTTGCACACAGGGGTCTCAAAGGTTCAAATATAATCAGCCACCGCTTCACCTTTCCAAGCTATTGACAAGGACTCCGACAGCAAATATACTGTTTATGCAATCGTTTGCGTTAATTGTAAATATTAGCATTTTAAATCTCGTACCTTCCGAATTCCTGCAGAACACGTCATGTAAGCCGGATAATCCCGGCATCTGCGATTCCAAAGATTTCTGGGTCATGAATCGATACCCAATGATCCGCAGTCTTGCGAATCCGATCATAGGCAATCAAACATTCATACATGTTCTCACTCAACCCAATGGGAATATTTTTAGCAATATTTTCCTGGCAGAAGAACGTGTCCGAAACCGCGATAACTCCGATTGCTGAATCAATCTCCACAACAATGGATTCACGATGATGCCCCCCTGACCACCAAGTACGAACGCCGGGAGCCACTTCATCTTCGTCCTCCAAAAGATTGACTCTATCCCATGCACTAACGACCAGTTCGCCCAGGGTACGCCTGTCGAAGCTTCTCCATCTTTCGTCGTGCGGATGCTCTTTTGTAACATGCAGATGCGCCCAGCCGCGTTTCGAGAAGTGGTAACGAGCATTGGGAAATGCCAGAAGCGTTCCGGTTGAATAGAGTTGGAATGGTGTTACAGCAATGTCAGTCACATCTTCCGGCCTGATGTTGAGCGAAGCAAGCGACTGAATCAGATTGCCCTGCGCTGGTTGTTTAAAGCGGCCGTAAGGCGCCACCCGCATTGTCTTCCACCCCGGAAATTCCCGGTCAATCGTATCATCAAGGGGTGGAGATACGTTCACAAGTATGCAGCGGTCACGGTCCTGGATCACCGTTGTGTTGTACCCAATTCGAACCGTTTCATCCATTCGGCTGCCCCAGAAAAATGCACCACCATTCACCGTGGACTCTCCGTTGGATATAAGGGTTACTACTCGGGATGTGTAATCGACAGCCTCCTCTGGGGTTGCAGAATTCCTATATGACCGTTTGACCTTGTCCACGTCCATACCTCCCTTTAAGCGTTATCCTCCGTCTGCGAGCATATGCGAAACATATTGCTACTTTGCAGTTATAAACATGCGCAGCCCGCTTCAGACCTGCAGCACTTTAGTATATTGTAACATACATAATCAAAGTTGTCCAAACAACCGATTGACATAAGTACCTCTCATATGACCCAATCCGGTTGCGAAATGGATTTAGGAGTTGATTTTCTTGAAGAAACAAACTGGCACAAACACAACACCAGTCATTGATCCGGAGTTGATTGCCAAGAAATGGCCTACAGGGAAACAACCTAAAATGGCTGATATTGCCCGTATCGCCGGGGTCGATGTTTCAACGGTAAGCCGCGCGTTGGCTGGAAATCCCCGTGTCGCCAAGAAGACTCGCGAACTGATTGACCAGATCGTGCGCGACACAGGCTACGTGGTAAACGAGGCCGGTCGGAATCTGCGGGACGGCCGAGCTTATCAGGTACTGGTCATCGTTCAGGATATTGCTGCACCGTTCTATTCCGATGTTGTTCAGGGCATCGTTGCGTTGTTCGCCGAGCATGACATCAACATTCTGCTGGGCATCACGCTGGGACGTGCCAAACGTGAGGATGATCTTGCAAAACAGCTGCTGAGCGGTGGAGTGGACGGGATCATTTCTCTTACCGGTAATGCGCCCCAGACTATCTCCAACATGAGGGACTTCAACCGTAAAATTGTCGCGATTTCCCGTCCTATCCCCCATGAGAATGTGGCTTGCGTAACGATCAACAATTATGCTGCCGCTAGAGAGGTCATGGAGTACCTCTACTCTATGGGGCATCGGCACATCGTCCACATCGGCGGCCCAAATCACTCGGAAACATATCGTCTGCGCAGTGCTGCATATGTGGATTTCATGCGTGATCATTGTCTCGACGAGCAGATCAATGTGTGTTCAACCAACTCTTTCAGCGACGATATTGAGTCTGGGACTGCAATCATGCGTTCTTTCCTTGATGATGGCATTCGCCCCACCGCAGTATTCTGCGCCACCGATGAACTGGCGGTCGGCGCAATGGCCGCAGCCCGGCAAGCCAATCTGGATATACCAAAAGATGTGTCTTTCTTCGGATTTGACGACCTACAGTTGGCTGGTCTCATGTTTCCAGCACTGTCAACTGTATCCGTCCCGCGTTTCGAGATGGGACACAGAGGAGCGGAGGAGTTGTATAAGCAGATCTACAAAGATGGAATTCCTTCAGCCAAGATCATGCTCAAGCATCAACTGGTTATAAGGGATAGCGTAGCGGAAATTTCGTGCTCAGATTGACGCCATGTTCTCATGTGGAGTGGATTTGGCACAGGCGATGAAACCACAGGTCATCGGCAGACGGTACGAACTGTAAATCACCGCATCAGTTGGGTTGCTGATACACAGTAAATTCAACGAATGGAATCCTAGTCTTTCATCTGTTGACTCGTACATGGGTAGGGGCATTGGTGATATGCCCCTACCCATGTTTTTGCTTCTGGGGAGGGATCCAATACGGAGAGTGGGCATTGGAGAACTGACGCGTCTCAATTGCTTTGGCGACCATGCTAATTTTGAAAATGAACTTGCACTGCATTCAACTTCTGAGCCCTTTTAAGGTGTGCATAGTTGCTGAAGTCAGGTCATCGCTGAGCATTAATTTAGGCTGAGAGATGGTGTGGTGTAGATCTAATAATCTATTGCCGTCATCTCTCGCCGTAGAGTAAATAACAGCCTACATTATCAACAAAGCTAATATCAACGACTACAAGAGCAAAGCACTAGAAAATACTAGCATCCATTACGTTGCTGATACGTTCAAGAAGCGCAAGGCCAGCGATACTACTACCAGCCTGATTAAGTGCTGGTCCGTATATGCCGATGCCTGCCGACTCTGGAACTAGGGATATGATTCCTCCTCCCACGCCGCTTTTCGTCGGAAGGCCAATGCGAACAGCTACGCTACCGGATTCGGTATACATGCCGCACATAACCATGGCAGCCCTAACTACACGGGAAATATTCCGAGAAAACAGCGTGTCACCAGTCCTCATATCCTGTCCGTTATTGGCGAACACTTGAGCAATGCGAGCAAGATCAACGCAGGTAACGGCAATAGAACATACATAGAAATATGCATCCAAAAGAGCTTCGACGTCAATCTCACCATCAATTACCCCCGTGCTTTGCATATAGTAACAGAGTGCGCGGTTTCGTGAGCCGGTCAGTTTTTCGGAAATGTATACTTCCTCGTCTATGTTCAGAGTGGAATTGCCCGATAGTTGTTTTGCAAAACTGACAATCCTCTCCGTTTTCTCTTGAAACGTGTCCCCCCTAACGAGCGTGAGACAAGCAATCGCTCCTGCATTAATCATGGGATTGAGAGGTTTATGGTTGTTTTTTGTTTCTAGGTTGATAATGTCATTGAACCTATCGCTCGACGGCTCGATACTGACTTTTTCGGCAACCCGCTCTATGCCGCTGTCGAGCAGGGAGCAAGTGAGAATCAAAATTTTAACAATGCTTTGCATGCTAAAAATTTTTTCTGCGTCACCAGCAAGGAGTAGTTCACCATTGTTACCCGCTATACATATCCCAAGCATGGAAGAATCTGCACTTTTTAAGGCCGGGATGTAGGAAGCAGTTACGCCCTTTTGGGCGATCGGGCGACAGGAATCGAGCATGGTTTCCAGTTCATGAAGACTGGGAAGAGCATGGATTTTACGCATGGCAAGGCTCCTTTAGGATACTAGAAAGGCCCTGTTTTCGTCAGATGTTATCGATAGAATCAAGATTTGGTTCCAAAGGGCAATAACAGTGCCGAAACTCAGATCTTTCGACTTTTTCGAGACTCATGCATAGTGGGCGTGGGTATTCACAAAAGGCCCTGCTGGTAGGTATACTTGCTGGGATATGTCAAACCTGGCGAGCAGACTATACAACACTTAGAATCTTATCAATTCTTCAACCGACGCCAATTTACTGCCAGGATTCAAATCGCAAGCCCTCATAAGATAGTTGAGCTGCTCAATCCGCTCACCGGAACGGGGTGCGCCGCTCTTATAGAACGGGCAGTGGAGTCCAACCGCAAAGGGTCTCACCACATCACCAATCGCTCCGCCGGCACGGGCAGAGGGCACGATGATCAGGCCGTGATCTTTGGCGAACTGACATGTCTCGAGTGCTTCCGTGACCGTACCAACCTGGTTGGGTTTAAGGATAAAGCCGCCAACGGCATTCATTTGCCGGGCCTTTTTCAGCCGTTCGAGGTTAGTGCAAATCAGGTCATCGCCAAGGATAATGGTGCGGGGGATGTTTTTTACGGCTTCCGGGAAGTACTCCCAGTCGTTCTCGTCCAGCAGGTCTTCAACGAATACCAGGTTGAACTTTTCAGAAAGCTGCCGCACGTAATTGATCAGCGTTTCGGCGCTGATGCGCTCATCGCCCAGAAGATAGGTCCGTGTCTGCGCATCGAAGACCTCGCTGGAAGCGCAGTCCAGAGCAAAGGCAACTCTGTCGTGGAAGCCACACCGGTCCACCGCTTCCTGCATCAGGGACAGGACGACCTCCGGATCACTGGACGGGGCCACATATCCATAGGATTTCGCAACCTCGGTTTCTTTTCCCGTATAATTGGAGATCACCGAATCCAGTTCCTGGAAAACCAGAATGGCCATCTGTACCGCTTCAAAAATGTCATTTGCCTTATAGGGCACGATCATGAACTCGTTGAACGCCTGGGTAAACTGCTTGTACTTACCGCCATTTACGATGTTAAAACAGGGAACAGGAATTGTCTTAATCTCTCCGCCGGCCAGATAGTTGCACAGAGGCTGCCCACACACCTCAGCGGCCGCCTCGAGGCAAGCGACCGAGGTGGGATAGATGGCGTTGCCTCCCAAGCGGCTTTTGTTGGACGTACCATCCAGCTCGATCATGATCTTGTCGATGAAAGCCTGATCGGTCACGTCCACGCCGATCAGCGCCGGAGCGATTACTTTTTCAATGTTTTCAATTGCCTTATGAACACTCAGCCCCTGGTAATCCTGCGAATCATTATCCCGCAGCACCACGGCCTCATACATTCCGACCGAGGTTCCGGTGGGAGCAGTACCCCGCCCTATCACGCCGCCTTCCGTCACCACATCCACTTCAACCATCGGGCGGCACTTGCAATCAAGCAGCTGCCGCGCCCGGATCTCTTTAATGGTTCCATTTGCCATGTATATTCTCCTCTTTGATCTGTTTTCTCAGACTTTTCGTGCGGGAACATACAGGACATTGAAGTCACACACGTTCGTGCCGGTATTCCCAGTAAATACGACATCTCCAATGCCAGACAGGGCCTCATAAGCGGCATGTCCCCGCAGCGCTGCGTGCAGGTCATGTCCCTTTTGAATGGCTGCCGCCAGACTCTGGGAGTCGGTAATACCTCCAGCCACGGGAGTGGTCCCATCAGTCCCTTCGGAGTCAATGCTCAGCATACATGCGCCCGGACAATTGGCCGCGGCAATGGCAAACCCGACCGTGAGTTCCTGGCTGGGTCCGCCGTGTCCAGTGATGAGTTTGTTGTCCAATATCTGAGTAGTTGTTTCACCAGCACTCAAGATAACACAGGGTGCCTGAATAGGATTGCCGTATTCTTGGATCTCCTTAGCAAGGGAGGCAAAGATGGTTCCGGCTTCCCGACTTTCTCCCGCAAGAGATGTAGTAAGAATCATAGCTGGGATCCCCATCTCTTCGGCAACCTTCTTTGCATAGATGCACGAATCGGGAACATTGTTGAGAACGAAATAGGTGTTATTCGGGAATTTCTTAGGAGTTTCTCCTTCGGGGCCAACATTCATTAGGTATTCTACTACGCTTTTGGGAAGTCTATCTTCCAGGTTATAATCGCGGATCACCCTTCTAGCTTCTTCAATCGTTGTAGAGTCCGGCCCGATAGGCGTACTGTGATAGTTCGGATCTGGTACAGCAATGTTGTCTGTGGGCGGATAGCCTGTAGCGTCATTGATCGCTACTCCAATGAGTTCTGCCCCTCTGGCCTGAATGCGCTTTGCTAACATGCCGCCATTTAACTGAGAAATATGGCGGCGAATAGCATTGATCTCGAAAATTCCAGCACCCGATTTCAGCAATACATCTGTAGCCTGGATTTCATCCTCCAAGCTAATGCCCTTGATCGGACAACTCATCAGTGCAGAGCTGCCGCCGCTGATGACCCCAATAACCAAATCGTCTGGGCCCATCTGCTCAACCAGCTCAATAATCTTCAGGGAGGCACGGTACCCTTCTTCGTTGGGAACCGGATGGCCTCCTACATACACCTCTGTTTTACGGAACACATCTGTCTCCTCGGCGACCTTCACAATGGCAATGCCGCGAGTCAGGCGATCTCCCAGAATCTCGTCAAAGGCCATAGCCATAGCGTTACAGGCCTTACCGGCGCCCACTAGGTAGACATTGCGCTTTTTAGACAGGTCCCAGGAGCAGGTCCCAATGGTCAAGATGTTGCCATCCAGCCGGGCAATGGATTTAATGCGTTCATAGGCGTCCATGTGCCGGAGCGTGGCCTCGGTGATATCCAGAACAATTTTTCGGGAGTCCCGGTCGCCGTGTCCCACAATTTCCCCATAGTTTTTGATCTTGTTTTTCACGTATCAGGTTTCCTTTCTTTTGGGGCGGGCCCATGCCCGCCCCGTCATTGCTGGCACACAGGCCCAGGCATCGGCAAAACCCTGATCAGAGGATCTTCAAAATCTCCTTGCCCAGGTCGTAGGGGGTCAGCACTTCATATCCGCTTTCGGTCACGAGTACCGTGTCGCCGAAGCGTGCACCGCCGACACCATCTACATAGATACCGGGTTCAACGGTGAACACCATTCCGGGCTCCAGAACAACAGTCGAGCCCGCCTTCAGCTCATGTCCGTCCCAACCAGAATAACCGATCGACCGGCCGGTGCGGTGCAGAATGGGATTCTTCCAGCCGCCACGGTCGATCACTTCCATCGCAGCGGCATGCACCTCGGCGCCTGTTACGCCGGGGCGAACCACCGCCAGTGCAGCCTGCTGGGCCTCATATGCATACTCAATAATTTTGCAAACTTCCTTGTCTGGTTTGGTGGGGCCAACCTGAAACAGTCGGTCGTAGCCGATCAGGTGGCCGAAAATGCCTGTGCTGCAGCGGCAAAGCTGGATGATCTCGCCATCCTGCATAATGCGCCCGGCGCCGGCGCCATGGCAGCGCGCCGTACGGTCGGGTCCACTCACCGTCATATGCAGGCCGTGGGCCAGGGGAGACATCTCCACGTTCCCGTCCCACAGCTCCGCCTGCCGCTTGGTTCCGGCAACAAACGAAGCCAGCGCCACTTCCCACTCGGCAACGCCGGGGGCAATTGTGGCCTGACTGGCCTTGACCATATGGCCGGCCACATCGCCACTGAGCCTAATCAGATTGATGGCTGCTTGGTCCTTGATCGCATACAGTTCCTGGATGAGGTACGTTACGTCCTTGACCCGCTCAGCACCCAGCTTCTGCTTGACGATCTCAATAATCGCGCCATTGGTTCCGTTGAAGTCAATGCCGATCGTGCGGGCATCAGGCGCAACCTTCTGGATCTGCTGGGCCAGCGCATCCTGATGGGACATGGGGCGGGGAACTTCTTCTTGCCACTCCACCCATCTCACAGCCACAGGAGTGTTGCAGCGCGCCTTGATTTCCTTGAACTCGCTGCCGGGAGAAATAAAACCGATCTCTCCTTCCAGAGGAATGACCAGCCAAATAGGCCTGGTAACAGGAAGTCCGTGCAAACCGGAGAAAAATCTCAGCGCGTCGGCACTCACCGCCACCAGAACATCGATACCGTCTCGCTTCATTGCTGCACGAGCACGATCGATCCGGTTGCGGTAATCCGCATCGGTAGGTAGAGACAGTTTAGGAATCGTTGAATTCATAGCCATAATTGTTCCTCCGTTCTTTCAATTTGCGCAATCGATTGTACAACAGAGTATACATGCAATCGATTGCATTGTCAATGGGCAAAAGAGATGAATTGAAAACAGCAAAAAATTTATATGTATTATCCAATTACCATCTCTTTTTTGGAACTCAAACAAACGATTACTTTAAATGGCATATATTTTGCTTTTAACTCAAATTTAAAGCGTCTATTATCTTAATAAAGGCTCAAGCGTTTTCATTTTCTGAGATCCTGTTTTTCAATACTTGCAGTTGGCTGGTTGAATTTATTCGGAAGCTGGCGAAATCAGAAGAAATATGGTACATCTTTTGTATTCTGGATGATTTTTCAATGTCACTTATTGGGGTTGTTTTAGGGCCTTTGTTGATTTAGAATATTAATGCGCAATCGAAAAGAATTACGGGAGGGAACCCAAAATGCTTGTAAATGCTAAAGGTATTTTAGAAGCTGCCAGAGATGGTGGTTACGGCATCGCATCGCCTAATATTTATAACGGAGACACGATGCGGGCTGCCATCGAAGTTGCAGAAGAGCTGCGGGCACCCATGGTGCTCGATATCTGGCCGAAGGCAAACAAAAACGTTTATGACCTTGGAACAATCTGCAGATATTATGCCAGTCAGGCGAGCGTACCCATTGCGGTGCAGCAGGATCACGGAGAAAAATTTGAAGATTCCATAAAGGCGATTCGAGCCGGATATACATCGATTATGGTGGATCGCTCCTCCTTACCCTTTGAAGAAAACTGTGCGCAGGTAAAAGAACTGGTACGCATTGCTCACATCTGCGGTGTCAGCGTGGAGGCAGAGATTGGTCATGTAGGCGAGGGTAGTACATACGAGCTCGATCGCAACGCAAGCCTTACTGATCCTGAAGAAGCACAGCGGTTCGTCGAGATAACCGGGGTGGATTCTCTTGCTGTCGCAATTGGAACCGCGCACGGAGAGTATGTAGGAACACCGTATCTCGATTTTGATCTGCTTAAAAAACTTAGGGAAACGGTTTCGGTTCCTCTGGTGCTGCATGGAGGTAGTGGTACTGGAGACGAGAATTTGGCGCGGGCAACAAGTGAAGGCATTACAAAAGTGAACATCGCATCCGACCTTTTCAGTGCCGGTGCGAAAGCCTGGAACGAGGTCGGTACTGTGTATTCAAGCGCAGGTAGCCTGCTTGTGCAAAAAGGCTACAAGGAAAAATTGGCTCATTTTGTCCGCTTGTTCAGGCAGAATAACCGAGCATGACTAGGGGGGGGAGTCTTTTATAGTAAGCGCATCAACTGAATCCAATTATTTTATAGGAGGTAATTATGAATTTACTGCAAGCGATTTTATGCGGCGGAATCTATTGGTTTTATGCCGTGTACTTCGGATACCCGCTGTGGGGTATCTGCGCACAGCCTCTGGTAACCTGTACCATCGTGGGTGCAATTATGGGCGACGTTGCCACCGGTGCTCTTTGCGGCGCAGCTATCGCTCCCCTGTACATTGCTCTTTCTGGCGCAGGAGGCGTTGTAACTGCAGATAAGTCTGCTTCCAGCATTATTCCCACTGCCATGGTTATTGCCGGCAATCTGGATATCGCTGCTGGTATCGCTTTGGCCGTTCCTGTCTCCCTGCTCTTCTCTCAGATCCACAATGTTCTGAAACTTGTCAACACTTACATCGTGCACCGCTGTGATGCCGCCGCGGAAAAAGGCAATGATAAGGCGATCAGCTTCAATGCTGTTATTCTTGTAAACCTGGTCAAAATCCTTCTCTACTGGGTGCCCATGGCCGTTATCCTCTATGTGGGCGCCATGTCTGTGGACGGTCTGGCCGAGCAGATTCCCGCATGGCTGTCCAACGGCCTGTCCGTGGTTTCCACTCTGATGCCTGCCCTCGGTATTGGCATGACCATGGTGGTCATTGGTCGAACCGACCTGCTACCCTTCTTTGTTGCCGGCTTCTTCTTGGCCGCGTATACCGAAATCGCCAATATGCCTCTGCTCATCCTGGGTCTGGTTCTGGCATATCTGTATGTGGTGTTCACTAAGGAAAAGAATGCTGACGACGGTGCCGTGTTTAACACCACTCAGGCACAAGAACCGCAAAAACGCCTGTTGACTAAGCGTGATGTTGTACGCACCTATAACAGATGGTGGTCTACCGTTGATATGTCTCTGAGCTTTGAACGTCTCCAGGGCATGTCCTTCTGCTTCTCGATGATCCCCAACCTGCGCAAGCTGTACAAAGATGATCCCGAGGAATTCAAGGCTGCGTTAAAGCGCCACCTGCAGTTCTTCAACACCGAAGGTGCGTGGGGTGCCGCGATCCACGGTATAGTGCTGTCCATGGAAGAGCAGAGAGCTCTTGGTGCACCGATTTCTGAGGACTCCATTACCAGCGTGAAGGTCGGCCTGATGGGCCCCTTCGCCGGTATCGGTGACACGATCGACTGGTCCATCTTCATCCCCATGACCTTCATGTTCTTCATTCCCTATCAGCAGACCGGCGCATGGTGGCCCGGCTTCGTGGCAATCGCTATTGTCATCGTCACAATGTATCTGGTCGGCCGATATCTCTGCCTGCTTGGCTACCGCCTGGGCACTCAGGCTGCTCTGAAAATTTTGGAAGGTAATTTTGTTAAGCGCCTGATTTCTTTCTTCGGTGTTCTGGGTCTGTTTATGCTGGGTGGCCTGGCTGTCAGCTACGTCGATGTTTCCGTTAAGGTAGTCATGGCCAGCGGCCAGGGCTTTGTGAGCATCCAGAAGGACATCCTTGATGCCATCTTGCCCAAGCTACCCACCTTCTTGACCGTCCTGGGCGTCTATTGCGCACTGAGAAAGGATCGCAAGAATCTGATCAAGCTGTCCTTCGTGCTGATCGGCGTCGGTCTGGTTCTGGGTGCCCTTGGCATCCTCGGCACTCCCGTAATCCCCGCAGTTTAAGGAGGAAACTATGGCTGATTTGGTTTTAACAAGAGTAGATAGCCGTCTGATACACGGACAGGTTTGTATCGCATGGACAAAGCAGGCAAATCCCAATCGCCTCATGGTGATCGATGATGCTGTAGCCAATGACATGTTCATGAGCAGAGTTATCACCCTTGCTGCTCCGCCGCAGTATAAGCTGGAAATTCTCTCCGTGGAACAGGCCGCCGCTGGTTGGAAAAAAGATGGACTGGGCGCCGGAAAAATTATGATTCTGTTCCAGAATGTTGCCTCGGCGTATCGTGCAATTAAAAGCGGTCTGGGCCTGAAAGAACTTCAAGTCGGTGGTATTGCCGGTGGTCCGGGCAAAAAGAATGTTGTCGGTGCGATTGCACTGGATGCTACTGAAGCAAGCCAGCTGAAGGAACTCCAGGAAATGGGCATTCAGGTATATTTCCAGGTGCTGCCCGAGCATTCCAAAACGCCTTGGGATACCGTCCGTAAGAAGCATTTTCCCAATGTTTGAAAAAACGGCAGAGTGGGGACTATTTCCCCACTCCACCGAAACATCACGTCATGGAGACAAGATATGAAAAGAAAACGTTATTTCGGTGTTATCTTAGAGCCTAAGCGTGCAGAAATGCATTGCGACGAGCTACCGGAATTGAAAGACGATGAGCTTCTCCTGCAGCTTGAGGCATGCAATATCTGTACTACCGATTATCAGCAGTGGCAGGGCCTGCGTAATCATCAGGGATTTCCCAGAGCAGCTGGGCATGAATTTTGTGGTATCGTGATTGAACGAGGAAGTAAGGTCCATAGTCGCTTTCAGATCGGCGATCGCGTAGGCCCTGTTTTCCCGGAATTCTGTGGCGTCTGCGAAAATTGCCAACGCGGAAGAACCGGTGACTGTATCGAGGCTGACTATTTTTCCAATGCAGGACCTGATGGCTATTACGGAACCAAAAGCTTTTCCAATTACCGGATCATCAAAGAGCGTTATGCCACTCCCCTGTCCAAAGAAATCCCCGCCGCAGAGGCCGCATTTTTAGAGCCGGTTTCTACAGTTGTGCATTGCATCAAGGAGGCAGGCGTATATCCAAATGCCCGGGTCGTGGTCATTGGCGTGGGTACCATGGGAATCCTGAATGCGCAGGTGGCCAATGCCTGGGGTGCCTCCGTCATCATGACTGACATCTCAGAAAAGAAAATCGCCCGTGCAAAATCCATGAACATCGGCAAGGTAATCAACTCCGCAAAGGAAGATCCGGTAGAACGTGTAAAGGAACTTACCAACGGCGCCGGAGCAGATATTGTGATTGTTTCCGTTGGAAGCACGATTGCCTATAAGCAGGGTTACGCTATGTTGAAGAAGATTGGCGCCAAGCTGATCCTTTTCCCTGCCGGATATCCCAAACCGGAATTGTCGGTGAACCCCAACGAACTGCACTATCGAAAGATATCCATCATTGGCACACTAGACGGTGATTCCATCGACTATGTTGACGCCGCACAACTCATTAGTTCCGGAAAGATCAAACCGTCCTATGCACTGGAAGGCACCAGCTTTGCGCTCAAAGATATCCAGCAGGCATTTGAAGCCGCAGCGCAGCCTGATGCGTACAGAATCACTGTAAATCTTCAGGACTTCGATTCATAAAGCATCGATTATGTGGTTGAGCTTTTGGTGTGAGCACAGCGTTAACCACACTGCGCATCTCCACTCGAATAATATCTCTTCCTAATTTTCCAATGATTTGACTCATTTTACGTTACTGCTATATAATGTAAAAAGCGCCGAAAAGGCCTCCCCACAAACGCCGGGGGCTGCAAGATTATTGACTCCCACACCGCGAGCTGCTTTTCTCAACGATAACTATCCGATACACTCTTATAGCGCATCGCCCAGAGGTCCACACCAAATCTCAAGGTTTATTTGCAGCCGTGATGCTCATTTCTTGCGCCCCCTGCGTTTCCTTAACTCAGTAATGCCTGCCTGATCAGCGCTGGAGCTGCTTAAGTTTGAAACACTGTAATTTAAGTACCCACTCAAAAAAGGGCGCAAGAAACCAAGCCGTCATTAAGGCGGCCAAATAGAAGTATGGGAAAAAGCGTCAAGCAGGGGCAGGATCAACTTCATCCTTGAAGATATAGCCTCTTTTACGAAGCAGTTCCAAACCCTGAGATTTGGTAATCACGACAGAATGTTCTGTCAGCTTATCTTCCAGGTAGCCTGCGGCGGAATAGGGTTCCAGCTTGGAGAGTATGTTCCAGATAGCGGTCAGGAGCATACGGCAGACAGCGATAATCGCTTTTTTGTGACCACGGCGAGCCTTGATTCTGCGATAGCGTTCTTTGCATTCCGGGTATTTGTCGGACTTAATCACTGCGTTAGCGACCTGTACCAACAAAGGTTTTAAGTACACGCCGGCACGGGAAATGCGAGTGGACTTGACCTTTTTGGAGCTTTGGTCGTTGCGAGGGCAGCAGCCCGCCCATGAAACCAGATGCTTTGCGGAAGGAAACACCGACATATCCGCACCGATTTCCGAGATCAGTGCGATAGCGGTCATAATGTTTCCGGAAAAGCCGGGGACAGTTTGCAGCAGTTCCAGTTGATAAGGGTACTGCTGCGCCAAACGAAGGATTTCTTTTTCGATATTGGCTTTATGGGTTTCCAGCTCATCCAGGTGCTGCAAGCATTCCCGAAGCTTTACAGCCTGTTCGTGGGATATGGCCCCATCGACAGCAGCCTGAACTTCTTCAACGGGGTGCTTGCAGCGCCTGTCGATGAACGGCGCAACATCAAAGGATTCACCGGGATGCTCCAAAATGTGGTGGATAATGGAACGTGAGGATTTACCAAATACGTCGGAGAACACATCATCCAGTTTCAAATTGGAAACGGTGAGACAATTCAATGCCCGGTTCTTTTCGCTGACTGCCATATTGGTGAGCTTCATACGGTAACGCATCAGGTCACGCAACTGGCGAATATCCGACGGAGGAATAAAGCTGGGCTTGACCATATCACACATATACAGGTCGCAAATCCACTTGGCATCCTTACGGTCTGTCTTGTTTCCCTTTTGTAGTTTCGTGTATTTGGGATGCGCTAAGGAGACCCAGCAGGTCTTTTCAAGGATATTGAACACCGGTATCCAGAACTTACCGGAGGATTCCATGCAAACATCGTTACAGTCGTATTTGGCAAGCCAGTCAGCCAACTCCTGCAGTCCTTTCGTGAAAGAGGAGAAGCGAGCTTGCTTATACTCAGTGCATCCATTTGGGTCGGTGATTCCAATGCAGGCATAGATCCAAGTCTTGTGAACATCCAATGCAGCAATTCTTACGAAAAATCATAAATGCCACAGTATACCTCCCAATGTAGATTGGAATGGTTCGGCAGTGACTGGTCATCCGGCAAAATCGAGTCGATTTGAAAGAGATAAGTTTACGGGCTACTTGTTTGCGCCAATCGTTGATGCCTTAACGGACGACCGAACCATATACACATGCGGGGTTGCCGCTATACAGCCCCACCACTCACCTCCACGGGTTCTGTAGTGTACCGAACGCTCCGTGGATATTGTAACAAATTTTGAAAATGTGCGGAATACCGCAGGTTTCATAACCCCGTCGGTGCCTTTCGCAGAAAGGCGGATTATACACATGCATTTCGATGTTCCTGCATTTTTAAGCTTTTAATTAAATTTTATAAGCTGCGTTGGTCAAAATACAGCTTCATGCTTATCTGCCTTTCAGCGCAGTGGAAAGGAATGGTCAAACCATGATCAATATTGTTGTTGCGACACACGGCGATTTGTCTGAAAGTCTGCTACATTGTGCGTATATGATCGCCGGCGGTTCCGGTTTGCCAGGAATCTATTCTCTTTGCATGCGTGAGGGCAAGGGCGTGGATGAATACCTGGCCGATGCTCAGGCCATCATTGACAAGGCACCCAGCAAGGATTTCATATTATTGGTAGATCTCATGAGCGCAAGTCCCTGTAATTTTACTCTCTCCGCATTCCGTAATTGTAATTACAGAATGATCACCGGCGTCAATCTGGCAATGCTGATTGAGATTATTGATAACCGTGATGATATGACGCTTGACGAGCTATGGGAATATGGTCGTTCTAGCGCAATTGATTCTATTCAAAAGGTCTACCTTGCAAATGAATAAGCTCCTCTGATTTGCTTTTCTCAACTTTATCTCTTGTTGGCGGCAACGTTTGTAGCATTCCTGTCTCACACGCCGTCTGCTACATACCAATCAAAGCGGAAAATCACTCATCATTTCACCAGCAACGGCAGATGAAATATCTCCTGTAGTAGATCTATGAATACAAATACGAAAAGAGCCTATCGCAAAATAGAATCGTTGAAAATCCTATCTGCAAAAAGTTATGGAGAATTGCCAACACGGCAATTCTCCATAACTTTTTGGTGATTAATTTTCAAATCTGAACCACAAATCGTATTTGCGATACCAATTCGCCCCCTTTTTTTGATTATTGCATTTGCCTTTGTAAATGGAAACGGTGTAGTCACAGATGGTATATTCCGCGCCGTTCTCTATGGCAAATGCCCGGATGTCCTCCAGATTGTACAGTTCCAAAAGGACATACCCCTCGCTGACCGTTTCCGCCAGTAGCGCACGGCAGTCATGGCAGAAAGAACAGGTTTCCGGCTCCAGGGTGATAGCAATATATTTCCAAAATACTCCTTCCCACAGGGAGATGCCTAATGCAGAGGTGAGCGAAACGATGGCCGCCGCCATCAGTATCACCATATGGTGCTTATATAGCGCTTTCTCGCAGTTTTCAGCCAGATTTTCAACATGGATCCCACCCGCTTCTCCCGCTTCCGGGCGTACTCAACAATCTGTCCTGATCCTCCGAGGTAGTGCCATGCATGGGCAATCAGATATTGGCAATCATCGACCATGCGTTGATAGGTCTTGACGATTGCAAGTCGCTTTGGGATACGATTTTCCTCCCACGGGTAATAAGTGGAGTCAAAACCGTCCGGTTTTTCAATGGGACGAATCGCCGGATGGTATGGCAGCACCAGAACAAGGTGTACCTCCGGATAACGCTTTTTTGCTTCTTTGACCGCATGGGCCGCCATGCTGTCAAAGTTGCCGTAATGCCCCACAAAAAAGTCCGTCACGCCGTATTCGGTGATATGGCGTTCTACCACCTCGGCCAGCAGGGGCAACAACTCCTTCCCCGCATCATGGTGGCCAATGAAAAAGCAGCTTCCCATATCGCTCCACAACTCCTGCGCAATAATTTGTAGTCAATAGGCTTACTTCTTGTAGTTTATCAGCGGCTATTATGCCAGTCAACAAGAATGTAGTGCTTTAAGAGCACAAATAATATCCCTATGGCATACATCGGAGGGGGAGCGTATGGATAAGAAACTGCTTGGAAAGAAAATCAACATTTCGAGGAAGGACAAGGGCTTGACCAGTGAAAAGCTGTCGGAGCTTTGCAATATCAATGCCACCTATCTGCGTCAGATTGAGTCCGGTGCAAAAATGCCCAGTTTGCCTGTGTTCATTTCAATATGCCGGGAACTGAAGGTATCTCCCTCGTACCTGTTGGCAGATATATTGTCCGATCCAGAGATACAGGAAATGGACGTACTTTCGGAATTGTGGGAAAAGGCATCTCCTAAACAGATCAAGATGGTCAATTCCATGATCCGCAGCGCCTTAGATAATATGGAGGACTGATCTTTGTTTGGTGGAAGACAAAAAGGCTCCCTGTGAGCAGCTCTACAAGGCCAGTCGCACAATTTTTTAGTAAGTCGGAATTATGCGTTGCTCTCCCAAAAACGCAAAATATTGAATCTCTCGTTGACAGCACGCAATATGTTGTGGTATATATGATATACGATTGAATGGTCTATGTGCGCTCTTTGTCTAACCAGCAAAGGCAGACGAATGGTCTGTGGTCGGCGGAATGCCGCATTGCACACGTTGTGATGCAAAGCATAGCTTTGCGGAGGATTGTACGCGGTGCCGGAGCGGTACTGTCCCATTTAGGGGATAGTCTGCCCAGACACATGAATTATTTACAGGCCGCTTTGGTCATCAAGGAATGATATTGTCCCTTTCAGGACGCAAAAAGTTTGAGTAACGCAGACTTTTTGCGTCCTTTTTGCATTGAATGGAAGCAAGTGTGTTCCGGCAAGCAATTTGCAGCAACCGGAGTAGATTTAGGTATCATTTACACCTTTCATCCGACACGATAAGCTGACACCGTATTTATTAGATCAACTTCCCCGGAACGGGCCTTATTAAGCAGTGAGTCAGCACAATCAGCGGTGACAGTTGTGTTTCCTGCAGGAACCGAGAAACATTTTTTGTCAGGAAAGCAGATTTGGGTATGCTGTGCGTCACCACCGGATCGGTGTATCCCGGTGCTGTGATTTATTAGATTTGTTCTCCCCATGCGGAGCTTATTAAGCGGTGAGTTGCAGCAAGGCAGTATCTTGTGCCACTATGGAAAAACTTCAACTATACAGGCAAGCCTTATTTTGCTAAGCTGATATCGTATTTAGGGCAGTGGTTCAAAATCCAACGCACGCACTATGCAAAATGTGCAAGTATGCAAACCTGCGTAATTTTGATAAACTGAACCCGTATCTTAGGGCGGAGTAAGTTAGGGAGGAACAGCGACGGGGAGGGGGAAAGTGCGCCCACCCGTCTCCTCAAAAAGACATCGAACGAAAAAGAAGCTTGTGCCGATCCCGGCACAGCAGGAATTGAATAACCCTGAAGAATCAAGACACGAAAAGTTTGACGGCACCCCTTTGAAATGCTGCCTCTTTCCGTGTCTTTTTATATAGATTTTGGAATTGATTGCTGTGGCGATGCCAGCCACGGCACGGCAGGAATGCCGAAAATGACTAAGACTTATCGATCATAAAACAAAGGAGAAGCCGTTGGACGGTACGGCAGAAAACCGTCAAGGGAGTTTGGCAAGCTCCCGACCTGTGTGTCACGGTGACAGCGTGGCCCCGGCAGCGCAGGAACAGCAGCCCCCCGATCCGCAGCCGGACGGATCACATGACACAGGCAGTCGGTGACATTTTGTCCCCCAACTGCAGCCGAGTTCAGCGGCCGTGTCAGCAGTTGTGCATTGGCACAGAGGTCTTTACCTCCGTACTGCGTTCGTACTGACCTGGTTCAAAATCAAAGAGAGACAGGCTTCCGCAAGTGAGCTGCTTCGTACCCTGAAGCTGCTCTGCCGCAAGGGTTTCCCGTTTCAGCAAGTAGTTGGAATAATGGAGATTTCCTTGGAAATCAGGCGGAAACAGACGAATCTGCCAATGGGTAAACTGCGCCCATCTGAACTTACTATGATCGATAAGGAGATTTTATATATGACTATGAAAATTCAGAACAAGGGGATTTTTCTGGCTCTTGTAGACCAGTTGGACAAGCTGGCAAAGCATAATCGTCAGGGCAGCTTCCGTACCAAAGGCCGGTACTATCAGGCCATGAAACGCTTCTGCGCTTATCTGGCAGATGAATATCGCCTCCAGAAGCTGACCAATATCAGCGGCAAGCATTTGACCTCCTACGTCCTCTGGATGCAGGAGGATGGCAAATCTGCCAGCACCATCAAGACCGACCTCTCCGCGATCCGCTTTTTCCATGACAAGATGAGCAATCCCAAATATCGCCTGCCGGACAATGATAAATTGGCGGTGGAGTTGGAACAGCGCTGCTTTGGCGGCACAGATCGTACCTGGAGCAAAGTGGAGTTCAATAAGATGCTGGGCAGGGCAATGGGTGCCGACCGGTGGGACTACATTTTGGCCTTATATCTGGCTCGCTTCGCCGGTCTGCGTATCCACGAGTGCTTCCGCATTGACACGGCCACGGCAGAACAGGCACTGCGTGAGAACGCTATCACCATCAGGGGCAAAGGCGGCAAGATCCGCACCGTTCCCATCAATGAGCAGATCGCCATCGCCATGAGAGAGCAGCTGAAACGCACCAAACGCGGACACAAGCTGCTGGTGCCTGACGAAGCCCCCACCGACCGCGCCATCAATCAGCTTCAGTTTTTCATCTACTCCAATCGTGATGATTTTCAGGAGGATGCTGATCGTCCGCTGACCTTCCATGGACTTCGACACACCTACGCCGCGGAGAAGTACATGAAACTGATCCAGAGCGGCACAAGTGCTCTGGACGCCCATTTTGAGGTCTCCCGTCTGCTGGGCCATGAGCGGGCCGACGTGACCGACATTTATCTGGCCTCGATCAGAAAGGAGCGCAACGATGAACACTAAGTATTGTTCTTTTGATGAGCTTCCCCTGACCCTCCGGGTAGAAGATCTGATGCCCATTCTCGGCATCGGAAGAAACACGGCCTATGAGCTGGTTCGGACGAAACAGATCCGCAGCGTCAAGGTCGGTCACCAGTTGAGAATCCCAAAGCAATGCCTGATTGATTATTTGACTGCAACCTCCCAGTAACCTGACCACGGGCGGTTGAGTTTATCAGCCGCCCGTGCTATACTGCTTGCATGAATGGGTGCTCCATGAAATGCAACAGGGAGGAGGACGCCGGCCAATGGCCGTGTTTGCAAAGGAGTACGATTGATGAAACCACGAAAAAAGGGACAGCAATTTGAGATTTCCTACCGCTGCCCCGGCTATGAAAAACCGTTCTATGAGAGATTTTCCTCTTATGAAGAAGCAAATCTTCGTATCGCACAAATCGAATACGAGAAGTCCCTTGGCGTATTTCAGCCACCAAAGCCGATACCAGTTTCGGTGCGAGCAGCAAAGAAGAAGCACATCACTGTCAGCGATCTTATGGATGAGTATGTGCAGGTGTACGGCTTGAATCACTGGGGCGATTCTTTTCTCTCCAACAGCCGCCATCGCATTGAGCACTATATCAAGCCATATCTTGGCAATGTCGCTGTAAAGGATCTCACGACTCACGATTTGGATGTGTTCTATGATTCCCTTCAGGATAAGCCCGCGGTCATCCTGAAAGGGCATAAGAAAACGGACGCCACCGTATCGCTGTCCGTCATAGAGAAGATTCACGCCCTGCTTCGCAGTGCACTAAATCAGGCCGTTATTTGGGAGTACATCCCCAATAATCCCGCAGATCGAGTCACGCTCCCCAAATACCGTCCTCAAACAAGAACGGTCTGGAGCTCCAGCGAGGCGCAGCGTGCATTGGATTGCTGCTCTGATCCTGTTTTGCATATCGCCATGTTGCTTGCCCTCGGCTGTTCTATGCGCATCGGTGAAATTCTGGGATTGACCTGGGACTGTGTGGACTTCTCCAATGAGAGTATTTCAGATGGCACGGCCCACGTCCTGATCAACAAGGAACTGAAGCGTTGTCAGAAGGACAGCTTGGCAGATCTAAGCCGCCGTGGACGCTCCAAAGTGATCTTCACCTTCCCGGAGTGGAAGCAGACCACTTCTACTACTTCGCTTGTGCTGAAATCGCCAAAGACGGAAAGCAGCGTTCGGACAGTATTCCTTCCCAAAACCGTAGCCCTTGCTCTTCGCGAGGTGAAGGAAACGCAGGATGCGCTCAAATTGTTAATTGGTGCCGAGTATTCCGATTACGACCTGGTCATTGCCCATGAAGATGGCTGCCCCTATGAAGAGCGCCAGATCGCCGCTATGCTCCGAACCTTGATTGCCGAGCATGATTTAACACCTGTTGTCTTTCACAGCCTGCGCCACTGCAGCGCCTCTCTGAAGCTACAGATCGGCGGGGGCAACATCAAAGCGGTACAAGGCGACACAGGTCATTCCCAATCCAGAATGGTTACTGACCTCTATGCCCATACCCATAATGAGGATCGCCGGCGTCTGGCGCAGAAGGTGGACGAGGATTTCTTCCAAAAACGGCACTCAGAAATGAAAAAAGCAGCCTCTGACGAGGCGTTTCACGCCTATCAGCTGCTGCAGAAAAATCCCGATATTGCCAAATTGGTCATTGCCATGTTACAAAAACAAAGCTCTTGACGATACCTAATAATAAGTTTGTTGGAAGAATTGTTGGAAACAGCGTTTTTCCAACAAACTCTATAAAAAGCTTGAAACCCTCAAACCGTTGCGGTTCAAGGGTTTCAATGGAGCTGCTGGGCAGATTCGAACTGCCGACCTCATCCTTACCAACTGCCGTAGAGCCTTCCAGCCCCTGCTACACAAGGCTTTCCGGCGGTTTTTTGTCCAAAAAGGATGAGGTCGCAGCCTGTTTGTTCCATTGCTTCCATCCGCTCATTTCCCCGTGTGGGTCACGGTGTGGGTCAGAGCTTTTTCAACGCATCAAGGAACGAAGGCAAAACATCAAATATGATTGCACAGATGACCGTCCAGTTCGTATCCTCATAATGATGCACCAACCTGTGCCTCAGTCCCGCGATCTTCACCCAAGGGATATCTGGATATCGCTTCTTGAAGTCCTCTGATAGATTAGCGGCGTGCTCTCCAATATTGTAGAGCGGTGTTGTAATGGTCCATTGAACCGCTTCTTCTGCAAATATTTTTTTAGGAGTGATATTCTCTTTCTCCACATAACGCAGGAGCTTCTCTGTTGTCTCCCGCATTTTTTCAACTCTTTGCTGGTCACTGTATTTCATGCGATCCGGACTCCTTCCTCCATGATCGTATTGTAGAAAGCGGAACCAGTATTGACCTCTCGCAGTTCGTAAACGTCCACAGCTTTCCCCATGGTGCGATGCAGTTCCTCCGCAATGCAGAAAATATCCGTCGGATCAAATTTGCTGCCGCCGACCACGATCAAATCAATATCAGAGGCTGCATTCGCTTCCTGCCTTGCATAAGAGCCGAACAGAATCGCACTTTCCGCATGATACTTTTTTAGCAACTGCCGTACTACAGCGAAAATCTCACTCTGTGCGTAGATATGGTCAGACATCGGCTTCGCCCCCCCCTTTTTTATGATACAGTATACCACAGCTTTCGCAAAAAATGAAGTGGCAAATTGAAGCCATCACAGCCACACTTTTCGTTCCAAAAACGCACCGCTGTACCAATCAAAGAGTACGCCCACCGCATTCGCGTTCTCTTTATAGTCAAAAAACCGAAAATCAGAAAGCTGCAAAAAACCGTCATACACGCGCTTACATCGTAAGCGTCAAAGCCGAGGACGGCTGGACACACATGGGACAGTGGGGGGAAGTTGCAAAACTTCCCCCCACTATAACGCGTTCAGGGGTGTACAGTTAATGACGAGCAATGAACTGAAACACGAAGTCAAGAAGCAGGAATGGAACATAGCTATACAGGAATGCCGGGGCAGCGGTCTCTCCGTAAGTGAATGATGCCGGAAGCGGGGCGTTACGACAACCTCTCTTGGCAAGTTTCTCAGGTCTTCCTCTTCCTTTTTGCGAAAGTCCGGATCCAGCCGAGTTAAAAAACCGTTAAAATACTGTACGGCGGATTGAAAAAATGAGCCGACAGGACTATTTTATACAAGGTGAGTGTGTAAAATCAAATTTTTAAGGGGGAGGCGGATAAAAATGCCGCACCGTAAGAAGATTTTACTCTCAGACAGTAATGAAGCCCTCAGCATGCTCCTGGCGGATTCCCTGCGTGAGCGCGGAAACTTCCATGTATTTCACGCAAAGGATGAGGACGAGACAACCAAGGCGCTCCACCGGCACCGACCTCACGTTCTTCTGCTGGATTTTCTGCTGCCGCACAAGGGCGGCTTTCACGTTATGCAGCATCTGCGCGAGGACGGGTACAAAATCTCGACGATTTTTATGACGGCTCTGCCGACACACAGGGTCATAGAGGAGGCATACCGTTTGGGCGCAAGCTTTGTGCTCCCGAAGCCTTTTACGGCAAGGGCGTTGGTCGAACGGATACACGATGCACTGCACAGTGATCGGCCCTAATTTGCACACATCAAAAATAGTGACCGCCATCTCAAAGTGAGCTGCTGCTCACCGAGATGGCGGTCTTTTATTTATGAGGCATATAGCATTCTTTCTGGGCTCTCGCGGGAAGCAGCTTTTCAGCCCATGTTTCATCAGTTTCGCTCAGTTGCGGCGCGTTTTGCAGAACCCACAGCAGATAACGGTACGGATCAAGGCCATTCTCCTTCGCCGTTTCAATCAGGCTGTAGATCACGGCGCTGGCCTGCGCGCCACTGGGCGTATTGGCAAAGAGCCAATTTTTCCGCCCCATCACAAATGGTTTAATGCTGCGCTCGGCACGGTTGTTGCTCAGCTCCAGACGGCCATCCTCCAGATACCTTGCCAGGTACGGCCACTGCTCCAGCAGGTAGTGAATGGCCCTGCCCAACGCAGATTTCGGCGCGGTTTTCGCCTGCATCTCATTTGCCCATGACAACAACGCGTCTAAAACAGGCTTTGCCTGCTCCAGCCGCTTTTCATATCGCTCCTCCGGTGTCAGCTCTGCAAACGCCTGCTCCAGCTTAAAAAGTCGGGAGCAATAGCATTCGCCAATCGCTGCCGGAGCGTCCTTCTGCATCTCCTTGGGCAGCGTTTGCAACGCCTCGTCAAATTTTCGCCTCGCATGTGCCCAGCAGCCCACCACACGGATGTTGCCCGGCAGTCTGTGGTATCCCTGGTATCCGTCTGCGTGCAGCCATCCTGAGAAGCCTTGCAGGAAATATTCAGCATGCTCCGCTTTTCTCGTAGGCTGGTACTCATACAGCACAATGGCCTGCTTTGTGCAGCCGCTGGTGCGGTACAGCCACATGTAGGACTTGCTGGTGGAGGAACGTCCCGGCTCTTTCAACACCTGCAAGGTCGTCTCGTCGGCGTGCAGCACCGGCTCCTTACAAAGCTGCTCGCGCAGCGCATCGTAGATCGGCCGCAGCCATTTCTCCGAAGTGTTCAGCAGCCAGTTGGCCATCGTCTGCCGGGATAGCCTCAAGCCCTGTCGGTTAAACTCCTGCTCCAGACGGTACAGCGGCGAGTACATGACGAATTTCTGTGCTGCCAGATACGCCACTGCCTCCGCAGAGGCAAAGCTGCCAGGCAGCAGCGCAGGCTCCTTCGCCGCCTTCACAATGTTGGCTTCATCGGTCTCTTGCTCACAATTCTTGCAGGCGTAGGTGTAGTACACGTCCTCGCGCACCCAGAACTCTGCCGGCTTCATCATTAAGCTGCGGCGGACTTCCTTGCCAATCTCCACCAATTTGCTGCCACAGGCAGAACAAGTCAGTTCGTTCCCCGGCAGGCGGTGCTCCACCACCTCGGTGGGAGTACCCTCTGGAACGACATCCAGCACATTGCCGGACTGCCGTTTGCGCTCGTGCGCCTTCACGGTGATCTGCTTCTCTGTGGCGGCTTTGGTGCCGAAGGCGTAGGCCTCCAGCTCGTTGTAGGTCAGGCTCAGCTGCTCCATGACCATCTGCTCCGCCTGTTCCGAGGAACGGCCAAACAGCTTCTTCTTGGACAGCTTCAGCTGTTCCAGCAACCACTCATTTTGCAGCGTAAGGCTGGTGATGACCTGCGCCTGCTCCTGTTCGAGGGCGGCAAACTTTGCTTCCAGTCTTGCATGCGTCTCTTCCAGCTTGGCGCTCTTTGCTTCCAACTGCGCATTTTCCTGCTGCAAGCGCTCATATTCCGCACGGGAAATGGTCACCATTTCTTCCGTGTTGCTTGTCTGCATTTCTCTGTTTTCCATGAGGAAATTATACCACAAGGCAGAGAGAAAAGCCAGTATTTTCAATGGTTTTGGACATTCTTCCTTGCTCAGACTGTGCTCAATCCTGTCACCGGACGGTGGGCTTTCGGCTGTTCGATTTGCAGTCCCTCCATGAGCCAGCGGTACTGCTGCGGCGTTAAAGTCTTCACCTCAGATTCTGAGCGCGGCCATTGGTACGCGCCCTGTTCCAGTCGCTTGTACAGCAGGATAAAGCCATCTTTTTCCCAGTACAAGCCCTTGATACGGTCCCGCCGCCGTCCGCAGAACAAAAATAATGTGTTGGTAAACGGATCCAACTCAAACTGCTGCTGGACGAGCCGCGCCAGACCATCTATGCCTTTACGCAGATCCGTGTAGCCGCAGGCAATATAGACTTGATCTGCACCGGTGAAGTCGTTCAGCATAGGCGCAGGAGCTCCACCAGCAGTCTCAGCTGTTCCGCGTCACAACCGGGGTAAATGTCCAGACTGGCACTGCCAATATGCAGTGTGGCGCAACGTTCCGCTACGTTGCATGATACCTGTTTCGGCGCCGGCAGCTCCGCAAAGGTCACGGCCGTTGATGGCGGTGTTCCGTTTCTCCGCACTCCCGTCAGAAGTTCCCGCTCCCAACGGTAATAGGTGGCTGTCGTAACACCCCGCTGCCGGCACCATAGTGTATTAACAGGTACTTATCTCTCCTGTCGGTGGCGCACGTCATTCAGCCATTCGCCCCTGTACTTGAAATAGCGCGGACCGGCGACAGAGTATTTGCTACCAGTGAGCAGCTGAGCCAAAGCCGAGAGTGAGTAGATTTGCCCTTGATAGCTCACCGTTTTGTCATCCACTATCGTGCATTTGATTTCTGGGTTATTGCAGTACTCGATCTCCTCACCGGGTTGAATGTTACACATGGAGAAGCGGAAAGGAGACTGACGCTCTTTGTGCTCGTCGTCGATCTCCTGCGCGGTTTCCTCCGCCTGCTTCTGGGCTTCATCCATAGCAATTCGTTTCAGCTTGTCCGCGCAGCCATGGATCTCCGCAATGGCCTCCAGGATGGAATAGGCGTCTTCCGGCGACATGGCATAGAACTCACGGATACGCTGCTTTCCATTGAAGTTCTCGATGGAACGTAGGTTGGGGTTCAGCTTGTCAATGATGCTGTGAATCTTCAGATCAGAAAGCCGCGAATTGACCTCATAGGTTGCATAGACACGAAAGGCAAAGGGAATACACTCGCTCCGGTTGAGCCGCTGCAGCCGCTTGTCGATATCGTCTGCATACCCGATTTTTACATATTCAGGAAAGGACGGATTGGTCAGTATGTAAATAACTCCTGTTTTATCCATGTAATCTCCTCCGGTTCTTTCGCTTAAAATATAGCACCGTCAAACAGTCACTCCGCTAATGCTTTTCTAATAATCTCACTTCTTCGAGAAGCTATTTTTTCTAAAGACCCTTCCAATTCTTTTATAGCCATTTCATAGTCTGCTACTTTCGACATAGCGTTGTTTTGTATTGAAATATCAGGAACGGTAAATGCAATTCCATGCACTCTGTCGATGGAAGCACGATACGACCGGGAGAATCCCATTTTTCTACCTTCGACCTCAAGAATATGAGCAAGATAACGTGGATTTACTTCAGAGTTCTTGCAGCGGAGGACACCGCAGTGATCTGTGGGATAGAACGGCATGTCTGAAGGCAAGTAGCTGGTCATCCAGTCTCCGTCAATTCCCCGCAACACAGAGGGCGCGGAGAAATCCGTAATCAGCAATTTATCAATAAATCCAAACGGCGCAGTGACATTGGCGCTGTAAACGGGAATTGTACCATTCGATGCAAGTTCTTTGTCCAAAACTCGCTTGCCAATAGCAACACTGAATTTTTCTGTATCAGACAGGCTCAGTCTGTTCCCCTCCGTGGTCGACATAACAGCATCCAACTCTGCAAACAAATCAGCTGTCTTCTGCCTGTAGGTCTCAATTCTCATACGGGTGGCATTATATTCCTCGTCGATTTTAGCACATGCGTGTACTAGCTTTTTCTGTACATCCATCGGTGGTAATGGGATCTGTATCTGATCTAATGTGTTTTTTACTATAGATGGAAACTTCATCCCTGTAGCAAGGGATTCTATATAGGGGCGTTCAAATGACAACACATAATACAGGAAGCCGTTGTCGATTTGATCGTTGCCCCGAAGTCCATAACATGATTGATTGAACGTCATTGGTGCTGCTATCTGCGCCACTGCGCCGACTGTTCCGCGTGCTGATATGATAATATCTCCAACGTTTAAGAATCGAGCATTGCTATTCTCTAATCCCTTTTGAGTAATGTGTTTTTCTGCTGTTTTGACAAAACGATTGCCATTATTAAAATCTGCAACACTAAGCCAAGGTATATCTCCTCCCCAGTATTCAGGAACTTTCGTATCTGGAGTGCCACCACTTATAATCTCAACTACCGAGCTCAACTTTACAATTGGATACTTGCTATGTATTTCAACAGGTTTCCGTACACTAGTCCTTATTGCTTTATTGAAGTCAATTCGTGAAAAGTCCAACATATTTTTGGTGCTTACCATTGCACCATATTCTCGTACTTCTTCGCGAAAAGATGGGGCATCCCCTTGAAACGATTTTTTGATAGCATTGGCCAGAGTTCCCTCTGCCGCGCGATCTGCATCGTCATACATCTTTCCGCCTGGCGTGATGATCTGAATGCCCTCGTTACCCTTGCGGTTTGACCAGTCATATCCGAGGAATTCTTTCTGTGCCTTGTTGTCTGCCGGAGCTGTAATGATCACGGTTGTCTGCTGATACACCAGCGAGAAATAAACCAGTTTTTCCCGCTCAATGGAGTAAGCGTACGAATACAATCTTTCCAGATACGCGGCTGCCTGCTCGTCAGCACTTTTCTGCTGATATGCTTTTGTTTTCAGCAGGTTCTTCGCATCTGCGGAATCGGCAAACGCCGTCACATACATTTTGAAGTATTTGGATCCTTCCAGGTCTGCAACGGAAAGGGATTTATTCAAGAAGGCTCTGTACTCATTCTCGCCGACATCAATCTGTGTAAGATATGCCTCGAAAATGTCCTTATCTTTCCATTCAGCAAGCTCTGCACCGCTGAAAACCGCATCCACAGAATCTGCTGACAGGTCAATCTGTTTCGGCGGTTCATTGAATTTTTCCAGAAACATCACAACGGTATTCGTTCCGGTCGCGCCAAAGGTTTTGGAACCGAAGGCGGCAATTCCCCGGATATAGAAATTCTGCAAAAGCTGCTCCCTGGCTCCGGTGTAGCTTGCGCTGTCATTTGAGAGAATGGAACTCGGCAGGATCACCGCTGCGACTCCCTGCGGCTTTAGCAGCTGTGCAATTCGCTCCACAAACAGCGTTTCGATCTCTCCGCCATTCATGCCAATCCGGTCAAGAAGGGTAAAGCTGTTGTTCTTAAGTTGTAGATGCTGCTTGAAATCTTTTACCGCATATGGCGGATTAGCAACCAGAATATCAAAAGTGCCGTTCTCGATCCCCTTATCAGGTACGTTTTCCAACCCGTCGCCGAAAATAATGTTGCCCTCTCCCGCGCCGTTCATAAACAGCGATATTTTTGCAACGCGGGCAAGACGATAGTCTTTTTCGATTCCGTAAATGTGATCTCTGACCCACGCATTATTTCCATCTGACTGTACAAAATAATTGATCGCTTCGATAGCTTCCGTCAAAAAATGTCCGGCCCCGCAGGCGTAGTCAATGACCTTTGGATAAACGTTTCCCCTATCAGACTTTACCATCCGATCAACAGGCAGACTATCCCAAATGAACCGAGTGATCGGTATCGGCGTAAAGAATTGTCCTTCATTTTGCTTGAACCCCTTGTTCAGCAGCTGTTCAAAGAGATCGCCCAGGAATTGATGCTTGGACGGATAGACAATTCTGTATTTCTCAAACAACTGCACCATCTCAACGAGAATCTTTCCGTTCTGATAGAACAGTTCTTCATTGTGGACATCTTTGAACGTGAATTCATTATTCGAATAGAATTTTAAAATACGGATCGTATTCCGAAGATCTTCAATCGCGCTTTTTCGTTTGGAACCGGTATATGTCAAAAATAGCCATTCCGGATAATCCGCAGGCACATAAAGTATTTCCTCCCGCATGAATTTCTCCATACCGTCTCTGTGGAGCCGTTGGAGTCGATCTTGTAGAGTCTCGTATGTATCCGTTCCTTGCTTATACTGAAATTCTACTTCGTCGTCTTCATCCTTTATGCTTTCATCGACAAGCTTACAAATGAACAACGCGACAAGCCTGTTGAAAGCATTTTCCTTGTCACTTACATTATTGTGCCGCAGGATTTCTTCAAATTTATTGACAATTTTGTCATCTGGCGTGAAATCGCGAAGGTCCTTTTTCCGAAGCGGTTTTACCCCAATTTGATAGGCAACGGAATCCTTGGAGAAGATCAGATCATCATGGATCTGCCTTCCATAGGTCTCTTTCCAGGCTTCATACTTGGCTGATGCGGTGTTCGCATCCCGATAAAGCTTGATGGACTTATCCTTTTTGAAAGCAGGACGATATTTGCGTCGTCGGAACAGTCAATCGTAGATGCTTTATGTACAATACAGCCGCCCTTCAAATCAGAGGCATACAAAACCAGCCATTTGCAAGACTGCTCCTGCTGCCAATAGGAGAACAACTGCGCTCCGTCGTTTTTGGTATTATTAAGTGCTTTGTCGTACGCTTTGCCCCAGGTTTTGCACTCGATAATGAAAAGCATATTTCCGCTTGTGTCGGTCACGCAAATATCGGCGCGTCCACCCTTGGGGTCGTGCCCAAGATGCCATTCTTTTTCCAGCTCTATATGCTCAGGACGATACTCTTTTAACAGGAGCCGACATACGCATTCAAATACAACGAAGTTCTCTTTCTTATCAAAACCATTGTTGCGCTCTCTGCCCTTTATTTCATTTGGATAAATCAGCTTTTTTGCGTGGAAATCTACTTTCAGGCTGCACCCAATTTCAGGAAATACCTTCTCATGTATATCGCCATGCGCAACAAATCCCAGAGTTTCTAAGGCGTCTTTCAAATTTGAAACATCTATCATAATCATCTGCTCCTTGCTCGTTCTATAATCCAAGGTACCGAAACGCTATCGGCATTATTATAGGCTCCCCTAATTCTTCAGCGCTGTGATGGGCACCACATACACGCCGTCCTCGCGCTGGTAGGCATAGGGGGAGGTGCCGGTCAGAACCATCAGGAAGGAGGGCTCTTTCATTTTTGTTGTATCGATCTTATCAGCGACCGTCTTCAGCGTATGCGCACCTTCCTCAATGAGCCTGTCTCCACCGAGCTTGACCTCTACAAGGCCGTAGCTTCCGTTGCGCAGGTGGATAACAGCGTCGCACTCCAAGCCCTCTTTGGTGCGGAAATGATACACGCTGCCGTCCAGTGCTTCCGCGTAGACGCGCAGATCGCGGATGCAGAGCGTTTCAAAGAATCGGCCGCAGGTTTCAAGGTCGTTCAGCAGATCACCGGGACCAATGCCCAGCGCTGCAGTGGCGATAGAAGGATCAACAAAATAGCGTGTGTCAGATGTGCGGATCGCTGTCTTGGAGCGAAGATTCGGACTCCAAGCAGGGCAATCCTCTATCACAAAGATCTTTTTCAGCGCATTCGTATAGGAAACAACGGTATCCTTACTCAGCTCCATATCGTCGCTGACGTTGATATCCTCGCAGATCGTGGTGTTCGGTGCCTGTGTTCCCTGGTGACGCGCAAGAGAACGCATTAAGAGCCGTGCACGGGTCTCATTGCGGGAAACGCCGTCTACTCGGCTGATATCGGACTTCACAACCGCGTCCAAGTAGTCAAAAGACTGTATCAGTGCGTCGTCGCCCTCCAGGAAAGTCGCTTGCGGCCAGCCACCGCGACAGATAAGAAATGCGATATTCTCTAACGTAGCCTTGTTTTCCGCAAAAATCGGTTTATCATCAGGAGAAAACAACTCGCTGAGACTGACTGCGCCAGAGGACTCGCCAGATTCGTACAGGCTCATGGGCCGCATCTTGATCCACGCAAAGCGACCGGTGCCCGTATGATGCACCTGCTCCATCTCCGCAGGCACAGCAGAACCGGTCAACAGAAAGTGCCCGAAGCCATCCCGGTGATCCACTTCAAAGCGCACAGCATCCCACAGCTTGGGTGCCATCTGCCATTCGTCGATCAGGCGCGGCGTCTCACCCTGGAGGAGGGAACGAGGACTGATATCCGCCAACTGGAGGTTTTGCTTTACCCGATCCGGGTCGCTCATATACAAAATGCTGGTGGCATGCTGTTCGCAGGTGGTTGTTTTGCCGCACCATTTCGCTCCTTCCACAAGGATCGCTCCTTTGTTTCTCAGGCGATTCACAATAGTCACGTCAATCACTCTCGACTTATAACTTGCCATATAGAGTCCCTCCATGCTATAGAATGACTATATTATAGATTATAGCGAATCAGCGTGTCCAATTCAAGAAAATCCTTTGATTTGGCAAAAATATTTTCTGCGATACGGCGATATGGCAACCATCGCATCGATGATGATTTGTTCCTCACATCGACGCCATCAAATCTGAAAATCAGTTTTCGCAGCTTTGACGTTCCCTTCCGCTCGCACTATTCTTTTGGTGATGAAAGAAACCAATAAGGTAAGCACAAGAGAAGGCACGATATGTACAATAGATTTGCAGAAAGGCGCAGACGACTCCTGAACGAATGCAGGGGCAGCATCTACACGGGGATGCTGCTGGCAGGGACTCAGGAGCCGCACTTTTATAAATAAAGGCTTGGGATCATCCCAAAATCGCCGCGTGTCCGGACATCGGCTGTGCTTGCTGTTCTCTCAAATCCCAGTTTTCTCCGCTCCAACGCTGCTCTTTCTCTCCGCCGAAATCTGTGCTATACTGTAAGAAAATCAGCGGAAGGAG
>ENA-OYXD01000218-OYXD01000218.1-human-gut-metagenome-genome-assembly--contig:-NODE-218-length-35024-cov-6.046956_pt1 | contig 35024 bp, 34 predicted proteins | sample MGYA00244818_ERZ653412 | MGnify/ENA primary metagenome ERZ653412 (study PRJEB26926, sample SAMN06165146) | human gut metagenome | biome: ENVO:00009003; feature: ENVO:2100002; material: ENVO:00002003...
ACGAGATTACTACGCGTCTCGTGGGCTCGGAGATGTGTATAAGAGACAGCACCAGACCGGTGTACAGCGCCAGGCTCTCCGCAAGCTGGCCTTTCAGCTCCTCAAAGTTGAAGTCTATCGTCTTGGGCAAAGTCTCCAGGCTGTTGCCCATCACAAATTCCATGCTCATGTTGTCCTCCTGTTCAGATAGGCGGGAGCTTGAGGTTTGGTTTCTGCCGCTGCTCCACGCAGCGCCAGAAGGAGACCGCCTCCCGCCGGATGATGGCGATGTCGTCCTCGGCATCCGCCCGTTCGATTTTGTAGTGCCGCGTCTCTTTCCGGTCCTCGCCCTCCGCCGTGGTATATTTGATCTGGGCCAGCAGTTCCACAAATTGCCACCCGGCGGCAAGCATCTGCTGGCACACCTGGGCGTAATACTCCGTGGGGATGCGCCCCTTCCAATGGGTCCAGCCGGTGGAGGAGAGGATTTCCGTGGTTTTGATCTCCAGGCCGCCCAGCCGCCCGGTGGCGGTTTCCTCCAGCTCCCCGTCCGGGGTGCAGGTGATGAAGGGCAGGTCCTGGTGTTTGATGATCTTGTAGGGGGTGAAGCTCACCCGGTATTCCGGGTGGTCCAGGGCGAAGAAAGAGCGCAGCAGCGGCTCCGCGTCGTTGCCGTAGCGCACATAGGGCTTGTCCCCGATGTCCTCCGGGATGACCAGCCCGCATTTCTCCTCCCAGAGCTGTACGTTGGTTTTCCAGGGGGAGAGGCCCAGGAGGGCGGCGGCGTCAGACGCCCCCAGCCCATCCTTGCGGGCCTCCAGCCATTCCGCCCGGTCCTTGCAGATGATGACCTGCGGTGTCACGGCTGGTCGGCCTCCGCCTCAATGCGCTGCTCCAACCGGAGCAGTTTCAGAATTTCTTCCTCCGTGGGGTCCCCGAAAATAAGGCAAAGCTGGTTGAGCATAATGCCCACGTCAGCCATCTCCTCCCGGATGTCGGCCACGATCTGCTCGTAGTCGCCCTGGCCGGTGAGGTAGTGGCGCAGCCACTTGGTCAGGGCCTTGGTCAGCTCGCTTAATTCCTCAATGGCGACAACACTCTGCGCCTCCTCGCCCCAGGTCTTGATTGCTCCCTCCAGGATTTTGGCCTCTCGTTCCTGGGTCATTTCCATTTCCTTGCTCATGCTGTTTTGTCCTCCTTTTTCTTACTGCGGCTTCTTGCCGCGTATTCTGCCAGCAGCCGCTTGAGGGCTGCGTCATGCCAGCTTTGCCAGGACGAATACCCGCACACCTGGAGCAGGTCGTCCGGCAGGCTTGCCGCGAACTCGCGGCTGATGCGGTAACACTTGCGGAAGCGCCCGGCGGGCGCGGTGGGCGGTGCGGTCTCTGTCTCGCTGGCCTCGCTGCGGCTCTCTGCTGTCGGCAGCGCCCCCAGCAGGTCCAGGTCCTCCGCGTCGTAGAGTTCCGTCCTGGACGCTCCCAGGACATCCTCCAGGGTCTTGAGCTGGTCCGGCGTCGGCAGGCATACGCCCTTCTCATACCGGCTCACCATGCCCACGTCAGCCCTGGGTTCCGTTTCTTTCAGTCTGGCGGACACCTGCGGCTGGGTCAGACCCAGCGCCATCCGCCGCTCTTGTAGTCGGTTCATGCTCTGCCTCCTCTATCAGTCTGATTTGTTGGAAGAAGGGGAAGAACTGGGGCGGGCACACCGCGTTTCCGAGGCATCTAACTCTGTCCATCCAGTTGGGAAGCCCATCAACCATTCGGTCCATTCCGGGTTCAGATTTCCAGTACCCCCCCCGCAAGGTAGGCCACCTTCTGGCATAGGAGCAACGACCTGGTGGATGTCGCGTCCTTCCGTAGGTGCCGGGCCAGCCCCGCCGCGTCCATCGCCGTCGGCGTGGGCCACGATTGCAAACCGGTATCTTTGGTGCGGAGCGCCGACGCCGCGAGCTGGAACCATAAACGCCCGTGCGGTGTAGCCTTTACTTTCCAGGTCAGAAAGCACATCGTCGAGCGCCAGATTGAGGATGTTAGCAACATTCTCTCCAATGACCCAAGTGGGCCGCAGCTCGTCGATAACTCTAAGCATCTCCGGCCAGAGGTAACGGTCATCGCCCTTGCCTCGGCGCTGTCCGGCTTTGGAGAAGGGTTGGCACGGGAAGCCGCCGGAAATAATGTCAACTGTTCGTAGTCCGGTCCGTTCACAGAAACTCTCCTTTGTCAATGTCCGAATGTCCCGCCAGCGCGGAACATCCGGCCAATGTTTCTCCAGGACCCTGGTGGGGTAGTCGGCCCACTCGCATTGTCCCACGGTGCGGAAGCCTGCCCATTCAGCGGCCAGGTCCAGGCCACCGATGCCGGAAAACAGGGAAAGGTGGGTCAACTCCATATCAGCTATCCCTCATACGGGCTTTCCAGGGACCAGTCCCAGGTCTGCCCGCCTTGCCATTCCGTGGTGAAGTAGTTGTGTACGCCGTCTCCGGTGAAGTACAGGTACTCCCTCGGCAGCACCCGGCCCACGCTGCCTACGCACTCCTTCTCGGCCATCCAGCGGGCCAGCACATCCTCCACCAGGGCCAGGATGTCCGAGTCCACCGGGTTGCTGGGATCGTAGCCGTAGAACTGGCAGGGCTGGGTCGTGATGCCCTCCACCGTGTCGGCCCAGAAGCGGTCCCCGCTGTCGTAGCGGTTCAGCACGCACCAGATCGTGGCCGCCTGTTCCGTGGTGGAGCAGCCCCGCGCCTCGCCCCACACCATCTTTGCCAGGGCTACCTTGGACGCCTCCATCGGGTCGATGGCCTCCCGGTCCTCAAACTCCAGCGTGATGGGTTCCGGCATGGGTGTCTCCGCAGGAAGCGCCGTTTCCGTCACCGGCGCGGTGGTCTCTGGTTCCTCCGGCTCTTGTGTACGCCCGCTCCAGGCGAACGCCGCAGCCACGGCCAGAAGGGCCAGCGCCAGGCAGGCGGCTCTCTGCATCGCGGCCATGCGGCGGCGCTGCTGCCGCCTCCGCCGTTCAGTCCGGGTCATAGGTGCTTCTCCTGCGGCGGTACAGCTCGTCGATAAGGTCCGTGTCGCTGTAATCGGCCAGCGCCTTGCCCTCGTCCTCGGTCTCAACCGATACAAGGATAGAGGATTTCAGATACAAAGCGGGACGCGGCGCGAAGAGGGCGAGGTACACGTAGCCGTTGTTCACGGTGCCGCCGGTGCAGATGAGGTACGCGTAGTTGTCATTCGAGTGCGGGGAGCTGTTGGTTGTCCAGCCCGTTGCCAGCCAATAGGGCTTGGAGGTCAGCGGCAGGATGCTGCGGTGCTTCCGGTACTCGTCAATGGTCAGCGCCCGCACGACGGCCAGGGGCTTGCCGTAGTCCGTCATGCCGTCCATGGTGGTCAGGTCGATGGGCCGCTCCACCACGGCGGAGAAGATGGCCGGGTGCTTGTCCCGCAGCCAGCGCTCCACGGTCTTGGAAAGCAGGCTGCCCGCGTAGTTGTTGTGGTCCTGCCGCTCGGCGTCGTCATCCTCGAACTGGCAGCACTCCGGCAGCGTGTCAGCGGTCACCACAAAGGCGGCGTCCAGGTCGTCCTCCAGCTTCACAAACTCCACGCCGTCGAGGGTGAAGCGTTCGCCCCGGCGTACCTGTGCCAGGGCCAGGTCCTTCATTTTCATGTCCTTGTCCTCCTCTTTGGTTTACTGGCCGCTCTCGGCGGTCGTGGTGGTCCGCCGGTTGCCCCGGCGGCGGATTGCCTCTTGAAACGTCCTTTGAGCCAGGCGGGGGTCATACTCCGGGCGCTGGTTCTTGTCCAGCTTGCCCGTGTCGCCTCGTCGCAGCTCCTCATAGATCGTTGCGGGGTGGCATCCGATTTTGTAGGCGATGTCCAGCACGCGGGCTTCCTCCTGGTACATCTTTGCGATTTTCTTTCGGTCCTGGAAATCCAGGTACTTGCAGGCCATCACGCGCACCCCCTTTCCTGGGAAAAATAAAGCCCGAAGGACTGTTTCATCCTTCGGGTTTTACGATAGCATTTGCGTTGCCAAATGTCAATAGTAAAACCCGAATTTCTTTGAAAAATTTTTTATAGGCTTTATAGGCTTGCAAGAAACACGTTGAAAAGTTCCGCAGAGGTGTGCCAGTCCAGGATTAACCGTGGGTAATTATTTATCCAGTCTTGGACCCGGCGCACCTCTTTTTGTGTCACCTTGCGGAAGTCCGTGCCCTTGGGGAAAAACCACCGGATAAGCTGGTTCTGCTTCTCGTTGCTGCCGCGCTCTCCGGGGGACCTTGGGTGGCAGTAGTAGACGTGGGTGCGCTTCTCTCCGGGCAGCAGACAGGAGCGCTCCATGCCCTTGCAATCTGCAAATTCGCTCCCGTTGTCCACGGTGATGCTCTTGAATACCTGGCGGAACATAGCGGTCCCCATGCGCCGCTCCAGCCGGTCCAGAACGCCCACGACGCTGGCGGCGGTGTCGTCATGCATCTTGCGGATGATCTCGTCCCGCGTCACGCGTCCGGTGAGGACGCACAGGGCGGCCTTGGTGCCCTTCTTGCCCACCACGCTGTCCATCTCCCAATGGCCCGGTTCCTCCCGGTTATTGATGTGCTCCGGGCGATGCTCGATGCTGTCCCCTCTGGGGGCTTTCGCCGCTTTCACGCGGTTGTAGGCCCGCTTCTGGTCGCTCTTGTAGCGCAGCTCCTTGTTGGTCAGGGGCCACAAGTCCCCGTTCTCGATGTACTTATACACAGTCTGACGGCATAATGTGCAGGAGAAGGTGGTCTCCGGCGTTTTGCCCAGCATGGAACAGGCAGCAGACGGGGAATACCCCTCGGAGATGGTTTTGACCAGCCACCGGGCCAGCCGGTGGTCTTTGCCTATTTTCAGAGGCTTTTCCATGTTCTTCTTGCGGTCCAGGTGGTAGTCCTTGGCGACATCGGCGGAGTAGGAGATATAGGTGGTCAGGTCGCTGCGTTTCAGCTCCACCGCACCCCTCCGGCACTCGTCGTAGACCGTGCTGTGATGCACGCCCAGATAGCGGGCGATCTGCGGCTTGCTGTACCCCTCGCGGAGCATTTTTTCAATGGTCAATCTGTCGTTCCAGGTCAAGTGTGCGCCCTTATATCTCGGCATAGGAAAACCTCCATTTGCAATACTTTTGCATAGCATTTGTATATCTTTAGCACACTTTTTTCGGCCATGTCAATAGCCCCGGAAGATGCAAAAATCCCCCTACTATCCGTAGGGGGATTTCAAAAATTTTTATTCTTTTCCGGTCAGCCAGTCCATCGTCACGCCCAGGACCTCGGCAAAGATCATCAGCTCGTAGTCCGTCACGAAGCGGTCCCCGGTCTCTATCTTGCTGATGGCCTCCCGCTCGATGAACACGCCCTTGACCTGCATCCTCGCAGCGAGGTCCGCCTGGGAGATGCGTTTGGTCGCCCGCACCTGGTGGATGCGGTCCCCGGAGATATTCTTTTGTCCCTCAAAATCGTAAATCTTCACACGCAGCCCCTCCTCGGCACCTTGACAGTACCACGGAAAAGGACTATCTTTGTAATAAAGATTTACAACCTTTATCGTTTTGGTACAAAAAGTGGGAATATCTCACTTCACGTCCGGCAGCTTCTCCAGCATACCGGCGGCCTCCAGCAGATTGTAGATGATCTGGGCCGTGGCCTCGCGGGTGATGGGCTTCTGCCATCCGTAGTTGCCAGCACCGTCTCCGGCGAAGATGCCCTTGCGCTTGCAGTAGTCGGTGGCCTCCTTGGCCCAGGCGGAGGGGTTGTCCCCGGTGTCGGCGCAGCTCGTGAGCTGTTTGGTGTCCATAGCTTCTTCATCCTTTCCGGCCTTTGCGGCCTCCAGTCTTTTGTTGACTTCTGCGGCGATCTGGCCGTGGCGGCTGTAAAGCCAGTCACCAGGGCAGGCTTTCGCCGCAAACCAGCGGTGGACGGTCATGTTCTGCCGGTCTACCTGACCTACGAGGTTTTTATCTCCCTTCCAAAGCAGCTTGGGGATGCCGTTGCGTTGGCAGATGTCCACCAGCAGGTCAATGAGGGACTTGTAGGCCGCGTCGGAGACCGGCCACGGGTCCTTGGCAACGGTGTTCGCCACCTCGATGGTGACGGCCCGGTTGTCGTTGCTGGCGGAGGAGGTGCACCACGAACGGTTGGCCTCGTCCACATACAGACCGATGCGCCCGTCGCTGCCGATGCCGTAGTTGCTGCTGGCCTGGCGTTCCTTGTTCTGGAACAGTTCGCCGCAGCGCTCCACGGACAGGTTCCCGGCCATACAGTGGATAGAGATGGTGTCGATGGCGTGCTTGCGCTTGCCGGAATGGTTGGGGGACAGCTTGGTGTAGCTGACCAGCGGACTGTTACTCATTGCCCGCACCTTCTTTCAGAACGCCGTGGTTGAGTTCGTAGACGGCGGCCTCAATGAGCGCGTCGATGCGTTCCTCGTCCAGGGTGATGCCGTGCTCCGCCAGCCAGTTGAGGACGTAGGCTTTCTTCTCCTCGCCGCGCCCGCTGCCACGGTAGATTTGCTCCGCCGCCGTCACAGCGATCTTCACCCAGGCATTGATCTCCGCCTGCTGCTGGGCCGTGGTCCGGCTCTTGATATAGGGAATGACCACGGCGGTGATGACGGCAGCCACAAGGGCAGCCGCCGCTTCAATGATGGTCGTAATATCCATGATGTGCTCCTTCCTTTACTCCACGATTTCCCAGTCGTCGGCCAGCATATCCGCCTGGCTTGCAAGCCATCCCATTTGCACGCCGGAAGTGCCGCAGAATGCGATAGCCTTGTTCCCAATGGCCGCGTGCTCGGCATTGACGATTGTGCCAGCCGGGGACGTGTAACTGATGGCAGAGGCCAGCTCAATGTGCTGGTTCTTTCCGTTCCAGCCCGCCCGTCTGCACTTCTTCCCCTTCTTCATGGCCTCGATAGCCAGCCCGAAGTTCATACTGTCGATGGGGCGGTACGCTTCCTCAAACACGGCCTTGGGGCTAAAGCTCTCGTAGCCGTCCGGGTAGCAGACCTTATAGCCATCCTCATCGGGGACCATGCCCATGGCGATGGGCTGGTCCTTCTCATAGACTTTGCAGCCCTTGCGAATAGCGGGGACCGCCTCAATGATTTTCGTGCCGATATAGGTTTTCATTTCGATTTCCTCCTTTAGCAATCTCGTTTGATTTTCTTCTCCGGTGCGTTGCTCTTGCCGAACACCACCCCGTCGTTGTGCTCGAAGATGTTCTCCACCACCTTGAGGACGTTCACGCCCAGGATGGTCTCGATGGCCTGCTCGGACAGGTCCACCACCGGGAACACTTGGCCCAGGTGCACCGTGGCGTACAGGGCGATGAGGTAGGACATCGTGACCCACCCCAGCGCGGCGATCTGCGTTGTCACGAACAGCCGCCGCGTGGTCGTCTTAATGTTCTTCATCTCGTACCGCCTCCAGATGGTCAATGCGGTGGTGTGCGGACTTGGCGCTGGCCTCCACGGCAGCCAGACGGCCCTCCACCTCTGTGTTGGTCTTGCGCTGCTCTCGCTGTTCCGTCTTGATCTCGTCCGTGTTGGACTTGATGTACCCCAGCTCTGTCAAAACGGTGCCGAGCTGTTGGCCGTTGCTCCTGTCGTCTTTCCCCTTGTTGCGGGAGAAGGTGGCATAACTGATGACAGCACCCAGCACCGTGCATACCAGTCCCACAATGATGTTCCACTCCATTGGTATCACCTGCCTTTCCCATTGAGCATATCAAAGCCCCGCATCCTTTTCGCCCCGAAGCAGATAAAAATTTGAAAGAGAGGGTCCACCTATGAAAGCCTTGGTCTATATCGTGTGCGTCGCCGTAGCAGCGATGGTGCAAACCGCCATAAGCATGAGCGGTGTACAACTCGGCGGCCTCCCTGTGGTCCTGCTGTATGGCACGGCCTTGGCTGTCGCTACCGCCGCTTGCAAGGCCATCCAGCGCAGGAAAACGCGTCCGGCCATACCGAAGGAACGATGGTACACCTGCCCGAAGTGTGGGCAGCTCGTCCCGGAGGGAAAGCCGTGTGACTGTGAAAGCCTTTCTCCCCAGCCGGGGGAGAAGTTGTGCGGCACACCGTTCATCCAGGCGGGCCAGACCCCGCCCGGAGTTGAAACCGAACAACCGAAGCCGGGAAAGCGGTCTCCGGTGGTCCCGCTTTGCATAGCCGCTGCTTTGCTGGTGGTATGCACCTGCATCCTTGGCTACCGTGTCTCCGTGCTCACAGCAGCGCGGGATGACCTGGCGGCGGAGAATAAGCAGCTCCAGGCGGAGATAAGCAGCTTGCGGAACGCGTCCGCTCCCTCATTTTCGTCGTGGTCCGAATGGAAAAAACTGTCCGATGCCGGGTGCATCGACATCTCCTATGATGAATGGCTCACATTCATGGGTGAGCGGGAGAATGGGGCTGCCAGCAGCTTCTTGAGGGAAAAGGCAGAGGCGCAGCGTGAGGAAGCAGACCGCGAATACGGGCCGACGGCGTATGGCAGCACCTGCTGGAGGCTCTGGAGTGATTTGTCAGATGCCGGATATACCGGCAGCACATTTGAAGATTTTGCGGAGGCATACTCCGCCCAGACGGGCGGCAGTCTCACACTCACGCAAGAGAGTACCGGGAAAACCTGGCACTCCAAATAAGAGAAACCGGGCAGCGATCCGCTGTCCGGTCTTTCTTTACCATTCGCTGGTGTAGACGGTCCCCCAGAGGAAAGCCCGCTGCTCGTCGGTCAGGCCGGAGAAGTCCTCCAGCCATTCCCGCACATGGTCGCTCTTGGCCTCGCCCTTCACGGTCTTACCGTCTGCGTCCTTGGTCCCTTCCATCTCGTTGTAGGCGGTGTGGAACAGGACGTACTCCCAGGGCTCGATGCCCTGGGCCTCTGCGTCGTCGGCCTGGGCCATCCACTTGGTGCTGACCTCGTACTGCCCGTCGGAATGGTCCGCCAGGGCGCTCTTGTCGGCCAGATCATAGGCCGCCTTGAGCACCTTGTCGCGGGTCTCGTCGTCCATTCCCTGGAAAATAGGGCTGCTCGTCAGGTCGTCGGCCATGCTGCGGTAGTCGCTGGCCCGCTGGTCGGAGTATGCCCGGTAGGCGCTGCTCCCCAGGTCGTCCGCGCCGAAGGTCTCCTCCTTCTCCTTGACCGGGGCGTATTTGTCCCTGCTGCCGATAAGGTCCCGCGCCCTCTGGGGCAGGGTGTAGTCCGGGTCCTTCTCAACGGCCTTGTTGTAGCGGCTCCGCATGGCGCTGTCGATGCTTGCGCCGTCCACGCCCATGCTGTTCATCAGGTCGTCCCTGATGTGCTGGTAGGTGTCCATGTCGCCCTGCTCCAGCGCCCGGTACAGAATGGCGTAATAGCGGTTCTTGTTGCCGGTGTTGGAGATGTTGTAGATAGCCTTTTCCATCTCATACTGGAGCGGGATGTTGCCGGTCTCCACCGCCGCGCTCCGGGCCAGGCCCCACATATCCCGCGCCAGGTTGGAGGCCGGGATGCCGAACATCTTTGCACCGGCGGCCAGCAGTCCCTTGAGGGCGTAGGCCCTGGTCCGCTTGCCCTGGCCGTCGGCGCTCTGGATGGCCGTCTGTCCGGCCTGGATAAGGTCGGACACGATCTCCATTTCCGTGCGGGACACGTCGTAGCCTTGCATGATGGACAGCGCGTCCTTCACAAAGGGGATTTGCCCCAGGGGGTTCATGTTGCTGCCGACGTTGCCCTCCGTGATGGCGTTCCAGGCTTTCTCCCAGGGGGTCTCCTCGTCACCGGAGATGCCGGTGAACGCAGCCCGGAAGCGCTCCCAGTATTTTTTATCTTCGTCATCGTCGCGCATGGCGTCGATAAGGCTCTGGGCCAGAGCGTTGACCACGTTCGTCACCACCAGGGCCGTGGCCGCCCGGCCCATCGTCTTGATGGCCTTGCCGCGCTTCTGGCTGTTCTGCTCGTAGCGCACCTGGTCATAGGCCCGCATCAGCAGGTTGAGGCTCATGATAGGCTCGCCCATGAAGCTGGTCGCCTGCTTCACCACCGCGTTGCTGGAGCGCATGATGTTGGACCGCTGGAGCACGCCGTCTACCACCTGGGTCTGGTCGATGACCTCCGCGAACAGCTTTGCCGTCTGCCGGTAGAACGCCTCGCTGCCCTTGGTGAGGCCCTGGTGTTCCCGCGCCGTGGCCCACTCGCAGGCGTTCCACAGCTTACCCCAGGTCACGGCGTCCGCAGCGCCCGCAGGGGCGGAAAGGGCGTCGTTCAGCTTCCGCACGTTCGTCCGGTTGTCGAACAGCGTCTCGGTCATCTTGTAGGGGCTGGAGATGTCGAAGCCGCCCGCATCCTTCCGCATGGCGATGGGGGAGTATTGCAGGGCTTTCTTCCATCCGCTGCCCCGCGTAACGCCTCTTGCAAGGCCCCGCGCCATGTCCTGGGGGTCCAGTACCGCCGCCGCCCGGAAGAACGCCGTGGGCTGCTGGATGACCACGCGGATGTTCGCGCCCACGGCTGCGCCCTTGAAGCCGCCGATGGTCTTTCCGGCGATGTCCCACATGGGGCTGTCGCCGGGGGCGTTGATGCCGTTCTGGATGTCCTCCATCAGGTTGTGCCAGTATTTTTGACTGCCGGGGCCGCCCACGCGGTCCAGCAGGCCCTTGATGGTCTTGCCGGTTGGGTTGCCCTCCTCGTCCCGGAACTGGTAGTTGAACAGGCGGTTGATGTCCTCCATCGTGCAGAGCCAGGAGGCATAGTCCGTCATGTCGGAGGCGTGGTTGGCAAAGGTAGTGAAGATGCCCGCCAGGTCCAGGGCGTTGCTCGCGTGGGGCATCGTGGTCTTTGCCATGCCGATGTTCTTAATGGAGCGAGTGTTGTTGCCGCCCTTTTCGATGTTGCTGTGCAGGCCCTCCTTGGCCGATTTGATGGGCCAGTAGTCGCTCTCGGTGAACTTCTTATAACCATAGGCTTCCATGCTGGCCTTGTTGCCGTAGTCGGCCAGCACGCCACGGGTCAGTCCTTGCAGGCCGTCCGCGATCTTCACCTGCTCCGGTGTCAGCGTCCCGGTGATGTTCACCAGGTCGCCCTCCGTCAGGCGAATGCTGTCCGTGCCGCGCCGGATTTGCGAGGTTTTGATCTCTGGCTGGACCACGCCGCCCTTGAGCAGGTGGTCGTGGGCCTGCTTGCGCTTCACCAGCTCATACAGCTCCATCACCTGGGCCGTGGAAAGGGTCAGTTCCTCGCCTCGCTCCGTGGTGAAGGTATGCGTGGTCGCCTCCAGCTTCTTCACCGTCTTGGGGTCCACGATCTTGCGGACCTCCTCGGCCACATGGTCCACCATGAGCTGCTGCTGGTCCTGCGCGTCCCGCAGCATCCGGTAGACCGCCTTGCCCGCCTCTCCGTAATGGGAGAAGAAGGTGTACGGGGTCTCCAGGTCAATGAGGGCGTGGTTACTGGTCAGGCTGTTCTTGGCCCGGCGGCTGCTGGTCCCGATGGAGATAGCCTGCGCCCAGTCCGCCGTCCTGGCGTACTTGGCCTTGGACAGGACTTTCCCCGCCGTGTTCACGCTGTGCTCCACGGCCTTGACCACCTGCCACACGGTTTGAAGCTGCGCCACGCTCATGTCGGCCAGCTTGATGTCCTTCATGGCGATGACCGCATCGAAGCCGCCCTTGATGCCGTCGGCGTCGCTGCCCAGCAGGGAGGGGTCGATGACCATATCCCCGCCCTCGGCCACGATCTTGGCGTACTGCTCCTTGAGGGCGCGGAACGCCTCGGTCCGCTTGGTGGGGGTGCCGCCGCCGTCCTTCACCCGCTTGCCGTTCTCGTCGAGGGTGTACTGGCTCTCCTGGTTGATGCTCTCCAGCATAGCGGCCACGCTTCCGCGCATGGCCTCCGGGATGTGGTGCTGGTCGCTGGGGCGGAGGAGCTTCTGGGACAGGGCACTTGCATGGCGGGTGATTTTGGCCCGCAGCTCACGGGCCGCCCGGCGCTCCCGGCCCGCCGCGTCCTTGGCCGCATAGCGGTCTTTCAGGGCGCCCATCTGCCGCTCGCGGGCCTCCCGCTCCTTGGCGATGGCGTTCTGTACCCGCTGCCGGTTCTGCTCCCGCAGCTCCGCCAGGCGGGTGGCGTACTGCTCCCGCACCTTCTGGACCTGCTCCCGGCCCTTGGCCTTGGCGTTCTCCAGCTTCAATGCCTGCCGGTCCGCAAAGGTCTTTCGCGTCTGGGGCAGGTCGAAGAAGGTCTCCATGATCTCGTTCGCCGCGCCGGTCACGGCCTGGTCCATGTAGCGGGAGAAGGGGTTGTACTCGTTGATCTCGCTGATGCCGTCCAGCACTTCCACGATGTGGAGGAGCTGGTCCGTCGGATGGGTCTGCTCCTGCTCGCTGAAAAACTCCGGCCAGCGGGAGGAAAGCTCCTGGTACACCTGGTCGATGTTGGTGTGGCCCTCGCTGCCCAGGTTCAGCCGTCCGAACTGCCGCTTGCGGAAATCGCCGTAGTCTGCGATGTCCCCGTGGTACTCCTTGCCGTAGATGATCTTGGTCGTCCGCAGGTAGTCCCGCAGGTCGCTGTACGCATCGTACATATCGCTGTCCACGGCCACCGCGTTGCTCACCAGGGTTTCCGCGATGTCCTCCGCCCGGCGGCGAGCCTCGGTGTAGGTCAGCTCGTCCTTGCCGTCGTAGCCGCTGGCGATGTAGTCATAGAGGCTCTGGAGGTCTCCCTGGATGTCCTTCACCGCGATGTCGGCCCCGTAGTTCTGGATAAGCTGTTTCGCGGCGGCGGCCACGGCCTTTTTGTCCGTGGTCACGCGCTGGGTCCGCCGGGTCTGGCCCTGCCAGTAGTCCCGGCTCTCCTGGAGCTTTCCGTTCCGGCGCTGGATGGCGATGTAGTCCTTCATCTGCTCCCGCAGCAGCCGGTTTTCCTCCTGCAAGGCGGCGTTCTCCTGGAGGATGTCCCTTCCCTTGAGGGACAGCCTGTCTCCGTCGCGGGTCACGATGGCGCTGACAGCGCCGAATTTCCGGGTCGGTTCCACGGTAAAGCCGTCGCCCAGGGCGTCCTTGAGGTAGGAGACCAGCTCCTTGGACGTGAAGCCCTTTTGATAGCTGCCGGTGTTGGAGATGAAATACTCCATCAGATCGTCGTTGATGGCGACCTTGCTTCCGGCGTTCTTCACATCCGTGCCGCGCACGTTGATAAACGCCCGCCCGCCAGGGTTCAGCATTTCACCGATTTTCACCACCATAGCGTCGCGGAGGTCCTGGGGCATGACGTTAAGGACCGCGTTGCTGATGATGACATCGTAGGTCTTGTCCAGGGTGGAGTAATCGGTGTAGTTCGGCTGGTACTTGGCATCCGGGAACGGCTCGATGTCGTCCACGTCAAAGCCGTACTCCTCGCGCCCGGCTCTGGTCCCGTAGCCCAGGCCGGAGCTTGCATCCAGGATGGTCCCGTCGAAGTTCTCCGCCTGGAGGGCGTCGTAAATTTTGCGGTAGCTCTTGACCGTGCCGGAAATCTGCGTCGGGTTGCGGGTGTCCGCCTCGTCGGCGTCCAGGGCAAACAGGGTCGGATGGGCGGCCTTAACCTCGTCGAAGGTTGCCCCCGGCTTCCAGTCGTCGCTTGTCGGCTTCACAGGGGGAACGGTCTTGAGGGAGAAGCGCGCGCCCTCCACGCTGTTGATCTTGGCAAGGCGGTCCGCGTCGTCTCCGGTCTTGTATTCCAGCATCCGCACACCGGCCTGCTCCAGACCGTCCCGCAGCTTTTTGCTGCTGTCATCGGGGATGACGGCGGCCAGCACTTCGTCGAAGCCGACGGCCCGCTGGGGCTTGGCCTCAAAGTAGCCGGTGGGCATTTCCGCCGCCGCCTGGTAGACGGCCTGGATGTCCTGGGCCGTCTGGCTGCTGATTTTGTACCCCTCCTTGGAGAAGGCCCGCATGATAGCGTCCACCGTCCTCTTGCCCTTGGACGTTTCCATCAGGATGCTGCCGATGATGTCGCTCTCGACGAAGAAATTGTCGGAATGAGCCTTGTTTCCCTGCTTGATCTTCGTGATGATGCTGCCGATCTGGTCATCAATGGCCTGGAGCTTTGCTTCATACTCGGCCCCCTCGTCCATGCCCAGCCGCCCGCTGTCCGCCTTGATCTCCTGGATGCTGCGGTATTCCGGCGTCGCCACGGATTGCAGGGTCTTGGCGCTTGCGCCCCAGGTGTTGCCGCCGCGCTCCTCCTGGCCCTCCTTCATCGCCTTGACGATGTTCTCCAGGGTGTAGGCATAGTGGAGCTGTGAGAAGCTGCGGAGATTGCCGGAGGGGGTGTAGGGGTACTTGCCATTGTAGATGCCTGCCTCGCCCAGCAGGCCGTCCAGCTTCCCGGCAATCCACTCCTCAACGGCGTGGTCATCCACGGCGCTGCGCAGCGCGTCAGAGGTAGCCATCCGGTCAATTTCGCCCTTGGTCGCGCCGCCGTCCTGGTACATATCCCATGCGTGGTGAACGATGTCCTCCAGGGTGAAGATGGAAACGCCGTCCATGGAATTGTCGATGCGGGTCTGCCGTCTTTCGTTGATCTCCGCGTCGGTCCAATGCCTCTTGACGGCCATTCTGCGGAGCATGGGTTCGCCCTGTTCCCGGTAGTAGTCCCGGAGAATGTCGCGGATGACCTCGGCATTCTCGCCCAGGGCGTCCTTCACGCTCTCGCCGGTCTCCAGGTTGGCCTCGATTTCAGCCAGCGTGTTCACGCCCAGGCGGTCAACCACCTTTTGCAGGGTGTCGTTACCGAACTTGTCCCACACCTTGTCCATCTTCACCGGCTCCAGGCTCTTGCCCTGGTCTGCCAGATAGGCCGCCCGCACCGTGTCCGTGGAGGCCAGCTTCTCCGCCAGCTCTGCCGTGCTCCTGGTGCTGGTGTCGTCGATGCCCATAGAGCGCAGGGCGGCGCTGTTCCCGAAGATGCCCCCGGCCACGGAGACATCCCCGGCCAGCCGGTGCAGCTCGTGCTCCACCTGGGATGCCTTTTTGCTGTTCACGGGGTAATCTACTCGCGGAGCTGTCGGCGTCCAGGCATCGCCACCGTACACCTTGTTGGCGCGGAATAGCTGCGGGTCGATGGTGTCCTTGCTGAACACAAGGGAGATGGGGCCGTACTTGGTGTGCCCGTCCCTGGCTTTTACAATGGCGATGGAGGGCATGGGCAGGCCGCCCAGCTTGATGGCAGCCAGGATGCTGTTCTCGTCCTTGTTGTGCAGGGCCAGCAGCTTGTCCGTCTCCTCCACCGGGGTCTTGAGAGAAAATTTGCTCTTGACTTCCGCCCCGTTCTGGGTTACACTCTCACCCGTAGAGCGAATGCCATCTCCCACCGAGGCCATGTAGCCGTAGGTCTGGAGAAACGCATTTGCTCTTTTTTCATCGTACAGGACAAACTCGTTCCCGCTGTCGATCTGGTTCTTAATCCATTCCGCCGGGTGCTCCAGGCCGTACAGGCTGTTGATGACATTGACAGGCTTGCGGTCCATATCGGTCCCGCGCTCCAGCGCTGCCAGCAGCGTGTAGCCGTCGCCGTCGATGTCGTTCAGAACGATACCGGCCCGGTCTCCGCTCCCAAAGGAGAACAGAGGGGAAGCCAGGTTGCCCATAAGGTTTTTCAGAACGCGGCGGGGGATGTTGTGCTTCTTCTGGGTGGATTTGCGGAAGTCTCCGATGGTCATAGCCAGGGGCAGCGCATCAAAGCCGGACTTCTCCAGCACCGCAGGGGTCACTCCGAAGTAGAACGCATCGCTGGAGGCCATCTTCCCGTCGTAAAACATCTTGAGCTGCTGGGCCAGCGTCATTTGAGAGGTCCGTTTGATAGAGAATTTTGTGCCGCCGTCCGTCTGGGCGGCGTTTTTGTTTGCCGTCTGCTCGCTGGTCGCTTTCAGTGCCTCCTCCCAGAGGCGGGCCGCTTCCTCCAGGGTGTCGATGCTCACGCCGTAGGCGTTGGCGGCAGCCTGGTTCTGCGCGGTCTTGTTGCCCTTGAACAGAGACTTGACCTTGCGGATGAAGTCCCGCACGGCGTCCAGTAGCTTCCGGGCCACGCTGCGGTTTTCCTTTGCCAGGGTCTCAAACCTGGCCGGGTCAACCGTCAGCGCCTCGGTGAAGTCGGCGGCGATCTCGTCCATAGCCTGCTCCGTGGAGAGGTTCACGCCTGCCTCGGCGTAGCGGCTCTTGTACTGCTCCACGATGGAGGCGGTAGAGCCGTCCTGCTCGGTCAGCGCGGACATGGCATAGTCGCGGTACTTCCGGTATGCCTCCGGGGCCATCTCCTGCATCCGGTGGGTGATCTCGTGCTTTGCCACCACGGTGCCGGGGTTTTCGGCGTCGTTGGCGATGTGGATGATGCCGTTGCTGTACCATCCGTTTGCGCCGCCCTTGCCGGTGGCCTCTGCCATCTGGATTTTCACCCCGGCGGCACGGGCCAGGCTGTCGTAGAAGCGCACGGTCTCCTTGGGCAGGCTGGCGGAATGTTCGGACTGCACGAAGCCCGCCTCGTCGCCGTACACCGTGGCGCTCTTGACGCCCTCACGCTCCAGGGCCAGGGAGGCCGCCGCGTCGTTCTGACCGGCGGAGTAGGCCGCGAAGCGCTGCGCCTGGTTGAGCTGTGCGGCATAGCGGCTCTGCACCTTGTCCATGTCGATGCCGGAGATGCCCGCCTCGTAGTAGGAAGCGAAGCCTGCGTAGTAGTCGTCGGCCCGCACGCTGCCGTCGTAGCTGACGGAGAGGGCCTTGGCCCCGTTCTCGCCCAGGCTGGCCGCAGCGTCCCGCACGCGGCGGATGTCATACGCCTGCTGCGCCGCAGGACGCTGCTGCTCCACCTGCATGGCAGGGCGCATAGCCTCCTGCGTGGCCGTCTGCCTGGCTTCCGTTGCGGCGGGGGCAGTTTCCCTCATGTTCACGGAAACGTCGCTCTGCGCCCTTGCAAGGGTCGCCACGGCGCTCTTGACGGCCTTGCGCTGCTGGGACTTGCTCATGTCCTCGCTGATGTTCAGCCCCGCCTCCTGCGTCAGCGTGTTGATGGCGGTGGGGTTGCTCAAAATGTCGATGGCGGTGTTGTTGGTCACGCGGCCCTTCTGGGCCACTTCCTCGGCGGCCCGCAGCAGCAGGTCGCCGCTGCCGTCCTCCGCGTCGATGGCCTGCACGTTGGCCTGGTACAGCCGCCCGATTTCTGCGCTGGTGAGGGTCTGCCCGGCGTCGAGCTTCTGCTGGAGCTGCACGGCCAGCTTGTAGCTCCGGGTGGAGGGGTCGCTGGCAAGTCCCTCCTGGATGGTGGCGAGTACAACATCATCGCCCATCTCTTGGAAGGTTGCACCAATATCTTCCGCAGATTTTCCTCCGGCGTTCTGGGTGTCCTTCCCCGAGGTCTGCTGATAGACGTTGTATGCGCCTCCAGGCACGTTCAGCGTGCCAAATGACAGCGCGGACGACGCCGCAGTGTCACCCAGTCTGCCCAAAACATCTCCGCTGTCATAGGCCCACTTACCTGTGTCGATCTTGCTGCCGATTTGCGTGCCAGCAATAGTAACACCCTCCTGAGCCACTTCCTGGGCGGTCTCCTTGGCAATATCCACACCCCGGCGGGTAAGTTCCCGCTTTACAGCCCCGATGATGCTATCGTCTGCGCCGATTTTGTCCAGAATTTTGAAGGACTTTGCCAATTCATCCAGCTGGACAAATTCCAGTGCGGCGTTTCCGATGCCAACCCCGGTTGCAATTTTGCTCGCCGTCTCCTCAGAGATGCCGTTGTCCAGCATCTCTTTATAGGCGTGCCCCGCCTCGATCTCAAAGTTTGCCTTGGTGCTGCCCACCTGTAATCCGGCCAGAAAAGCGCCGGGGACTGTAATAACTTCTTCCGGCACCAGCACTTGAGGTCCCGCTTGTCCAGCAATAGCCGCGCCGGTTGCGGCAGTCCCGGCAAGGCCGACGGAGAGGGGGTCTGTCCACTGGCGAACCTGCTGCCCCAAAAGTTCCATACCGCCAGAGAGTGCGCGAGAGAGAAAACCGCCCGCTTCAAAGTTATATTCATCTCCGGCCATTTTCTGTGCATATTCATCTGCCTGGTTTTCCTGGCCGGTCATATCCTTATACAGCTCGCGGCCATAAACTGCATTGTCATACCCGCGCTTAATGCTGCCTATGGTCATGTCATACAGAGTGGCTTTTCTCGGCTTTTCCGTGGGCTTTTGCGATTGAGCCGGTTCTGTCCCAAGCGCTGCCGGTCTGTAATACCTGTTCGGTACGATAGCTTTCGGTGGCGTATATGTCCCAGGGCGCACAGTTTCGCCCCTGCGGCTGGCATCAATAGCCTGCTCCAATCGGCTTTGCCCGGTAGGGTTGGCTTGGGGAGAGGCCCAGGGCACCGGGGAGGGAGCGCGCGAAGTGGCGCGCTCCTCCCGGCTTCCTGTACCCATAGCGTTATTTTTAGGCGTCTGCGTCCGAGGCGGCACAGCCTCTCCGCGCCGGTTCGCATCAATAGCATCGGTCAATCTGCTCATAGTAGCGCCTCCTATCTCAGGTTTGGCAGGAACGGGGGTTTCATCAGTCCTCCCGAAAGACTGTTCTTGTAATTTTGGGCGTTATACCCAGGCATCCAGCCGACGGTCAGCTTTCCGTTTTTCCCGGTATATACATCCACCTTGCCTTGCTCGGCCAGCTGCTGCACCGTCTCAAAGCTGATGGGGCCAAGGCCCAGGGCCAGAACAGAGCTGGTATCCAGATCGTTCAGGGAGTATCCTTCCTCGCCGGTTCCTCCGTCGGTCCCGCTGTCACCCTTGTTCTTCATCCACTCGGCGTAATAGTCCGCCAGGTTGCCGATCTGGGCGTCGCTGCCGCTGTCTCCGCTGCCGCCTCTGTAGTACCCACCGCCGGAGCGAACGGATGCCTGTGCCTTGTTGTATGCGCTCTTGAGGCCCGCGATTTCCTGGTCCGTGTACCCCAGGGCCTTGTAGCCGGAGAAGTCGCCGCCCGCCGCGAGGGTCTGGGCCTTTGCCAGCGCCCGGTTGTACTCCGTCTCGTCCTTGTAGGTCTCCCGGTTGTAGGCGGTCTCGTCCTCGTAGCGCTTGTCCGCGATCTGGTCCCGGCCCACGGAATAGTTCCACTCGTTGTTGTAGCGCTCGTCGCCGATATTGTCCCGATGCACGCCGTAGTCGAAGCTCCGGTCCGTGTTGTACTGGGCCAGGAGGTCGGCGTACTTTGCGTAGTCGCCCTGCTCCAGGGCCACCAGCATTTCCAGGTTTGCCCTCTGGGTGTTGCCCTCGTCCTGGTACATGGAGTAGGCAAGCTGTTTCAGCTCCGGGATTTTATCGGCCAGCGCCCCCATGTAGTTGTCATAGGTCTGCTGCGCTGCGCTGCCCGCATAGCTGCTTGCAAGGCCGCCTGTGCGGGCGCTGACCTGCCCCAGGGTGTCCTGCATCGCCCGCTCGCCGCTGCGCGTGTAGCTCTCCTTGTACTGCTGATAGGTGGGGTCCTTCTCCGGGTCGTAGCTGAACGCCTCCCGGTTAAGGATTTGGCGGGTTAGGTCGTCGATCTGGTTCTGGTAGCGGCTGGTGTAGGTGGGGGCCGCCTCGTAGGAGAAGCCGCCGCCTCCGTTTCCTCGTCCGCCGCCGCCCATCTCCAGGGGGATGTAGCGGCTGCCGTCGCTGTCGCCGGAATAGCCGTAGTTGCTGCGGATGCGCTCCACATAGTCGTGGGCGTCTGCCCAGGTCGTTTTGCCTGCCGCCGCTGCCGCCCGGACCTCCGCCGCGCTCCGCAGCTCGTCATCGGAAAAATGCTCCTGGTCATATACGCTGCCGCCGTAGCTGCCCCGGTCGCTGCCGCCGCCGCTCACCGTGTCGGCGCTGGGCGCGGCGGCCTTGCCGGTCTTGCTCCCGGTCTTGATGGCGCTGGTGGCATAGCCGTTCTCGTTATAGCTGATGTTGTAGCCGCCCTTGGAGACGGTCTTGCCCGCCAGGTCTTTGTTCCTGGACATATCGGGTTTTGCCATGTCGGATTACCTCCTCTTTCAGTTGGTTTTCTGCTCCAGCGCCGTCACGCGGGCTGCCAGCTTGTTGTACTCGCTGCCCAGTGTGCTCACGCTCTGCTGCACCCCGGAGAGGGTGGTTTGCAGGCTGGAGACCTTGCTGTTCAGCCCCTCCACACTGGTCTGTATGGCGGTCATGCTCTTTTGAAGCTGCCCCAGCATGAAGTCCAGATTTTCTTGCAGGTTTCTGGTGTAGTTGCACAGAGATTTTACGGTCCCGTTCACGTCGTTGCGGTCAAACGAAGGAGGGGAGCCGGGGAGGGTGGTTGCCATGCCCTGTCACCCCCTTAATATTCGCTGCCCAGGGCGAACTCCCGGATGATGCTCTTGACCAGGCATCCGCCCTTGCCGGACAGCCGGATGCGGAAGTTGTCGCACCGTACCGGCAGGATGGGGACTTGCAGGGTCTTGGCCCGCTCGTTGTGGGTGGAGAACACCTGTCGGAAGGGCTTGCCGTCCGTGCTGATCTCCACCTTGAGCCAGGCCCCGGCATCCAGGTCCGCCCGCAGGTACAGCTTGGAATAGCACTTGCGCCCGTGGCTTGTCTCGTCCATCTGGCACAGCGTTGCGCTCCAGTTCACCAGGCCCTCCTCGGAGTAGTCCTGCCCGGTGGTCATCAGCTTGCCCGTGGCCCCGTCCAGGAAGTAGAGCGTCCCGTCCAGATAGGCCCAGTCCAGCGCGTGGGTCGCGTCCTCCCGCAGCCAGATGGCCCGCAGCGTATCAAAGACGTACAGCTCCCAGTCGCCCTTCTCCGTCCGCATGGAGATGTAGTAGCGCTCGCCGTCCGTGCCGCCCACCGCGTCGAAGAAGCGCCGGGTCCCGAAGTTCTCCGTCAGCAGCTCCGGGGTCCCGCCGGAGTAGGCGTACACGCCGTTGCGCCCCTTGTAGAACAGCGTCTCGTTGATGACGGCCAGGGACTTCTCGCTGCCCTTCTGGATGCCGGGCACCGTGTAGGTGTAGATTTCATACTGCGCCGGATAGCTGCCCAGGACCTTGTGCAGGCAATTCTCTTTCCAGAACAGCACCGTGCTGGAGTAGGCGATGCACCCGGTGAACTCGCCCTCCGTGCCCACGGCCACGGCGTAGCTGTCCGTGGACACCCCGTCGTAGACGTAGAAGTTGGTCGGGTCGCCCAGGGCGCTGGCGTAGATGGTCTTGCCCTCTGCGCCCCAGATGCGGTTATCGCACTCGCAGATGCACGTCAGGTCCGGCACCTTCCGCTCCAGCATCACCGTCCCGGCCTCCACGCCGGTCTTGGTGAAGATGTCCTTGGTGAAGGTCAGCTTCCGCGCCTCCAGGGAGCGGATGATGTGGCTGCCGTTGTTCGCGGCGCAGGTCGTACAGCCGGAGATTTCGATTGCGTCTCCGGCCTTGAAAAGCTCGTCGAAGCCTGGGTATTTGTGCAGCGCCGCCGTGTGCAGCAGATAGGTGATCTGGTAGGTCCCGTCGCTCTGCTTTGCGCTGCTCTGCACCACCATGTACTCCTTGGAGCTGTCGCAGTCGTATTGAATGTAATCGCCCGCCTTGAGCTTGTCCGGGGTCCCTGCGGTCCCGCCGCTCATAGTCAGCGCTCCCGTGGTCTTGTTCACGCTGGCCCCGGTGTAGGCGGTGATGGATGTGTCGGCGGCCACGCTGCCCTTAGTCTCTGCGTTTTCCGCCGCCTGGTCGATGTAGCTCTGCTCCGGCACGGTCAGGGTGTTGGCCGTGAAGGTCACGTCGCCGGGGAAGCCGGGGTATTCCGCCGCCAGCATCCCAAACTTCTCTGCCTCCGTGTCGTAGTAGACCTTATCGGGGAAAATGACGATTTTGGTGTTGATGGTGGCAAACTGCTTTTCGCCCGCAGTCACATGGCCCACCACCTTGCCGTCATAGAGAAAGTCGGTCCCGTCCACCACGCACAGCTTCCCCCGTGCGTACAGCCCCGTGGGACTGGTGTAGGTTCCGGCGGTCTTGCGCCCGTCCCGCTGACTGAGGCACGGGAAGCGGGCGGAGGAGAGGCCCCAGCTCTCTGCCAGCTCGCCGTCCCCGGCCCCCTGGCCGTAGTTCAGCCCGGCAAAGGCGATGATCTGCTTGCGGTTCTTGCCGGTCGCCGCCGTCATGTATGGCAGGTTCATCTCGCCCCTCCTCCTAAAATAGACCCGTCAGACCCCCGCCGCCGATGGGCAGGTGCCTGCGGTGATACTGTTTCCGCCATTCGTCCAGCGCTGCGTTGTACGCCAGGGCGGAGTTGTTGTAGTTGTCGGCCTCCCGGTTGTAAAAGTCCACCTTGCTCATAAGGTACAGGTCGTACAGCCCGTCGTAGGGGGCCTCCACCAGCAGGGGCTTGTCCCCGTCCTCCGGGAACGCCTTGGGAAAGTCCGGCAGGTCGGTCCAGCCGCACGCCGGACACAGGTTGCTGTCCATCACCCGGTCATAGGTGATCTCCGTCCCGCCGCAGGTGGGACAGACGGCGACGGGTCCCTTGGCCCCGCGCCCGCTCGTGAGCTGGTGCCGCAGGATGGTCTCCCGGTAGAGCTGTCCGTCCAGCTCCAGCAGCCACGCCGCCTTGGTCTCGTCGTCGATGGCGTCCGGCCTCGCCCGGTTCACCCGTTCGATAACTTCATTGATGCTCGGCATACCGCCGCCTCCTCTCATAGAATTTGCCGGGCAGCGGCACGCCGCCGCCCGGCTTTCTGGGGGCTTCTCTTACACCGCGCGGACCCACAGGCCGTTGTTCTTCACATACAGCCCGCCGTCGTTGCCCGGCACGCTCTCAACCGTGTAGCATCCATCGCTGTCTGTGCTGTCAGATACAACGATAGAAGATTTAAGATTAAAAGCGGGACGCGGCGCGAAGTAGGCGTTGAACACGTAGTTGTAGCCCACGGTGCCGTCGGTGTAGATGAGGTACGCGTAGCTGCCATTCGAGTACGGGGAGCGCAGGCCCCAGCCGACGGCGGTCGCCGTCTCGTCCAGATAGGCGATGCGCTTTGCATTGTCGGAGAAATAGCTGAACGCCTTGCCCTCCGTCTGCCAGCCGCTCACGCCCGCCTCCGTGCAGGAGATGGCAAAGCCCTTGCGGTAGATCGTGTGCAGCGTCGCCACCTGGTTGCCCTCCGCCACCACAATGGGGACGGGGACCAGGCACTCCCGGATTTTCTCGTCCAGCTTCAGCGGCCAGATGCCGTCACAGAAGTTGTCCAGGGTGCAGCCGAAGTAGCGGTTTTTGTAGCCGTTGCTGTCGGAGGCGTTCCATGCGATCTCACTGAAAGCATCCTTGCGGATAAGGGTCACGCCCGTGCCGGTGCCGTAGTGGTCATTGTCCAGCTTGATGAACTTGGTGGGCTTGCTGTTTTCCGCCAGCTTCACCAGGCTGCCGTTTGCCAGATTGGAAAGTAACTGTCCCATATCGTTTTGTTCTCCTTTCGTCAGGTCCGGGCCGGGCAGCGGGGATGCCCGCCGCCCGCCTGGCCTCGTCTGCGCGGTCCAGAGCCATCAACAACCTGGACCGCATTTCTCTGCGGAGCTGCTTTGTGTCGCCGTGCTTGGCGTGTGCCTCCCAGGCGGTAAAGCTCTCCATGATTTTCTCCCGCGACACCTCGCCCGCTGCGTACTGCTTCTCCCACAGCCGGATGCGTCGTTTCATCCGCTTGATGGAGGAGTAGCGCAGCTTGCTGACCACCTGGCCCGTCCGGGTCAGATAGGTGTGGAAGCCGCAGAAGTCGATGCCGTTTTGCAAGGGGAAGATGTTGGTCTTGTCGTTCAGCTCCAGGCCCAGCTTGGCAAATTCAAGCCTTGCAAGGCGCAGAGCCTCGACCGCTGTTACCTTATCCGGGCAGATCACATACCAGTCGTCCATATACATCCCTGCCAGCGGCAGGTGCAGCTTCTCACCCACATAGTGCATGAAGGAGCTGACGTAGAACACCGCGTAGATGTGGCTCGTCTGGTGTCCCAGGGCCAGGCCCTCGTCCACGGCGTCGATGTATCGCCACATCAGCGCCCGGATGTCCGGGTCGGGAAACCGGGGTTCCAGCGCGGCCTTGAGCCGCCGGTGGTCGATGCTCTGGAAGAAGTGGCGGATGTCGCCCTTGATGACCCAGCCCTCGGCGTAGTCCCATTCCTCCATGGGCCGGTGGGGCAGACCGGCGGCCTTGCGTGCCGCCTCGTCCGCGCCCTTCCGCCGCAGGAAATAGGTCCTCATGTGCCGTTTCAGCATCTCCAGCCCGTAATGGGTCCCCTTGCCGTACTGGGCTGCGTAGGTGTTCAGCGTGAAGCTCCGGGCCAGCTCGTCGTAGACGATGTAATCTGTGAGCGCGTGCTGCACCACCTTGTCCCGGAACGTCGGGGCCTGGATAAGCCGCTTCTTGGGTTCGTAGATATAGAACGCGTCCAGCGGGTCCGGCTGGTGCGTCCCTTGCAAAAGCGATTTTGAGAGTATCAGCAGCTCCTCGATTGCGCTGTACTCAAAGGGCGCCGTACTCTTTTTGCCCCTCTTGCACCGTCTGGCCCGGTGGTAGGCCGTCCATAGGGTGTCAAAGGAGCATAGTTCCTGATAGGTCATATCACACATCCTTGCTTGGTTTTCGGATGGTGGAGCGCAGGTCCGGCATCGCTGATAGCGGCCAGTATCTCCCTCCGCCGGAGGTGTCCGGGGCTTTCCCCGGTAGCGAGCCTGGCAGCGTCGGTGCCATGTGTTTATCCCCCGTGTTCATGCCCACGGACGACGGGATATAGCCTCCTTTGATGATGGGCCTCTGCTTTCGCCGCAAGGGCTACTTGTACACGGTAATTCCATCAGAGCGGGACGCGGCGCGAAGTTGGCGTTGTACACGTTGTTGTTGTTCACGGTGCCGTCGGTGTAGATGAGGTACGCGTTGTTGTCATTCGAGTTCGGGGAGCGCAGGCCCCAGTTGACGGCGCGAACAGGCTATACCCCAATGAAAGGCAGCTATCGCCGCCGAACATCCTCTCTCGCCTGGGCAGTGCGGCTCCGGTCCTTCTCGTACCAGGCGGCGCACATATAGCGCACCGTCATCACCGCCTTGCTCCAGGTCGCGGCCTTTTGGCCGCTCACGCCGGGGTATTGCTTGCTTTCTGCCATCCGCAGTATCTTCCGCTCCAGCTTCTTGCACGCGCAAAGGGCCTCCCGCTGCATCGCCAGCCGCTCCGCCGGTCTCTCCCGCAGGTCAATGAGGTTTGCGCCCTCAATGCACGAGCAGATGGCCTCTGCACCGTTCATCAGGGCCGTTCCGGTGGTGTAGCGGTATTTCTTGGGGATGACCTTCTCATTGGCGCAGGCGTCTGCCGTGTAAAGCCACATATCAGCCGCCTTGTTGCCCAGCTTGAAGTCATCGGTCTGTCTGTCAGCCATCGGGGCACCCTCGCTTTCGCGCTGCATCCAGCAGCTCGTCGCAGCCCTCTGCCTCCAGCACCAGGTCCGGTCCCAGCCGGATGGTCACGGTCTCGCCGGTGGGGGAGCGCCCGGTCAGCACCAGGCTGTCCTCCCGGCATATCCGGCAGGGCTGCTCCAGCTCCGCCAGGAGGTTGGAGATCAGGCAGGAAGCCTCCGCCCAGTCCTTACACGCTGCCCGCCGCATCCATGGCCTCCACGGGAACTTTGTCAACCACGGCCTTGTCCGCGCTGGGAGCTGCGTCAACCACGGCCTTGTCCGCGCTGTTGGCTTCCAGGGTCATCTTGAGGGTGGTAAGCTGTTCGTTGAGGCGTGCAAGGGCGCTCTGGGCGCTTTCCTTCTCGCTCTTCTCGTGGGACAGCTTGGCCTCCAGCTCCGCCACCTGGGCCGTCAGGGCGGCCACGTCGCTGTCCTCGCTGGTGCGGGTCAGTTTCAGCCCGTGGGAGACCACGCGGAAGGGGCCGGTGTAGGTCGCCGTGGTGCTGCCGTCCTCGGCCAGCACCTCAATGGGACCGGCGCAGAACGCGGCCAGGGCCTCGTCGCTGATGCCGCCGGGCAGCTCTGCCACCACGGCCTGGCGGGGGACCCCGCCGATGTTCTCCATCACCACCGTGAAGCCCTTGTCGCTGACGGTGTGATTGCCTGCTTTAATCATGTTCGTGTCCTCCTCTTATCCGATGTTGATGTAAACGTCGCCGTTGGCCCCCAGGCTGGAGGCGGGAGCGCCGTTGCCGAAGTAGATGTTGCGGAAGCCCTTGGTGCTGCCGCTGGTGGGCGACACGCCGGACACGCCGCCGGTGAACGCTCCGCCCGTCTTGGGCATTTTCTGGTCTGCATAGGCAAAAATGTCCTGGGCCTTGCCCTTGGGGTCATAGACCGCCTTGGTCATGTCGCCGGGGTTTACAGCGTCCGCGCCCTTGGGGATGCCGAAGTCGAAGATGGGGGCAGCGTCCGGGCTTCCGGCCCGCCGCTTCACCGTGGCCGCACTTCCGGCGGCCAGCGTGGTGGTCGTCCCCACCTGGATGTTAGGGGTAGAGCCGTCGGCACCGGCGGGTCCCTGTGCGCCGGTCGCGCCGGTCGCGCCCTTGGCCCCGGTCTCACCCTGGGGTCCCTGGATGCCCTGCTCTCCCTTCGGGCCTTGAGCTCCGGTCGCACCCTGCGGGCCTCTTGCGCCCTGCACGCCCTGGGGTCCCTGCGGACCCACAACCTTGCCCAGATCAATGGTAGGCATAGATGGTTCCTCCTTCCGTCAGATGTTTAGGCATAGATGCCCTGCATCGTTGATGTAATAGTCCGGGGCCTCGTTGCCGGTGTAGGTACACAGCAGATGCCCCTCGTCGGTCACGCTGAAATTGACCATGCCAGCCGTCTGCACGGCCACGCCGTCGATGCCGCGCGGTCCTTGCGGCCCCTGCACGCCCTGGGGTCCTTCCGGTCCCGTGGGTCCAACCGGGCCAGCAGCGCCTTGAACGCCCTGGGGTCCCTGGATGCCTTGGACGCCCTGGACGCCGCGCTCGCCGGTCAGTCCGCGCTCGCCCTGGATGCCCTGCTTGCCGGTCTTGCCCTGTGGTCCCTCTGCGCCCTGTTCTCCCTGGTCGCCCTTGGAGGCGATAAGCAGCCAGTGGGCACCCTCCACGCCTCCGGCCACGTCCAGCTCCGGGGCCACGCCCTTGCACGCTGCCTTGCAGATGTAGGAGCTGCCCAGCCTGCTCACCTTCTGGAGGGGCAGATAGGTCTTTGCGCTGTCATAGGCTTCCCACACCTTCACGGCCTCCTCGGCCTGCTCCAGCGCCTCGATGGCGTTTCCCACCAGGGTGCTCACCTGGGGTACAATGCCGTCGATCTGGGTCTGGAGCTGCTGCGCCTGGGTGGGCGTCGGCTCTTTCGGCGTGGTGTAGGCGTCGTTCGGCTTCACCAGCAGATGGTCCGTCACCGTGATGGCAACGGCGGTGGGGTTGCTCTCCCGGAAGCCCTCAATGGTAAAGCTGCACCAGCCCTCCAGGGCCAGCGGCTCCGCCGGAATGGCCGTGTCGAAGGTCAGCGGGTCCTTCTTTGCCACCAGGTCCTCCACGCTGTTGTACAGCAGCACCGCCACGGGGCTTTCGCCCAGGGCGTTGCGCCAGATGATGCGCTTGGAGAACGCCTCCCAGTCATCGCTCATAACGATGTGCAGGCCGGTCACATTGGCCTCGCCCTGCACGCCCGCGTTCTTGCTGTCCTTGCGGACAAATTCGCCGGTTACGGTCACATTGATGGTCCTGTCCATAGGGGGTCTACCTCCTTTCTGTATGATAAAAGGCGCGGCGGGGCAGAAGGGTCGGTCCCTCCATACCTCGCCGCGCCGTGTCGCAGCCGCTTTTAGGGTCTCGCGGTGTGCCTGTTCAGTTAGATGTTGCGGGCCTTGGCCTCGGCAGCGTAGGCGCTGCTCTCGCGCTCAATGAGGTTTGCGGTGGCGTTGTCCTGGGCCATGCTCTGCTCCAGGACCTCCGCCACATAGGCGGGCACCTGCACGGTCTCGCCGCGCTTGATCTGGAAGCTACGGCCATTGACGGCCACAAAAACGTCATCCTTGTACTTGTCGTTGTCCTTGAACAGACGGATGGGCACAAGGTCGTTCGGCTTGGGCGCGGCGGGGGCGGTCTCTTTTGCCGCCTCCAGGGTCTCCTTGGCTTTGGCCTGGGCCTCTGCCACAATGGCAGCAGCTTCCGCCTTGGCCTTGGCGATGATGTCCTCCGCCTCGGCGGCGGGGGTAGCCTGCGTGGTGGCCTGCTGCTCATTGGCAGCAGCTTCTTTCTTGGCAGCCATAGTGTAAATACCTCCTGTTGGTCAGAATGTGGGGCCGCCCGCCGTAAAGCAGGCGGCCCCGGTGATTAGCTGTTGAAGGTGGAGCAGGTCTCGATGCGGACCATGTACGCCTCCACCAGGCGCTCGGCCACCTTGGTGGCTTTCCAGCCTGCGGTGGCGCGCTGGTCCAGGGGGTCGGCAGTACCGGCAGAGCCGAGCTGCTTCACGATGTGCTGGAGACCGCCGCCGGTGATCTCGGTCACGCCGTAGGCGTCCGCACCCAGAATGAGGGTGGAGTACACGTCACGGGCGGATGCCTTGGGGGTGACGGTGCCGCTGGCGGTGGTGCCGGTCTCGTAGTCCTTGCCCGCGTGGGTAAAGACCTTGGCCTCGCTGGTCTCCACGAAGCGGACGCCCTCGATGCGTCCGATCTCGCCCTCGTAGATGCCGTCGGGGTCGGAGTAGGTCTTGACGTTCACCCACTTGGGGTCACTCATAAGGTCGTAGGAGCAATCCGGGTGGATGATGCCCGCGTAGTAGCCGTTGATCTTGGGCGCGTTCATCACCTTGAGGTAACGGACAGCGCGGCGCACGGCGTCCACGGTCAGGTAGTGGTTCTGGCTGTCGGTGGTGCTGCCGCCGCACAGGTTGGCGCGGCTGTCCACCTGGCCCTCGGCGTACTGCACGTTGGTGCCGCCGTTCAGCACCTCGCGGGTGATGGTGTCCAGGGTGCGGCCCGCCTGGCTGCCCAGCAGCTTGGTAGCCTGCACCAGGTTGTTGTCGATGGCGGAAAGCAGCAGCATATCGGACAGCTCGATGAAGCCGCCGTACTGCGCCACAGTCGCGGTGATGACGCCCATGTTGAGCTTCTGACCTTCGGGGGTCACACCTTCGGTCAGGGCCGTGGTGGCCTTGGGCAGGGGGTCATACTTGCGGAACTCAATGGTCTTACCGCCATTCTTGGGGATAGGATGCTTCTGTCCGAACTGGTCATGGACCAGCAGCGGCTCCGCCATATCAATGAGATAGTCGGAGTAGAAGGTTTTCATCTCGCCGGAAAGGTCGTTCCCGGTGGTTGCGCTGGTCGTCTTGTTGATGACTGCATCAAACAGGTTCAGCACGACGGGCAGCAGAATGAATTTGCGGATGGTGTTCATGTTAAAATCTCCCTTCTGGGGAGAGGCTTAAAACTCGATGTGCTCTCCCCGTGCAGCTCTGCGGATGATCTCCGCGCGGTCCCTCTTGGACAGCTTGGAAACGTCATCCTTCACGATAAATGCACCCTGGGAGGTCGTGCCGTTTTCCTGGGGCCTTGTGCCCTTGGCGCGGATGCCGTCCACCACCTGCTTCTCCGTGGCCTTGGCCTGCATAGCGGCCACGCCCGCCTTGATCTGGTCCATGTGGACCACTTCATAAGCGTGCTGGACGGGAACGCCCGCCCGGAGCATGGAGAGGAACTGGGGGTTTTTGACCTCCGCGTTGAGGTCGAAGCTGGGGTACAGCCCCTTGACCTGTTCGGCCTCGCCGTACCACTGCTGGAGCTGCTGCTGCGCCCGCTGGTCGTTCTGCCGCTGGCGCTGCTGGCGCAAAAGCGCCTCGTTCTCCCGCTGGAGCTTCTGGAACTGCTTGTACTGCTCAACAGACATCCCCGCCTCCTCGGCGGCCTCGGACCAGTATGCGTCATCGTTTTCGATGGCCTGGGACAGCTTGCCCATGTCGCCGTCGCCGATCTGGTAGCGCTGCATCAGCATATCAATGACAGGCTGATACTGGCCCACCTGCTGCTCCAGGTTTCTGGTCTCCCGGAAGCGCCGGTCGATGATGCGCTGGGTCTCCTCGGTGTAGATGTCCTTGAACTCACCGTTCACAAGGTCCTGGAAAGCCCTGCGTTTGGCCTCCAGAGTATTGGACGTGGTGCTCGCGTCCGGTTTGTTGTCGCTCCCGGCGTCGGAGGACTGCTGCTGTCCCTCCGGGTCTCCGCCCTCGCCAGCCTCCGCCGGTTTGGCCTGCTTCCCGAAGATGACATTCTGGTATTCGCCCGATTTTCCCCGCCGGGTGGATGCGGGGGATGCCTGGGTCTCGCCCTGTGTGCCGGGTGCTCCGTCGCCAGAGGCCGCCGCCCCTGCGCCTGCTCCGCCTGCGGCACCGCCGCCGTCGAACAGGTTCAGCCGGATGTCCAGCAAATGCTTGAAGTTCATAGGATTGCCTCCTTTTTCATCGCGGGTGTATCGCCCCCGTGCATCGGTCCCTGACTTCACCAGGGCAGCGGCCCGGTCCCCACCGTGACCGCCGCCCCGCATGGTGTGAAGCAGGAGGACAGTATAAGCGTATCAAATGCTTTTCCGCTTTTCGCCCCGAACTCGGAAAAAATTTTTATTTTTCTTCCCGGCACTCCACCTGGACCTGCTCCGGGTGGGCCTGGGCCACCTGGGCAAGGCCGATGACGGCCATCTCAAAGGCCGCCGCCGTGCCGTCGTCCCCGTCGAAGTCGAGCTGCACATCGCCGCTCTCCATCCGCCAGGTGTAGACCTCCACATAGCGTTCCCGCATGGCGTTGGTCACATATCCGGCCAGGGCGTAAAGGATGCCGGACACCGCCGCGCACGCCTCCACGCTGCCGGTGGCGTGGCCCTGGGCAGAGAGGATGCAGCGCTGGCCGTCCCGTTCGGCATAAACCTGGGTCATAACACGTCGCCTCCCGTCATTCGTTGCCCATGCTGGGGGTGCTGCGCTTTGCCAGCCGCTCCCCGTAGCCGGTCATGGGATGCTGGGCCTCCATGATGCCGCTTGCAAGGCTGTCCTTCTCGCTGGAGGGCGCGGGGCCTGCCGCCTGGCCTCGCTGGCCGCCGCCGGTAGGCTGCGCCGCTCCGATGCCCATGTCCTTGCCCGTGAGGGTCTGGATGATGAGGGCCATCTGGTCGAGCTGCTGGGACATCTGCTGGCAGATATTGAGAAGGGTCTGGCCGTTCTGCACCTGCTCCTTCACCTTGTCGATGCCTTCAAACTCCATCATTTCCAGAGCACCCAGCGCCTCCTGCGCCCGCTCCGGGTTGAAGAAGCCCAGGCCGTACAGCTCCTTGGCCCGCTCGTTCTGCTCCATGCGGGAGAAGGGGTTTTTCTTCTGGGCCTTGATTTTCAGGTCGAAGATGGGCTTGCGGTAGAGGGGGAGGCCGTCGGAGGTCTGGCCCACTTCCTGCTCCTTGATGCCCGCGTTGTTCATGTCGATGAACTGGTAGCTGCCAGGCGTCTGGCCCGTGATGCGGAACGAGCGGGTCTCGTCGTAGAACTGCCGGATAAGCTCAATACACATCGAATTGATTTTGACGTGGGTGCGGTAGCTGGCGGAGATCATGTCCCGGCTGGCCTTGTTGCCCGCCTCCTGGAGGGCGGCGATGGCAGCGGCGGCGGTGACGCCGGACCCGGCGCTGCCGCTGTTCACGTCGCGGTTGGCCGCCGTGTCCTTCATCTCCTCGATTTTCATTTGCGCCACGGTCACATAGATGTCGTCCAGCGGGTTGGTGACAATCTCCTTGATGCGCCTGTCGTCAAGCTCACCCTGGACGTGGACCAGGGGCTTGCTCCAGTCCAGGAACTCCTCCTCGTTGATGCCCGTGCTGTCGCTGACGAAGAAACGCTTCTTGGTGGTCATCATGCTGTTTTCCAGGATGTTGGAGGACAGCTTGTCGATGTAGAGCTGCGGGTCCTTGCAGATGGCGACGTAGCCGAAGCCCACCGGCGTGCCTTTTTCCGGGAACATCACATCCAGCACGACGGGGTAGAGGCCGTGGTCGTACCAGCCCGTGTCCCGGTAGGCCGGGTCGTTCTCGCTGGCGAACAGCAGGGTCTCGCCCACGAACTTGGCGTAGTGCAGCAGCGTCTTGCCGCTGGCGGATGTCGTCTTGTAGTACCAGTCCACCACCACGCTCTTGTTGCTGGTGTCGATGGTGTCATCGTAGATATACTGCTTCACATCCACGGCCCCGCCGCTCAAATGGCCCTTGTGCTCCGGGTACTGCTGCTCCAGCAGGTCCTCGTCCACCAGGTCCACGATGAACAGGTTGCGGGACTTCTGGATGTCGGTCACGCCCGGCTCCCAAAACAGCTTGAGCAGGTCGATCTCCCGGATGTCCACGTCGCCCAGGCCGTTCTCCTTGGCGCTGTTCCAGAACACACCGTAGGCTGCCGTGCCGTGTTTCAGCTTCTCCCACCAGTTGTCAGAGTAGGTCTGCTCGTAGTCGTTGTACTCCAGGATGACCGGCAGCACGGAGGACAGCACCTTGGCGCTCTCCTCGTCGCTGCGCTCGCGGGGAAGGACCACCGGCTCCGGGTAGTTGTCCATAGCGTCCGCGTGCTTATTGAGAATAGCGTTGAACAGCCAGGCAGAGGACGGCTCCGGCCCTCTGTACTCCGGGTTGTCCGTGCGCTGCTTGCCCTTGCGGATGGCCTCCCAATGGCGCAGCTCCCACCATAGCTCATCCTGGACCACGCGCTCCTCCAGGCTGGCCTTGCCCTGCTTGTAGCGGGTCAGGATGCTGATTGCCTCCGCGATCTCCGCTCTGCCGATGCGCCGCTGCCCGGCGGGGGCCGTCAGCAGCATGGCCTCCATCTCCGGGTCCACGCTCTCGTCCTTCTGTACGCCGGGGACGCCCCAGCCCATCGGGGGCTTGCCCAGGGTCGCGTCCTGCTCGTTCTTCCGTCCGAAAAGTGCCATAAATCAATACCTCCTGTAAAAATCGTAACGGTCATACTGCTGGTCCTGTCCCAGGTCCAGCGGGTCATATACCACCAGGGCGGGGGGCTTGTTCCGCCTGGGTGCTATCGGGTTTTTCATGCAGACGTAGCGCAGCTCGTCGTAGATGTGGTCCTCGCCCTCGGTGTTGATGTCCTCCACGTTCTTCTCGTCGTAGACCAGGTTGGGGACCGTGCGGATGAAGTGCTTGCAGGTGTTGAACACATACAGCATGGGGATGCCCTCCTCGTCAAAGGCGAGGCGGTGATGCACCTGCATCTTGCCGTCGATGCGGGCGTGGTCGCCGCGCTCGAAGTACACCCGCTGCCGCTCCATCAGAGCGCCGATGCTCTCCGTGCCGTCGCTGCCCCAGATGGCGGGGTCTCCCACGCGGTTGATGCGCCGGCCTTTGAGGTTGGGGTCCTCGGCCTCGATGCGCCGTATCTCCCGCGCCACCTCGGACGGTTCCATCTTCACGCCGGTGTTGGGGGTGCCGGTGCAGCCGTAATACTCCCGGATGCGGTAGAGCCGCCGGTCCCGGTCCACGGCGTACCAGCCCACGGAGAAGGGCCTGGAGTAGCCCCAGTCCAGGCCGCACCAGATGGCCCAGTCCTGCGGGACCTTGAAGGGGGAGATGACGTGGGTGTTGATGCGGTCCGTGTAGTGGTCGCTGTCGTTGCGCCACTCCGTGAATACCTGGCCCGCGAAGGTGTCCCAGTCGCCGTACAGCAGCGCCTTGCGCTCCTGCTCCGGCATGGAGGCCAAGCTGGTGAGGTAGTCCGGGTTGTTGGCAAGCAGTATCTTGTTGTCAAACACGGAGGACGGCACGAAGATGCGGGACTTCCAGCGCGTCTCCTCGTGGCCGTCAGGGAAGCGGACCTTGAACTGCTCCCAGATCGTTTGCATGGGCTGGGCCGCCGTGATGAAGCGCTCCTTCACCCAGCCATGGCCCACGCCGCCGGGGTTGGCCTGCGCCCGGATGTAGCAGCGGGTCCCCGGCCCGTTGGGGCGGTTTCGGGAGAACAGGTAGCTGTACTCCTCCCAGAGAAATTGCGTCAGCTCGTCAAAGTCGATGAAGTCATAGCGCTTGCCCTGGTAGTTGGTCCGGTCCTTGGTGTACTGCATAGAGCCGAAGAAAATCTTGGCCCCGGAGGGGAAGGTCCAGACGTGCTTGCTCTCGTTAAACCTGGCCTTTTTGTAGGCCCGTCTGTAAATCTCCGTGCTGCGGTCCATCAGCTCCGTGAGCTGCGGGAAGGTCTTGCGGAGGATAAGCCCACGGTAATGCGGTATCTCCACCTGGCGCAGGGCCTCGGCCAGGGCGCAGTCCGATTTACCGCCGCCCGCTGCACCGCCGTACAGTGCCTCGTCCTCAAAGCGGGCCATGAGTGCCGCCTGGCGCGGCTGCGGGGTCCAGATGACATTAGCCATCGTCTGCGCCTCCCTCCGGTGGGCCGGGGTTGTCCATCACGGGGGAGAGGAGCACCACGCCGCTGCCCTCGTCCTCGTCGCCGTCCTGGGCCTCCGGCTTGTACTTCCACGTCTCCGGCTTCCGGTTGGTCAGCCAGAACATTTGCGCCGCTGTATTGGCAGCTACATGGACTTCATCGCGGGCCTCCACAAGGGTCTCGACCTCGCGGATGCGCTTGCCCGTTTCCGGGTCATATTCTACGGTCTTGAGCTTGTAGTGCTTCACGATCTGGGCATTGTAGCCCAGGCAGCTCTTGAACAGGGCGTTTTCCACCTGCTCGTCCGGCACTTCACACGCCTGCGCGAAAGCAGCCGAAAGTGCCGTGTACCGCTCGTCCCCCTCCTGGCCCTCGTCCAGGTATTTGCGGAAGGTAGAGTAGGCGATATGGAGGTTGGCAGCAATCTCCTTTGCCGTGGCCCCGTCTTTGGCCCATTTGATGATCTTGTCCAGGTTGGGGAGGACATGGGTCTCGTATTTACTTTTTGCCATTCGCTCCCGCCTGCCTTTCTGAAAAATTGGCTTCTCTTTCATCGTAGCAAAGGCAGCTTCTTTTTTCGCCCCGAAGGGAGGATGTTTTTTCATTCTGGTGTTCACGCGTGTGTGAGGGACCCTCTCACCCTCACCATCCTGTCTC
>ENA-OYXD01000221-OYXD01000221.1-human-gut-metagenome-genome-assembly--contig:-NODE-221-length-34851-cov-18.010231_pt1 | contig 34851 bp, 15 predicted proteins | sample MGYA00244818_ERZ653412 | MGnify/ENA primary metagenome ERZ653412 (study PRJEB26926, sample SAMN06165146) | human gut metagenome | biome: ENVO:00009003; feature: ENVO:2100002; material: ENVO:00002003...
ACTACGCGTCTCGTGGGCTCGGAGATGTGTATAAGAGACAGGTTATAATAAGTTATTAAATAATATTGCTTGGAAAGACAGAGTTGATATTGTTAATAATCTGTTACCTACTATTAATGAATTTGAGAAAACTATTAATGCTATATTGGTTCATAATGATGACCAATGTACTGGTTATAAACTTGTTAAATTTAATGATAAATGGTATAATGGTACAACTGGTGTTAATAAAGTAAATCTTTGGAGATTTAATAATGTTAATGATATACACAAACAAATACCTTTTATGATTACTGATTTAATTGTAGATGAATCTGCATTAAAACGTAAAGCTAAATGGTATGATGTTAATAAATTCATTTGTCAATATGTTTATTGCATAATGAAGTTTAATAATAGTGATAATAACAGACTTTGGGAACTTATTGATGTTAATCCTGAATGGATTCTTGATAATCGTAATAATCAAAGGTAATTTGTAACAACTTGTGCGGCTCGGCCTTCGGCCTCGCTCCCCGGTGGGGCAGGAGGTTGCACGCCCACTTGTCACGTTACTTAAACTTTTAATGGTATGTCTAATCGTAAAGTTAATCCTGATAGTCTTCGTCAAGTTACTCGTTATATTAATGAGTATTCTCAACATATTTGGGATAACGAATTGACTGATGATAAAGAATTTATTCGTGTTAAAGAAAATAATAAACTTAAAACTGTTCGTTCACGTTCAAAAGATGGTAAATATTATTATCCTTATGCTTCATATGAAGGTGGTGCTAAAACTATTGGCCCCGGTTTTAAGTTAAATGATACTTCTGATTTTACTAAATCTGTTAAAGCAAAAGGTAAAGCAACAAGAAAACAAATTGATGCTGAATTGAATCGTCGTATGGCGAAAGCCTACAATGATGTTCGTGATATTTATTCTGAGAAATATGGTATTGATGATTTCAATACTTTACCTCAGCCTATTGTTAATCTTATGTCTAATCTTGCATATCGAGTAGGTCGAACTGGTTTTAGACAATATAAGAAATTGTTAAAAGGTGCTAATGAACGTAATACAGATAGTATTATTAAAGAATATACTACTGGTAATAAAAGAAGAGATAAATCTGAATTAGAAATATTTAAGAATAATAGTTCTAATGATTATGATATGATTAGAAATAGACTATTTTCTAATTTTAATACTGATGATAATCCTGATAATTATGTTGAAGATATGAGTAAAACTAATCGTAAAAAATATAATTTCGGTGGTATTCGTTCTACACATGATGCTACTGCTGATTATTTAGGAATGGCTCGTAATTCCGGTAATAGTTTTTTCGGTAATGGTATGATTGATTTATTATATCATGGCGGAAAGAATGATGATACTGGAATCCCAGTTAAGAACTATGTAGATAAGTTGATTGCTAATGATAAACTTATCTATGCAAATATGCAGAACAAAATCAATAATGAAATTTTAACTTCTCGTGGTATTACTGCTAAATTCGGTGGACTTGTTGGAACTCCTCGTAGGAAATTTTATTGGGGTGGAACAAGTATTAATGACCCCGGTAGTGTTCAATGGGGTACGCGAGTTCAAGCCAGTGATATTGATGAATCTAAATATAGTGCTGATGGCGAAGGTATCGTAGGTGGTAGCGCTTTAAGTGGAGCTGGAACTGGATTAGGAATTGGAGCTGCTGTTGGTGGAACCGCGGCGCTTGCTACTGGTGCAGCTGCTGGTTCTTGGCTTGGCCCTATCGGTGCTGGTATCGGCGCATTAATTGGTGGCATTGTTGGTCTGTTTACTGGACGTAAGAAAAAGCGTCAAGAAGAACGTCGTCGTCAAGAACTTTTAGCCGAACAAGCTGAAATGGAACGTCAGCAGACTTTGGGTAATATGCAAGATAAAGTTGAAAATGATGTTGCAACTATTCGACAAAGTAATCTTGGCAATTACTCCGAAGGTACAGGATTTTATGCTAAATTAGGTGGAATGGTTGGTCGTAGAAAGTTAAACACCGGAGGTCAAGTAGTTCCTAATTCATCTAATAGTATTGTTGCTTATGGTCAAACTCATGAACAATATAATCCTGCTACTGGTGAAACTGGAATCATATATGGTGATTCGGAAATTGAAGGCGGCGGCGCTAAAAATGGTCGAATGTATGCTGGTGAAGTTGTTCGTGAAACTCCTGAAGGTGGTCAAGTATTCAGTGATACGATTAAAGTTCCCGGAACAAATCATACTTTCGCTGATTATGCAAAGAAACTTACTGATATGAAAGGTAAAAAAGAAGCTCAAGTTATTCAACTTGCTGATGGAGTTACATTATCTTTATCTGCATTAGATAAAAGTAAAACTAACAAATTACAAACTGGAACAAATGTTCGTAATACTGAAAAGTTAGTTTATAGAATGAATAAAGCTCGCGGTGAATCTGAAACTATTGATGCTAAAACAGCAGATTTGTTTGAAGCTCAAGAACTTTATGCCACTGCTTTAGGACTTCGTGATGATGCTCCAGTTATGCGTTGCGGTGGAATGGTAAGAAAGAAAAGACCTTTTGGCGGATATGCTTCACCGTATAGTCTTACAGGAGTTTCAGCTCCTAAATTTACCACTTTACCTCCAATTCAAACTACTGCAAGTGCTGGCGGTAGTTCTGCATTTAAGTTCGGATTTAATGAATTTGGACTTGGTATGAATCTTGCAAGTTCACTGTTTGGAATTGTAGGTAACGCTCTTAATACTCGTGCTAATCGAAAGGCTATTGAATTTGAATCTACGCTTCATGTTCCGAAAGGTAATAAAGTAGATGCTGTCCAATATAGTACAGATTATGATATTAGTGAGGAATTACAAGAACTTGGCACACAAGAACGTAGAGCTGCTCGATATATTACTGATAACACAAGTAATGTTCAAACTGCTCGAAATAGTGTAGCAAATCTTGCAATTAATGCTCAACTTGCTCGAAATAAATTGTATGGAGCTAAGAAAGATTATCAACGTCAAAGATATGATTTGAATAGGCAAGAACGAGTTAATGCTCGAAATGTTAATAGTCAAATTATGTATCAAGACGCTATTAATGAATATAACAAAGCTGTCGGCTTGAATCAACAGTTAATGGCAGTCAGAACGCAAGGATTACAAGGAATGTTACAAGGAGTTGAAGGTCTTGCCGGAGCAGTTAATAATTACGCAAGTGCCCGCTTATATGAAAAGTTATGGCCTCGTGGAGTAACTAATCACATGAGAAGTGGTTTTGCTTGCGGTGGTCTTGCAAGACGTAAAAGAGCTTAATGTAGTGCGTGATGTATCGGATTATTCTTTTATAGGATAGTCCGATATTCACGATTTTTTGTATATTTGTAATGATACAAATAGTGGTACAAACACGCGTGACAAGTGGGCGTGCAACCTCCTGCCCCACTGGGGAGCGGAGCCGCTGTGCGGAGCACAGCAGGCGGAGCCATACGAGTTACAACTAATTTACAAACTAATCATTATAAAATTATGGCAGAAATTGCAATAGGTCGATACGATACTAATACATTAAAAACTCCGCAATTACAAGATTATGGAAGTGTATATGCTGCTGTTGGAAATGCTTTGAATCAAAAATATTACCAAAATCGTGAAGCTTATATTAATAGAATTGCTAATCCTTTAAGTCAAATTAAGGCAACTTCTCGTGGACAAAAAGTTCTTGATTCTGAAAGAGCTAAGATTGTTGAAGGTGCTAATGAATTTAAAGAACAAGATAATTGGTTTGCAGCAGATGATTATATTTATAAGCAAACTGAGAATATTCTGACCAATGAAGGTCTTAAAGCTGTTCAAGCTGATTATGCTTTGGAACAGCAGTATATGGAAGATTTGAAAAAGAGTGATTGGGATACTCAAAATCAAAATGCTTTCCTACTTCGTAGTCGTTTACAATCTTCTGATATTATTTATGATGCAGAAACTAATACTGTCGTAAGCGGTGGTTTTAATGGAGTTCAAATCGGTAAAAAGTTCGATGTAAATAAATATCAAAAAGACGTATTTGATATTCTTTCAAAAGCTAAGGCTGATAAAGTATCATTTGAAAATCTTGTTACTAATCCTGATATGATACGTCAGTATGGATTGGATATTGCAACAGGTTTTGATGGTGAAAAGTTAGCAAGTCACTTTGTTAAAACTGGTAGTGAAAGAGAAGGTATTACAGAACAAGAGATTATGAGTTATGCTATGTCATTACTCAAATCTAATCCTGATTATACTAATTATCTTACTACTATTTGGCAGAATCAAGATGCTCTTACTCGATTTGTAAAAGATGATAGTTCTGCTGGTGGACATTTAAGAGATTATGAATTAGAAGATTATGCTCCTTTATTCGCTGGTAATCCTACAATGTTCGCTCTTAATGGTTTAGGTATTAACGTAAATGAACTTGGTGCTCCTACAAAAGACGGTAAGTTTACTGTTAATTCTAAATTACCTGCTGAAGTTAAAACTTTGTTAGATACTGTTAATAAGGAATATGGAGTTAATGTTCTCGATATATTACAGAACAAAGCTCAAGTTCCACCTGAACTTATTCAAGCTGGTTTACAGAATTATGTAGATAAAATGTTTGAAAGTTATGCTGTTGGTGTACTTGGTGCTACTGATGATATTGAGAATCTTGATAGAACTGTTTTTGCACAAAGTGTTTTATCTGGTCAGTTTATTAATAATAACATTCAAAGTTTAGCTGGTGCTGCCGCAGGTTTATATTCTTATCAAGATATTAAAACTACGGTTGGTTTAATTGCTAATCCCGGTTATACAGCTTATGTTAAAGCTCGTGCAAAAGGTAAGCAACAAGAACTTGAAACTCTTCAACAATATGCTCCGTATCTTGATACATTAGGTGGTTTTGAAGTTACTGGTGATAGTGTTGCAGAAAACATTAATCGTCGTAATGAAATTACTGACCAAATGACTAAACTTTCAAATTCTATGAATCAGATATTTACATCTGATGAACTTGGAATTTTAGGTCTTAATCCGGGAGATGGTAATATTGTTAAAACACTTAATATTTCTACTGCTGAAAGATTAGTTGATTCAGCAGGTCTTGATGAAGAAACAGCAGCTAATCTTAAAGGTAAACTCTTACAAGTTCAGACTGCTCAACGTAATTATAATAATCTTCAAGCTAAACTTCGTTCTGACGAAATTCAACTTAATTCTATATTTGATACTTGGAATAAACATCGAGATAAGATTGAAGGTGGTATAGGTTGGTATCGAGTTAATAACGAAGAAGCTAAGATTATTCTTGATAACAGACTTGATAGTTATGATAAATATGTTGATTATATAAATCAAAATTATAAAGAACTTTATAATCCTGAAACATATAGTAGTACTTGGGTACGAAAAGATGGTGTAACAACTGGAGCTAAATATCTTGGTGATATGCTGACAAAAGAAGAGTTTGAATCTACTTTGTCTAATGCAGCAGATAATGTTTCAAATCGTTATCGTAAAGCTATTGCTGATGCACCTCTTGAATTTACAGCAACTCGTGAGATTATTGCTAATCCTTCAAGATTCCAACAAAATTACATGGCAGCTGCTATGGTAAATTGGAAAAAAGGTGCTGGTAATATTAGCGTTGTTCAAACTCCGTCTGGAGAAGGTATTGGTCTTACTGGAATGCAATTAGCTAAGTACATGAACTTTGATGCGTTCCCTACTTCGACAACTACTAATTCAAAAGGTACAAGTGTAACTCGTCAAAGTAATGCTACTAAAAATTCTAAACCTCTTTTGGGTAAAGAACTTGGTCTTGATTACGATATTTATAAGACTGAAGTTAGCCCGATTGCTAATGGAATTGCAGCTCGTGAAGGCCGTAATGAATATGCAATTACTCTTTTCGATGAAACTGGTGCTGCTCGTGGTAATATTATTTTCTCTGAACAAGTAGACCCGTCTACTATTGCTCGTCAAATTCTTGACAATTACCGTAACATTAAACCTTATGCTAAAATTGGTGGAGAAGGTTTACAACGTAGTGCTGGAATGATTGAATCTCAATATGCTTCGGGATTTATTGATTTTAATACTACTGGTAGTAATAATAGTCCTGCTGTTGCAAATATAGCAGAACTTCAAAGAACTGTTGATGATTTAGGTAAAGTTGAATATGATTTGAATATTCACGAACCTTTTTATAATAGTATTGACGGCAATAGTCGTAAAGTTGAAATTGGTAGAACAACACAAGGTTATTATATAAAAGATATTAGTGGATTAAAATATCCTGATGGTTCTGTTCATTATGGGGAGTTTGGATATAATACAATTCCTAATAGTCTTTACACAATTAAAGGTATAACTCCTAATAATATTCAATATTATGAAACTATAAATGAAGCATTAGCTCCTATTGCAGAATATGTTTTAACTCAATATGGAGTTATTCTTGATATGCAAGAAGCCGCTGAAGCTATTCAAATGAATAAAATAAATAACGCTAATATAGGATATTAAACTATGCCAAATTTAACAGATATTAAGATTCCTATTACAGGTTCGCAAGCTCTTACTCCTTCTGAAACACCAGTTCAGGGAGTAGGAGCTACTCCTGTTTTACCCGGTAGTATGCCGGAACCTGAACTTTCTCGTGGTAGAAAACAATCTTCAATTCGACCTTTTAATATTTCTGAATATGAAAATATATTAGGTCGAGGTCAAGTTAATCCTAATCTTGATTTAAGTGTTCTTAATGAAAATAGAGCACAAAATCAAAGTGGTTGGTATTTAACTAAAAATGCTATTGGTCAATTAGGAACTACTATTCTCGGTGGTACTATTACTGGTATCGGTAGTATTCTTAATTTCTTTCCTACTACATATCGTGCCATTAGTCAAATATGGGATGATAATGCCAAATATAAATGGGACAAAGCTATCAACGAAGGTCTTGGTTCTGAATGGCAAAGAATAGGTAAAGATATTGAAAATTGGGGTCGTAAAGCAATGCCTATTTATCAAACAGAACAAGCTCAAAAAGGTGGTTTTGCTGGTGGTATGGGTGATGCTACTTGGTGGGCAAATATGTTTCCTACCGTAGGTTCTGCTGCTGCATCTATGCTTCCTGTTATTGGACAAATGCGAGCTTTACAAGCTGTTGGTAAATTAGGAACAATGATTAACGGTGTTGGTCGTTTAGGTTCTACATTGAATAAAGCAGGTCGTGCATTACAAAGTCCTTATACTCAACAGATAATTGGTACTTTATATGGAGCACATCTCGATAGTATGGAAGAAATTGTTCGTGGTTATGATGAACAATATCAATATGCTCTCGATTTAGGTTTCAATGAAGATGATGCTCGTAAGTTTGCATCTGTTTATGCTTCTGAAAGTTACAATGATGCTTGGGCTTATGGAGTATTATTTAATGCTATCGAACTTAATAGTATGCTTCGTGGTATTAAAGAAGCTCCAGTTAATAGTATTTCTATTGAAAAAGGTTTAAAAAGTAATATAAAAGGTCTTGCACAACAAGGTAAAACTTTTGTTTTAGATAGTGAAGCGTCTAAACTTAATCGTAAACTCATTCCGAGTGTTGGACTTCGTAAAACAAAAGATTTCTTTTCTGTTGCTTTATCTGAAGGTCTTGAAGAAATGCGAGTTGATATGGCACTTAATGAAGGTGTCGTTGCCGCAAAGAAAGAACTTGGGATTGAAGATGAAACTGCTGATTTAACTCCGTTAGCTCGTATGGGAAGACTTGTTGAACAAGCTTCTTCATGGGATAGTTTTATTTGGGGTGCTATTGGTGGTGGTGTAATGTCTGCTGGACGTAGTGGTGTTACACGAATACTTAATGGTAAAGCTCAACAAGAAGCTGAAAATAAGCGAGCTACTAACATCATAAATGGTATTCAAGATACTGCCGCAGCTATTGCTGATTTTGACGGTGATATGAATATTAAAGTAACTGAAACTCCAGTTTTAGATGAAGCTGGTAATCAAGTTATGAATAGTGATGGTACTCCAAAAGTTAACAGAACTATTACTGACCCTGCTTCAAGTTTGCTTGTTGGTATTATGGGTAGAATTGGTTCTGCTAATGGGTTCAATTATGCTGTTGAATATTTTGATGAATTAAGTAAATTATCAGATGCTCAACTTGAAGAAGTTTACGGTGCTAATAAACGACCTGTCGTAGATGCTCTTCGTAGAGAATTTACTATTATGCGAGATATTCATGCTCGTAATATGGGTTTAAGTTGGGGTAATCCTTTCGACAATGTTCTTAAAGTTCAGGCATCAACTGATGATTATTTACTTGACTATTATCGTCGTCAATTAGCTATCGTTGATACTGATATTCAAACTTTCGATATTGAAGCGTCTAATCTTCGTAAACAACGAGATGAAGCTCTTAAAGCTATTGATAGTAAACTCCATAGCTTAAATGTAGAAAAGACGGTTCTTGAACAAGAACGTGAAGAACTGCAAAAAGTTATTGAAGATTATAAAACTCAACTTGAAGATAAAACTCGTAATAAAGCGATTAGTACACTTAAAGGTAAACGTACTCGATTAGTAAATAAAATTAAAACTATTAAAGATACAATTAATAGTTTGCAATCTCAAATCGATGAATTAAATACTTATATTGCCAATCAAGGTGCTATCAGTACAAAACAACCTAATCGTAAATCTCGTAAACCTTATCTTCTTGAAATTAAAAATAGTAAAAAATCTATTTTAAGTCTGCAACAACAAATTGCAAATGCTCGCCAAGCTATTGCAGAATTAGAAGTTGGTAAACTTCAATACGAACAAGAACTTGCTATTCATAATGGTGAGATTGCTGATACTCGTAGGAAGATTGAATTATTTGAAAATGATTTAGCTGATTACGATACAAGACTTAATAGAATTAATGTTGATATTGCAGAACAGAGTGAACGTGAAAATAACAATGTAGCTGAATATAATGAAGCTGCAAAACGTTTGCGTGAAACTCGCAATAACAATAATCAAACATATAAATCTCTTGAAGAGGCTCGAACTCAACTGAGTATGGCTGTAATGGCTCTCGAAGAAAATGTTAATAATCGAGATGAGATTATGGCTGAACGAAGTAAGTTACTTAAAGAAGTTTATGATAAACAAGAAGAGATTGAAAAAGCTAAAGATAAAGTAGAAGAAACTACTGAAACTACTAATCAAGAAGCAAGTCAAGAACCCGAAAATGTTACTACCGAGGTGCTGACAGACAGTAACGGGATTTCGTACTCTCTCGATGACAGCGAGGCCCCAAATACCGTCGATATTAAAAATAAGGTATATTCGGTAGGCTCAAAATTTAATGTCGCAGAATCGCCCAAAACCGTGCAAAGAATCGAGGTCGTAAACGACGACGAAACCGATTTTAGTGCTGTAATGGTTACTATAAAAGATGATTCGACTGGTAAAGAAGATACATATTCTGCAAAAGAACTTGCAGGTATGGATATTACTGAAATTCGAAGTGAAGTTCAAACTAAATTTGATGCTATTTATAAAACACTTTATAGTATTCAAGATAAACTTTCAGCAGATAAATTTGAGAATCATTATTTAGATACTATTATAAATTTGTATAAAGAATTATCTGATTCTAATAGTGATATTTATAAAGCATTATTATCTCCTATTGATAATACTGAACTTAATACGTTACGAACTAATATTATTGGTAATTTTATTGGTTGGATAAATGAATATCAACCTACTGAAATTAGTAATGAGAATTTAGAAAAAGCTAATCGTGTAAAACAGTTATTATCAGATAGTAATATTCGTATTGCAAACAATCTTAAATCTAATCTTTTTAAAGATTGGATTTGGAATCTTTATGGTGGTGATATAGTTGGTTATCGTGAAGAGGAAAACGCTAAAATGCGTGAAGCTATCACTGACTATATTGCTAACGTTGCTAATGTTCTTAATAATAATTATACTATTACTGATGGTAAATTAATTCTTAAGAATATTAATGTAGACCATAATGTAATTCGAGCACAAATCGAAGGTCTTACTCAAATCAAATTTGAAAATCTTAATAGTAATTTTGATACTGTTAGATATTCAGATTTCTATCATAAGATAACACTATTCAAAAATACTATTATTAATGAAGTAGCTAAAAGTACAACTGAATTTTACAAAACTAATATCGCATATATCAATAGTGTTATGAATAGGTTCATTAGTAAAATTCGTGCTATTAGACAAGCTGAAGATAGTCCGTTGCATAATGCTCTTGTAAATGATGATGGCTTTGGTAGTCAAACTTCTAAAATTATGGAATTTGCTACTGCCGTAAATAATTTAGCAAAAGAGTTTTTAGAATATGGTGCTGTTCCTAATCTTCCTGCTCGTACAAGACTTCATACATTAGCTCAATCAATTCAACCTTATTTGGTATCTGATGTTGATGCTTTGAATCTTACTGGAGTAGATGTTATTACTGCTGTTCGTCAAAGTAATGTTCTTGATTTATTAAGAAACGCTCGAATGGCTTATTCTATTCTTTCGAGATATTATAATTTTGAAAGTGGTACTGAATTAAACGATGATGTATCTATTCTTAATAGTCTTGATGTACTTGCTAACAGTGTTTCTAACTTTATAGATGATACTGAATCAAGAGATGAGTTTAATACTAATGACTATCGTTATTATATTAGTGATTCAATGCGCAATGCTCTTGATGCTATTGAAAATACTATTGTAAAACTCGATGGTCGTCAGATATTTACTGATAATCATGTTTATACTTACGAAGATATTCTTGATTCTATATATCAGCAAACAGATGGTCGTAATGATGTTATCAAATATTATGAACCTATCTGGTATGCACTTAAATATTTCAAAAATGATGTAAATGTTAATACAATATATCAGCAAATGAGTAAGAATGGTGTTCCACAAGAACAACTCGATGCTCTTAAACGTTTGTTTGATATTATTAATAAACGAATTGCTAATCCGATTCAAACAACAGACGGTGCTTATCTTGATAGTAACTTAAATCTTCGTGGTAAGTTTTTAAGTGATTTCTTCAAAACTCATATTCAACGTGAATTTGAAACTAATGGTTTCAAAGGTTTACGTCGTCTTACACCTGAAGTTTATAAGATTATCACAAGTCCTGAATATTATAATCCTAAAACTCGTGTTATTAAAAACAACATTACAGTTAATGGTGTTAAATTCAAGGCTACTGAATTATTTGATGCTTTAAGAACTTTACACGAAGGTCAGGAATTTGAAGTTACTTATAAAGATGGTAATGTCGATGTCAATTTAGATGTAAATGGTAAGAAACTATTAATTGAACGAATTGGTTTAGGTGATAGTGAAACTTATCATGGAATCCAATTAGGTAGAATTGATGAAAGTGGAGTTAATCAATATGATTCTGCTTTTGGTAATTCTTATGGAACATCTAAATTTGTAGATACTATTATCAGAAAAGCTGGTGGAAGTGATACAATATTTAACTTAACAAAAGAGTTTTATAAAGTATATACTGAAGCCTTAACTCGTGAACAACAAAATTCTGATTCAGTTGTTTCAAAACTGAAATCAATTATTAAAGAATTAGATAAATATGGTAATACATCAAAAACTGAACATTCTGAAATAATCAATGCTTTTATTGGAGCTATCCAATATAATACCGAAGTCGAAGGTGTTAGTCCTGAAGCGTTTGATATTGAAGCTCTTGATTTAAATAAGGTTTATTATCTTATTAGTCCTATGTTCTATAACGTAAGACTTAAAAATCTTAATGATTATGTTCGTTATGGACTTAGAATCAAGAACGCTTATCAGAATCTAAATACTAAACTTGGAAATGACTTCATTCAAAGTCAAAAACTTATTACTGAAATTAAAGAAAAAGGTTCTGCAATTTTAGTATTAAAAGGTATTAATAAATCTCCTATCACATTTGCCGATTCAAGTGGTTATCGAGCTAATGTAAATGAAGAGATGCAACGTACTGTTACAGTTAATGGTAAACCTGCTGTTAATATTATTCAACGTCAGCCTGATGCTGATGGTTTAATGTTAGTTTCATCACTTACTACTGACACTGCATTTAATAATCCTATTGTTGAAGATAAAATTACTTCATCTGATAGGCATTTCCAAATGTATGCTGAAATTCAAGCTAATGCTGGTGAAAATGGAAAAAGTTATGTTCCGTTACATCGTGGTAATTTAGCAAGTGATGTTGCAGATACACCGTTTAATGTAGCTGCTATGGAATTTGTTACTCAAACTATGAGTGATATTATTTCAGATGCTACGTTTACATCTCTTCCGACTGATGCTAAATCTGGTCTGTATACTCTCGTAGATGATACTAATAAGACTCGAACTAAAGCTCACAATGCTAATATTCGTAGTCGATTAGCTCCTTTGTCAGAAGCTATCATTACAAGTTATAATCGTGGAGTTCCGGGAGCTGAATGGTTTAACATTAGTTCTCTTTACGAAAATACAGACCCTGCTACTGGAAAAACTCGTTATATTAAACATTTAGATTTCCAAACAGTTGTTCGTAAAAAGAATATACTTGGAAATGGAATAAGTTATATCAATAGAATTAGTATTGAATATACTAAATCTGGTGATAAATTTACTCCTGTTAAACTTCGATTAAGTCGTAGAGTAATTCCAGTTAATAGAACTACTTCAAAAGTTCGTATTGCTAAGAGTCCTTTTACAGCACGAGAACTTGCTCAATTAAACGGTATTATTGAAAAGAGTAAATCTAACAAAGGAACTTACGCTGTAATTGATTTGCAAGCAAGAGGTATTACTGGTAAAGATTTAACTGATTTACTTAATCATAATCTATTCCGTAAACTGTATGGTAATATGCAACGTAGTGTTACTACTGCATTACAAGGCGACCATTATACTTATGGTGTTAAAACAGATGATGGTTACGCAGCAGTTAAAGGTCAATATAAATCTAAAATACTTGATTGGGCTAAACAACAAGGTATCGTTGATAAATCTGTTTCTTCAACATTTGATTCGATGCAAGATTTTATTCTTGACACCGGCGCTTTAACGACAAGTGTTATTGGAATTAGAGATACCAATGGTAATGTTGTTACCAATTATACTATTGATTCTATTCAACCTGCAATGTTCTTTGAACTTAAATCTGAAAGTTCTGATAATCCTATTCGAGAATCAGAAGATATGACGAAAGAATTTGCTGTTAAAGCAATTACAACATTAAGTTCAATGACAAGTGATACTGAAACAAACTGGTATCAAAAACTTGTTAATATTACAGATGATAAAGTAGCAGGTCTTAGAGTATTAGGTGTTATACCTGATTTTGTATCTGAAGATGTTGCTAACAGAATCGCTGAATTATATGATAGAATTTATGCTGACGGTAAAACTAATTTCAGTATTAAGAAACTATCAAGTAAACAAGATTTCATAATTGCTCAATATGATAAAGGTACTGAAACTATCGTTATCAATAGCAATAAACTTACTAAACGTGATTTTACTGCTACTGATTTAGGTGTTAATATTACTCATGAATCTCTTCATAAGTATTTTGAACAACAAGCTAATTCTAAAGAATTATACGATAAACTTGCTACATTAATTAGCGATATTAATGACACTGCATTTAAAGTTGATTCTAAAGAATTTAATGCTAAATATAAGAGCGATTTAACTGAACTTGAACTTGGTTATCTCCGTACATATCTTAAAATATTAAGTGAAACTCCTGCTGAAATAGTTACTTATGCTTTTACAAATAAACAGTTTGCTAATTTAGCAAATAGAATTATTGTAGAAGAAGCTCCGAAGATTAAGAAACGTAAAAGTCTTTGGGATAAAATTATTGATGCAATTCTTTCGGTTATTGGTATAGATACAATTACTGATAATAGTTTACTTAGTAATGTACGAAATATAGTAATTAATAGTTTGGATAGTGTGAATAGCCGACGCGCAAAAAGTCCGACCAGTGGGCGTGCAACCTCCTCTCCCACCGGGGAGCGGAGCGCTGGGCGAAGCCCAGCAGCGGAGCCGACTTCAATTACAACTAATCAAACTAATGTTACAAACGATGCAACACATGATAATTTATCAGTTACGGAACCTATTAAAACACCTGATGTACCTCTGACAGAAAATCAAAGAGCAGCTCAAGCTGAATTAGATTTTCTTGATGATGATAGTGAAATTACGTTTGATGACAATAATTCTGAAACACTTAATAGTCTTGATGTTTCTGATATTGGCCCGAACATAGTGATACCCGGTGGGGGAGTGGGTTTGACGCCCACTGGTCAGGTTTTTTCAAATAGTTCTGAAAATGTTTTGAATAATCAGAAAAATGTTGTATCTTCAAACGGTGAATATGTAATCGAATTTATTGATAAATATATTGATGACAATAATAACAAAATTTGTTAGTTTATGAATGCACAATGTAGTCCTGAACCTTATCGTTTAACTGTTGATGGAAGACTTGAGAAATCTGGTCTTTATCATCAAATGAAGTCTTTTAAGACTAAACCTATTGAAGATATTATTACATCTTTAATGGAAAAAGGTGTTTTACCTACTATTAAAGATTATAATAATATTCGAGGTTATGCTGAAGATAATGCTGATGTATCATTAGAGAATGCTTTTAAGCGTCGTATTCTTACAGCGTTTTTATATGCAGAAGCGGATGCCCGTACTCCTTATGGAGCTACGGGTTATCCCGTTTATACAAGTGGAGAACTTAAATTAGAATCTGTATTAGCTGCTCTTTCGACAGATGAAACTTATAGTGAAGATATTCGTAAAGATTTTGAATCTCTTGGTAACGCATTAGGTCTTGACATTAAACACACTTTTAATCCGTCTATTGTAAATACTGCTACATTTGATGAGATGGATTATGCTTATATGGCTCGTGTTTTAACTGCTGCTTATTTTAAGTTAAAAGGTCTTACTGCGGAACAAAGGCAAGCTCGTTTTGAAGCTAATTACAGAGATGTTTCTCGTAGTGGATTTAAGGCTTTAATTCTTGCTGAGTTTAATAAAGAACTTGAAGAGTATAAAGCTCGACCTAATTTTATTCCTACAAGATTTAACGATATTTTTGTAGCAAATGTACTTACAGATTTGAATAAAGGTAATAGTCAAATCTTTAATTATTTTCTTGATTATATTGATAAGAACTATGGTATTAATCGTAAGCGTGCTTATCAAAATAATCGGATTGTTGATGATGAAAGTACAGAAGAAGGACAACGTGATGCTATTGAAGATATTGAAGTAATGTGGGATGATTTGCAAAAAGAACGTATTGATAGAAAGAATACGTTAGCATCTCATGTTAAAGCTCAAATAGCTCTTCTTGTAGGTTCGAGTAATTTCAAAAATAGAACTGCTAACAAAGCGTATATTCCTGCTCCTATTGATATTAATGTTTTATGGAATAAACTTATTGAGGCACATCTTTACGATATTCAACCTCAAGATGTATATAATAGATTGCAACAACTTGTAGCTATAAATGATGAGTTTACTCCTATTCTTGAAATATTCCAACGAGTATTTGAAGATGATGGTTCTGCTGCTTCTGATTATGATAATTCTTTTGTAAATGCTTATATTTCTGGAATTAAACTTGCTATTATTCCTGTAAATATTATGGCATTAGAAGGTGGTAATAATGCTACTATTTATCAGAATAATCGAGAATCATTTGGTGTTAAAACTTATATTGATAGATTTGAAAGTGTTTTAAGTACAAATATTGAATTTGGATTGTATAATAATCTGAATGATATACTTTATACTAATCCTAAATCTAAACGTATTTTTGAACCTATTTCAAGACGTAGTAAGATTGATAAAGCAGCTTTGTTAGATAAACAGATGTCTGTAATTAATTACTTAGGATTAGCAATTACTCGTGATGCTCTTACTCAATATTATAATGCAAATGATAATGCAAATGAAGTATATTCAAGAGTTAATTCTCTCCTTGAAAATGTAGTTAACGATACTAAACATCGTGTTAATACATATCGTGGTAAAGAGATTCCTGCGCATAATATTAATGGATATTTATATTCATTAGCACAAATTGCTACTTATGATTTTAACAGTTTTACGAATATGAGTTATCTTGATGTTCAAGGTAAACTTAATTATTCACCTCAGTATGATAGTATGCTTACAAAGTTCCTTCGTGGATTTGTTACTCGTACTGGTGTAAATACTGAATATATCAAGTATATATTTAAGGATTATCTTAATGACTCGACTTTAACTGCTCCGGGTGCAGAAGATAATATTCTTATTTATGATGAAAAGACTGGTCTTGGAATATTTACTAAAAATAGTATTGGTGAATACGAAGTAAATCCTGCATTTATTTCTGATGTTGAACGTCGTTATCAATTTGCATTATCTGCATTTAATGGTGTTAAGATTGGAAATAAAGGTCTGAAATATCGTGAAGTACAAGGTGCTCTTTATACATATACCGAGGTTATTCTTAATATGCTTGGCCAATATGTATTCTTAACATCTGATAGTCCTCGTAGTTATATGATGACTACAAAACGACTTGAAGTTGATGATTTATTTATTAAAGATTCTTCTAAGCCTCGTACTTCAATTCACGTTAAGACTTTTGGTTCTAATTATACACCTGCGGCTGTTGCAGCACATCCTAAATCTGTATTTATCTTTTCAGGTAATACTAAAAGTCGTGCAATAGGTGCTCCAGCAACATCTGGACAAGAATCTATTCGAGGTCTTAAAAATACTATCGAAATTGATGGTTTCAAGGGTGAGAATATTACTCCGAATAAACCTACGACAACAGATTATTTTACTGATGCAGATTATGATGCTTATGTAAAAGATTTTGAAAGTCGAGTAGTTCCTTTTATTAATGATGCTATTTCTCGTGGATTAAATATTTATTTTCCGATGAATGGTATCAGTAGTAGATTAGCTACTCATGCTCCTCGTATATATTCTTATGTAACTGAATATTTAGATAATCTTGTTGCACGAAATAAATTTGTTCGTATAACAGATAATCCGATAAATGAAGAATCTAATATTTTTCATTCTATCGAAAAGATTGTAAATAGTGATGTCTTTAAGTTTAATACTTTTGGACAAATTATATTCCAATTAAGAGATAATAGTGACGAGAATCTTGCTCAAATGAAAACTCGTCATAATAGAAAGTATTGGAATGGCAGAGCTATTTATGATGCAAAAGGTATTCCGACTGGTAAAGCATTTCAGTTCTTAAATATTACTTACATTGAGAACGGTAAAAATATCACATTACCTGCTCATATTGCAAAGATAAATAATGTAGATATTACAGAAGTTTATCATAATATGATTGCGCAAGTTCGCAATGAACCTTACGATGAAAATCTTGTTGCTAATACTGGTAATATTCGAGATTTCGTAGCTGCTTATATTCGTTGGAACGCTACAACTGGTGTTGATAGTTTTGAAAATATTGCTAAAAGTATTTACGATACTAATATCAAAACTGATACAAGTGTCGTTACTACTTTCGATAGTTATTTAGCAGATTTAGTTCAAGAAGTATATAATCAGAAAGCTAATGATTGGATTAAACGTCGCAAAGCTGATGGTAAAGATTATACTCTTGATACTATTCCTACATTAAAGAAAGAAAGTTTGTTAAATAGCGCTCGTCAGCACGTTCTTGCTACTTATGATATTATGGATAATGATGGTGTTCGATTAAGTTTACTTAAAGTATTACTTAATCATACTATCTATAATCATAGTATGAACACTATATTTAATGGTGATATTGAAGAATATAAAGATACAGTAGACCTCAATAAACGTGTAGCACAAGTTATTAAGAATGGTCTTAATTCTATTGATTCAATTCATAACGATACTCCTCGTAAGGTTGTTGTTATGGAAGATATGAATTTCAATAGTAATATTCTTGATAAAATGGGTATTCAAAACGAAGCTATTTTGGATGCTTATCGTGCTACTGCTACTATTAATGACTCTCAGTCTATTATGACTGATATAGGTCTTATTAAACTTTTGAAAGCTACTGGTCGTTGGAATCCGAGCGAACCTTTATATCAATATATTACTGATTTACAAGACCCAACTAAAACATTTAATCCTACATCTTATGCTAAGGTTGTAGAACAAGTTAAATTGTTTGGTACAACTCGTCGTCGCCGTGGTGATTTTTATCATGCTCCAGCTGTAACTGGTAATAAAGTTGATATATTTGCTGATGAAGTAGATAGTGTTCAGATTAAAGACTCGACCGTTGTTCTTTTTGAAAGTATGACACGAGGTAGTGCTATGGGTCAATTATATGATTGGATGATTCAAAATAATATTGACCAAGTTAGTCCTATTTCTGCTGTTAAAGTATCTGGTATTACACCAGTTAAGATTCATAATGACCAAGGTGGTCTTGATATTGAAGCATTAAATCGAGTAGATGATAGGTCTATTCTTTATATGCGAGATAGTGATTTTGTTATTCAACAAGATATTAAAGCTGATTTGCTTGATGAAACTACTATCTTAGGTGGTCAGTTAGTTAAGCAGATTATGGAAGGTCTTGATTGGAATAATGCTATCTATAAATTAGATGGCAAAGATGTTACTGGTAAAGAATTATTTGATGAATTTCAAAAGACATTAGCTACTAATATTCGTGAAGATGCTATGCAGTTACTTTACGATATTGGTGGTATTGATGAGAATGGTGAGATTCGAACTGATGCTCGTGGTGCTATTCAAATTGATATAAATAAACTTGTTAATCGTTTTCAAGAAATTATATCGGATGATGTTGATGCTATAACTATTCGAAAAGCTCTTGAAATTAAAGAAGATGGTCTTCCTATTATGCCTTTATCTTATCCTGTTATTAAAGGTAAGTTAGAGAAGATACTTGCTTCTATGTTAAGTAAACAAGTTATTAATAAATATCTTCCCGGATTTCATGCTCCTATTCGAGCAGATATATTTACTGCAAGTAATGAGTTAATCAAACATAATGAGTTCTATTCTGATAAAGAACTTTACAATAAAACTATTGATGAACTTGTTGCTAATGGTTCTATCACATATGCTTCAAGTTTTATTGAAGAATGTAAACGAACTGGTAGAAGTCTTGAATTACAAGCTGAATATCGTGAGGATGGAAATTACCATTATGCAGAAGTTATAGTTAATCCGTGGAAAATGGATTTCTATAAAAATATTGGTACTGTTAAAACTATTACTAATGAAGATGGTACAACTAAGGATATTATAACTGTTGATATTGACAAACTTGATGTTGAAGCTCGTCGGATGGTAGGCATTCGTATTCCTACCGAGGGTAAACAATCAATGGTTGTATTTGAAGTTGTTGGTTTTCTTAATAATAATGCTACACAAGCTATATTTCCACAAAGTCTTATCACTCGTACTGGCTGGGACTTTGATATTGACTCGATTTACGCCTACTATCGCAATGTAATTTTTGAGCAAGACAAATATATACCTGTCGAATTTAAGTCGAAATTTGATGCCTCGCAGGCCCAAATAGGGGGTAAATTCACACGGTCGGTATTTAAGCAAAAGTACATCGAATTAGCTACTACTCCACAAGAATTTACTAATTTAACAAGTCATAATTTTAATGCTATTGTTAAGTGGATTAGCCGGTATTATAATCCTAATTTAGTACCTACTAATGCAAATCAATCTCCTCTCAATAATATAATTGAATTAATTAAAGAGGATTTGCAAGATGTTAAAAGTAATCCGGAATATACTAAGATTCTTAAATCTATTCTGCATAATTTACAGTATGGATTTGCAAAGAATTACGGTGATGTGAATAGTTTAGTTCGAGAATATCTTGCTAATAAGCGAGATGGTGTTACTGAAGATTTTGGTAATTACACTCAAACTCAACGCGCTTATACTTCGGATTTATTAATTCGTGCTCATAAAGCAATTAATGATTTAATTAAGTTTGTTAAGAATGTTAATAGTCAGTTAGCTACTATTAATATTTCTCCTAATACAATTAGTAATTTTGATACTATTAAATCAAAATTCCAATATCTTGTTGAGGATACTGATAAAACTATTATTCCTCATTTAAGTGCTATTCAAAGTAATATTGATAAAGCATTTAATACTTTTACAAAAGACTTTGTTCAAAACGAGAATATTTATGAATTGAATAGTAGAGAAGCTCGTGATAATCATTTGATTGATATTATTACAGCTGTTCTTTCTAATCCAAATCATGTTGAAGAAGTAAATAAACCCAATGGTATGGCTGAAATTCAAGCTGTATCTGACCGTGATAATGCTCTTTGGAATTATACTCTTAAAACTTTGAATCCTAATAATCTCATGGATAAAATTACTCTTAATAACATGAGTATGGGTTCAACAGTTCTTAAAGGTCATTCTGTTAATTTCGATACTTTAATCGCAACAATTTCTACTTTACATGGTAGATTGCTTAAAGGTATTCGTCGTAAGATTAGTCTTAATTCTTTACCGATACCTAAAGGTTTTGCTGATAGAAGTGAAATGTATACTGTAAGTGATAAAGGTGTACCTCGATTAACAAGTAAATATAAAGAGTTTTTAGCTAAACGATATGGTGCTGAAAATATCCAATTATTGCCAAAAGAAAATGCTCTTTGGGTTAATGATGTTTGGATTAATAATGATGCACTTAATGAACATTTGGATATTAGTGGTGAGCGAGTTGAACTTCAAATGAATCAGTTTACTTCTGGTATTCTTGATGTTCTTAAAGCTGGACTTGGATTTAATCTTAATGTTCATACTTTAAGTGTAGCTCGTGCTATATCATCTGGTGTTACTATTGAACTTTACAATGATAAACCTAATAGATTCACTAATGAAGATGCTTTTATTCATCAACCTGCTATTGTTGAAGCAGTTAATCGAATGGAAGTTCAATCATTAAGTCGTGGTAATTTTACAATTCTTGATGCTGTCGAAGCAATTTGTTCTGATTATAGTGTAGAACTTGCTAAGATTTATGCTGATTTAATTGTTAAAAAAGAAATTACTCCGGTTGAATCGCATGATGTTATAATGACTGTCGCAAGTGGTAAAAGTAAAACTAAAACTCTTACTGTCGGACAGCTTAATGAATTAAAAGATAAATTACCGAATATAAGTATTAATGAAATCAGTGGTAAATATGGTTATCAAACTACTGAAGAATTATTAGATAATATCAAAAATCGTAATAATCGTACAGCAGATTGGTTATTACGTCAGATTAGCGTTCTTGGTAATTTTGTTGAATACAATGAAATTGCTACTAATTTGATTGACCTTAACTTTATGCTTAAAAGTGAAAGTAGGGTTGATAGTTTCTTTAAGGCTGACCAAAAAGAACGTAAACTTGCTGAATATTATTATCCAGTAAAAACCTTAAAAGAACTTGTAAATGACAAATATAATCAAACACTTCGATTTATTGATGAATATATCGAAGAAAATGCTGGTAATCCTAAAGCAATAGATGCGATTAAAGCTGCTTTTACTCGTGAAAGTTCTGATGCTTTTAGACGGCATTATAAACCAAAAGATGTTAAAGGTAATCCTCTTGCTGCGATTACTTATTCTGATATGAAACTGTTTCGTTCGGAACTTCCGAAACGAAATGATATTATGACACGTCGTGAACTTATTGAGGATTTAGCTGTTGGATATGAAATTCCTAATAAGGTAATTCTTGATAATGGTAAAGACATTATTGAAAATATATTTGTTGGTTCATTTGAAGGTTATCTTGATGGCAACAAATTTAATGATACTGAAAATCAAAGTGCTTACGGAGTAATTCAAGCTCGTTATCAATATGCACATTGGTTAATGGCTAATGGTTTCGGTGATGTTTTCATTACTCGAAATCATCATATTGCTAATACGATTTTAGGTCAGATACTTCAACGTAAAAATTCGATTGATGAATCTACTTATAAATATGTTACTGATAGTATTATGAATTATCTCGTAAGTATTAACGGTGGATTAGATAATGGACTTGTTAAAGTTCTTCCTATTTTAACACCTGATAATACTCCGGAAATTCTTACTACATTAGGTATTCATACAGAAGAACAACTTAAAGAACAAAAACTTATCTTTAAGACTCTTTTGAATACTGTTAAAGATGGTTATACACCTGAAAGTTTTACTCAATATACTAAACTTTCACTTGCTCAACAAATTCAATTTATTCAAAAAGATAGTACATTAAGAGATTATATTGAGAAATCACCTGAGTTCAGAGGCGATAACATATTTAAGTATTTAACAGTTCGTAAGAATAATCGTTCTGTACCTTATGATGTTATTAGAATCCAACGTGATGATAATGATATCAATTCTTGGTCTAATATGACTGATAGTATTCTTCGTATGTGGGATAGTAAAATTCCTTACATTGCTCATACGATACGTCAGTTATTAGTTTATACTTATGTTACAGAAGGTTTTAATTATGCTTATAATGTTTCAAAATATATTCCGATTGAACTTATAAGTACTAATCGACTTAATGCAGAATACGATGCTTTATGCCGTGAAGTTCATTATCCTGACCCTTCTGTTAATCTTGGTAATTACGCAGAGAACTTAAGAAATGCTGAAAAAGCTGTATTTGATGGAAATGTAGATATTACACCTGTTATGAGTTTAATATCTCGTATGAAATCAGATATGAATTCAGTATTATTAAGTGATATACAAAAACGTTATCGTTGGGAAGCAAATAAAAATAAAGCCACTATTGGTTATGTTCAAAATGCTAACGGCGAAAATGTTGGTACTGGTTCTTATATTGATGAGAATGGTAATACTCAGAATTTCTATATTGAAACTGAAGCTCGATTAATTAATTCTGAATATTCTAATGCAGAATATGTAACTGAAAGGATTACTCGTAGTAAGAATCGTGTATACAAACGATATGCAATTCCTACAAATACAAATAGTCCGTTGAAACAGATTTATGTATTCTTACCTGTTAATCCTTTACTTCGTAATGAAGCATCTTTAATGACTGGTGATATTAGTATTATACCTACTTATCAAGAAGGTATGATGGCACAAGTTCAAAAAGATGGTGAAACTATTATAACTGATAGGTTATCGGTTATTATAGATTCTGATGCTATTCATAAATTCATGTTAGCTATTGATGATAATGAATCAGTCCAAATGGATGAAAATTCAGATTTCAATGATGCTAATATGATTGAAACAGAAGATGCTGTTGATAGCACTATTGATGTTGAAATTGAAGATGTAATTGATACTGATGTTGCTTCTGTATCTGATACAGATTTTGAAGTATTAAATTCAATTGAAGTTACTACTCCTACATTCATCAATGTTGAACATACACATTCTTCTGCAAGTGATGTTATTTATAATGAATTAGAATCTTCTGCTTCATCTATTTTTATTACTACACAAGCAACTCATTCTTTTTATAAGGGTTATCATAAATCTGCAATTCAAGTAGATTATAACAAGTCTGCTTACGAAGAAGCTCTTCGTGTAGCTCCTATGTTAAAGAATGGTAATCTTTATATTAACGGTGATGTTCTGATTGATGCTAATAGAGATTTCAATTATTTAGATGATTGGACAAAAACTTTTATTAGTAATCTTTACAGAATTAATCCTATTATGACTTCGATTAGTACTGTCTTAAATGATGGTGTTGGTCGAATAGTTGCAGAAACATATATTGATGTTCCTCGTAGGAATATTAATATTTATGGTGATAATGAAAAATTATATTCTCGTGTTATTCATGCTGATGTTCCTACAAGAGATGGTTTACGAAATTCTCTTGTTGTCGATTCTAATATTGCTATTGAAACTTTGAAAATTATGGATAGAATCCAGAAGTTTTTGAATAATAACAATGTTGGAAATCGTGAGGAATTTATGAATATCTTAAAATCCTTCGATGATGAAAGTTTTGAAGGTGGTATTCAGAGCGCTCTTGAAGAACGAGATATTGCTGCAATGAAAGCTACTTATAGTCGTTTGGCTAATTTAAGTAGTTCTGTTTATGATGCTATCAAGCAATTATGGGCTATTACTAAGGATTTGAATTACGAAGAAATTCGTTCAAATTATGGTGCGGCTCTTGATTACAAAGATAGACTTGTAATGATGTTAAAACTTGCTTCTCATTTTAGTCCATATTTTACACTTGAAGAAATCAAAATTCAAGATACAGTTTATGATGCTGAAAGTGAAGAAGGTAAAGAATTATTTACTAAGGAATTTGGTGAATTAAATAATAATATCGCTCGACTTAAATCTCTTGCAACAAAAGTTGCTAAAATACGGTCTAATGTTATTCAATCTGTTAAAGATGTGGTAACTTGGGCTGTAATTGATAAAAGTCGTAATCCTAAATATACTACTGCATTTAGTAAGATTAAAGAATATCTTGCTTCACATAATGGTAGTCTTGAAGGATTTGATGTTAATAGTGTTGAAATAACAGAAGATGAGTGGTTAGAAATTCAGCATTTGTTATTTGAACTTGATAAAGATATTAATAAGACACAACTTTGGCTTGATTCTGCTTTTACAACTGGTATTACTTTAATTGATATTACTGGTAAAGCATGGGATGAAGCTAATTATAAAGCTAAGAAAGCAGCTCAACGCATTAATGATGAACTTGAAAGTGCACTTGAAGAGTTCCAACCGGGACTTTCTAAAAATGCTCGTGCTCGTGAAAAGTTAATGCATAAATTCATTAATGAATATGGAGATTTAATCGGTAGTTATAAAACTGAAGGTCTCGGAGATTCGACTGGTACTTTACGAAAAGATATTCGTGATGCTATTTATAAGAATCTTTATACTGACAGCGGATTTGTTACAAGAGCTACTGCTGAAAAAACTCTTGAAATCATTGATGATATTATAAAGAAATATAATGAAAATCATACTTGGAACATTGTTCCATTAAGTGATAACGAAGCAGCTAAACATCTTGCTGAACTTACTGAATTAAGTAATCGTGAGAAACTTGTTTATTTACAAATTCATGACCTTATTGAACTTAATCTTATCACTGATATTAGTGGTAAACGTGAAAATGTTCTTTATAAACTTGATTTTGGTAATACTCCAGTATCAGATGAATATGCAGCTTTAAATGATAAAGAACAAAAGTTACTCAATACTATTCGTAATCTTATTCAACGAACTATTCGTGAATATGACGGTAATTGGATTAACTATTATGGTAGATGGGATGAGGTAATGCCTTTTATTCCTCAAGCTACATTAAATCAATCTGCTAAACAATTTGTTAGTATTCCTATGATTCATAAAGATAGGTATTATACTGACATAGATGGTACTAAACGATTTGTTACAAAAGCTCAAACTTTACAAGTTCCTAAACATATTCCTGTATTTAATATTCGTAAAAAGTACAAATCTGAAAGTTATACTGAATACGAAGCTCGAATTGTAGAATTGTTTAGTGAATGGTTTGATAAAAATAACAAACTTCCTGTTACAGTTAAACCTTCAACTCTTCGTGAGATTAGACATTATAACGATGCTGTAATGCTTGAAAATAAAAAGTATAAAGCAAAGGTGATGTCTTATGATATTGTTGATGTAATGAAAGGTTTTACACAAGAACTTTATAATCTTCGTGCAATTAATAATTTTGAAACTGATTATCAGCTTACAAAATATTTAATGAATGAACGTGGCGTTTCTGGTATAGCACCTCGTGATATTATTAAAAATGCGAATGAACAGTTAAATAACATGGAACGTCGTATTTTTAATTTTAGTAAATATAATAGTGCTCTTGATGTTTCTGCTGGTGCATTATTACGTTATACTTCTATGACTTTTATGTATCTCAACTATACTGCTGGTATCACTAATATTCTTAAAGGTGTTACTGATATGATAGTTGAATCTACTGCTAATAACTTTGTTGAAAGCAAAGATATTATGAAATCAGGTCTGCGTGATGTTATTAAGACTATTCCTCATTTTTTACGCGATATTAATTCGACAAGAACTGATGATGTACTTGTAGCAATCATTAAAGATTTTGATGATATTTATCAAGATACTCGTGATGTAACATCTTCTGATACTGGAACTTCCTATTGGATTAAAGCTATGCGAATGGTTGATACTATTGGTTATGCTCCTAATAACATAGGTGAGTTCATTATGCAGTTTGGTATGTTACTTGCTGCTACACAATCTCATCGAGTAGTTGGTGGTAAGATTATGGCTTTCAATGATTTTTATAATGATAATCTTGAAAAGTTATTACAAGATGTTCTTACTAACGAACAATATGATAAATATCTTATTTTCAAAGAAGATTTAGATGCTGAGATAGCTCGTGAAGAAAAACGTACTTCAAAAGAGTATTTATGGAATCACGATTATGCTTCTCAATATCTTAAATCACATTATAATTTACTTTCTGATGAACAACGTAAGAAAATTGTTGATTCTCGAAAGACTGATAAAAAAGCTCAACGTGAAGCTTTTGATAAATACAATACTCTTCGTTCGGAACTTAAACTTGAAGATGGTCGTTTGAGTTTTAATCCTGAAAGTGGTCTTACAGAAGAAACTCTTTCGGAGTTCCGTGGTCGAGTTAAAGCTATTAACCAATCATTACATGGTATTTACAATCGTATAGACAGAAATAGTTTACAAGATGCTGCTTTTGGTGATTTGTTAATGCAATTTAAGAAATGGGTTCGTCCTAACTTTGTTCGTTATTTCGGTCGTCGTTTCGGTCGTATATTTTATAATGAACAATTAGGTAGTTATGAAGTTCCTATATTTAATCCTATGTTTGATATGTTTAGAAGTGGTAGTCAAGCCTTCAAAGATAGTCTTAATGATAACAATACTGTTATCGACTATATGAAAGGTATTGGTAACTTCTTCAAAGGTGTATCGAGTTGGTTACTTAATGTAGGATTCTATTATAATACTCTCCCCTTAAATGAACAGATAGCAACTATGAAATTTGCTCGTTTAATAGGTGCTTTAGCTTTCAGTGCTCTTGCTGCTATGACACTTGGTGCATTTAAGAAAGATGATGATGACGAAGATAATATTTTGTATCAGCACGCTATGTATGCTGCAACAACTTATTATCAACAAATGATTGAACCTATGCCAGTATTTGGTTGGATGGCTACAATAGAACAAACTGCAAATAGTTTGTTTGCTGGTCAGAAAACTTTACAATCTGCATATAAACTTGTTAATCTTACTATTCAAGGTCTTTGGGTTGATGATGATGAACTTATTTATGATAGAGGTATTTATAAGGGACAAGATAAACGTACAGTTGCATTACGTCAAGCTGTTCCTGTTCTTCGTCAAATTAATAAGTTTAATAATCTCGGTGCTACTATGTCTTATTACAATATGTATAATCCTTTTGGTATTACATTTACTGGTTTTAGAGATATGATTAGTCCGAAAGACAGCGATAACTACGAGGACGAATAGTCTAATAGAGTAAACGCCGGATATTTGCCCGTGGCAGTGCTTCCCAGCCTGCTACGGGCATTATCTTTTGTCGGTGGTACATTTGTCTAACTGACAAAAAAAAGACCGTCAGAACGCCTGAAAATAGGCACTCTGACGGTCTGTCTGTATCACTTATTATGTTAGTAATATCGTTATTAATAATAACAACAATTATAGTAGCAATTAAAGTTGTAACATTGATAGCTCAGCCCTTCGGGCTTCGCTGACCCGGTGGGAGAGGAGGTTGCACGCCCACTTGTCGCGTTTATTCGCCACCGTTTTCAACATCTTTCGGTTTATCAAAAAGATATTGATATGTTTCATTATTAATAACAGTAAATTCTTTATCAGTTAAAGCAATAATCCAATCTCCTTTATTAAGTCGAATTATATTCTCTCTAAACATAATAAACATCCAACCATCGGAAAAATGACAATATCTACAAAAACTAACACATTCTGAGATATTAGCACCATCCCATTGTACACTTAATAATCTAACATTTTTCTTTACATTTAGTCGCTTAATCATAAACTACCTTTTAAGACCATTAATAGCCCATTGAAGAACAAAACCTAAATGTCCCCAAATCTTATCCTTAATATCACGACGAGCAATACCTTCGCCAATAGCATGGTCGTAATTATTAGGATTTACACAGGCTGACGTACCAATGGTATCAAATCCAGTAATAGTAGTATCAATAACAACGGTAGTCTTTTCACCAAGTCTAAGAGAATACCCTTGTTTCATAAATCCAAGAACATCACCTTCACTAATTTTAGTAGGGTCTAAAATCTGATAATATGCTTTCTCGAAAACATCTTTGGGTGAAAAAGATTTATAATCATCAGAATATTCTACTTCATAACCTTCATCTACAAAATCATTATCATTAATTTTATGATTAAGGTCATAAATAATATCATTACCATTAACCATCCAAGCTTTACGAGCTTTAATCATTTTTACTCCAATGTAATAACCTTGACCACTTTGGAGTTTAACTTCTTCGTTATTCATAATTTACATTAATCCACTTTTTCCAAAACCATTTTCTCCACGTTCAGTCTTACTTAATTCATCTTTAGAAGATTTAATATCAAATACTGCACGTTTCTTTTCAACAATTACACCTTGTGCAAGTCGAGTACCGGGAATAATAACATAACTATAAGGTGTAGGATTTTGAACAATAATTCCACTATTACCACGCCAATCATTATCGACAGTGCCAAATTTAACATCTAATAGTGTAGAACTTGAAATACCACTTCGAGGACGAATTTGCATTTCATCTTCTTCTGGAATTTCAGTATAAACACCTGTTTCAAATTTAGCAACAGTATAAGGTAGAATTATATTAACTTCTTCGATATTATTATATTTCATATAGTCAATAAGACTATATGTAGCATCACCATAAGTAATCGGCTGATTTAAAGCATGTTTTACAGATTTAGTAAACCTATAATAATCTATAACCCATTCTTTATCATTATATACATTAACATATAAATTAGATAATATATTAAGATATGAATCATTTAGTATCTTACTTATTTCGAAATAATTTAAATTAGCTAAATGAGGATTATATTTAACTCGTAAATCGAAACCGGAAGCTCCAGCACTTTTGTACTCTGGAACTTCCGTGTTATCGACATACAATCCTATAAGACTTTCTTTCATGCTATCTTATTCTTCAGATTGTGGGATTTCACTTACATCTGCGGTACGAATATTATACCCTTCTTCTCCAATATATTTTGCCATTTTAAGGAGATGACGTATAGGAATTGGCATCCTATCGTCACCTCCTTTCTTTCTAACACCAATAAAACATTTAGCATTAGTCATTCTACATTCCTCAGGTAATTGACTTGGATATTGAGCTAAAGCCCAACTTGCAAGTAAAGGAATAATTTCCCAACTACCAGAAGCACTTGGAATTTGACAATTATCAGAATCGAAGCTATTTACAGTACCATCAGAATATATAACTACTTCTGTAATCATTTAGGCACTTAAACGTTGAACTAATTTATTAAAGGCTGTTTGACCGAGTTTGAAAGAATTACCCTGCGTAATAGAATCGAATTTATTGAGATTATCTTTATATTCAATTCCATTATTAATATATGAAGTAACACCGTTATAAAGCCAAAGCATTGTACCGCGATGACTATCTTGTCCGGGGCCACGTTCAATATAATTAACCATAGCGTGTAACTGATTCTTCTTACGAGTAGAAATAACATCATTCTCATAAGGAATCTTACCAATACCACCGCATTTAGCAATAAATTCTTTCTGATTAGCATCACAAATTAAATCCGTGATATAATCAATCATCACATCATCATTAATCTTAATATTCTCAGCAGCTTCAAGAATCAGCTTAGCTTGTTCAGAATATTTAAGAGTGTCACGCATCATTTGAGCACCTATTGCTAAATTAGCTTTAACATTTTTAGTATGCTTAAATCGAACCATATTCTTACAATGATTCAAAGCAGCATTTAACGTATTGTTACATACAACACGAATATCAGTAAAACAAGCTTGAATACTACCACTTCCATCATGACTTGTAGTGAAAAGGATATATTTCTCCATTTCATCTTTTGCAATCTCATAAGTAGGAAGTTTAGCAGTAACAAAGATTCGTTCACCGATACCTAAAACGCCAGCAGTCTGAATGATAACATCTTTTGGATTAATTACCATTTGACTTTTACAAACTTGATATATAAAATCCATAGCTTCTGTATTTTGAACAGGTTCATACCTACTACCAACAGTACCAAGAATTTTATAATTATCTTTACGATATGTAGCATATACATCACTTACGCGAGCACCCTTTTCCGGAATAATGACAACATCACCATTGGACATATGACAAGCATAGTGATTATCTTCTTTTACTATATGTTTAGCTTCAGCAGGAATAAAACTTGCAAACATCGGAGCTAAAGCTACTTCGTAATCCATATTAGCAATACGAATGATTTCGTCAGGAGTTTTAGCTTCTTCAACGACAGTTCCAAGACCATGCCAAGGAACATCTTTCAACGAATAGAATGAATAAGTATTTCTATTAGAATTAAATTCAATATTCGCAGCCATAATTAAATTAGTTAGTTTATATTACAATTCAATAATACGAATATGAGCAATATCTTTATGTTCAGCGCCAAGTTTGCTAAACAGAAGTTCTTTCTCATTTTCAGCATCTTTAAGATTCAAAAATGTAAGAGCTTCATTATGGTCATTAATCCACTCTCCACCATCTTTGGTTACATTTTTAAGAAAACCTTGTTTCTCACCAGCGATTACTTTTGTAATCAAATACTTTTTACTCATAGTTTAATTAATTTTAATTTGTTTAATGATAGACTACTTATATATAGCAGTTTCAGACGTAACAATCTCCATATCAATTTTATCCATGACATGAGCTATTCGTTCAGCACGAGCAATATCTTCGTCAGATTCATTGGATGCCTTAGCCCAATTATCAAGCTCCTTAATAGCTTTCTTATCAAATTTAACAGTATAAATATAATCATCACCTAATTTATCATGAATGTATCTACCTACTTCTTTTGCTAAGCTAATAGGAACATCAACTGTAATACTAATAGAAGCAATCTTATCTAATTCTTCTTTATGTTTCTTAACGAAAATATTATCTTCCGGCAGAAGAGGTGTTTCTGTTATATGAAGCAATGAAGTAATAATAGGGTCTAAGGCATTTTCATTAATTGAAACACTTTCCGACTCTTTTGTATAAACAGTAAAATCAGGAAATTTAAGACTATAATTACCAGATTTACCAACTTGACCAAATATATGTAAAGCATCAACAACTGAAGATTTAAGTCTACCAGCTATTTTATCAAAACTTGTATTCCTATCACGAAGTCTTTTAATTTCATCTTTATTATAAGCAATATTAGCTTTTTGAGCATCAATTATTTGTCGATAAGCACGAAGTTTATCTTCAAGTTCACTTTCAGCAATAGCTAATTCTTCTGCAATTTCTTCCGTTATCTCGCCGTCATTCTCTTCTATCTGCGAAACAAGATAATCATATTTTTGCGCAATACCAAATAAATTACTCATAAATTGTCAAAATAATTTTTGTTCAACATAACCTTTTTTAACATTACAACCTTTCTCTTTACAGATATAAGTTAATTGTTTATGAATACTATCATATCCATCAACAGTATTATCAAGATGAAAATCCCAACCAGTATAATTCTCTAAATCACACTCAGTTTTATCACCGGATGTATCATCCATTTTAGTATTACGGAGAACACGAATTGTAGTTAATTCAATTTCATTCTGACGAGCAAAATCTTTAATACAATTCAATTCAAATTGTTCTCGAATATCAGGAATAATAAAATAATCACAAGGAGTAGTTCTGATTCTATTTATAACATCATCAATAAACACTCTGTTATTATCAAATCTTAATAGTTTACCAAAATGAAGTAAACACTTACGATATGTCAGTTGTTCATCAATACCGTAACGATTAACAATATACGGAGATTTAGATAACTTAAAATAATGAGAATCTAATTGAGATACACTACAATTTGTAACAGCAGCTACAATACGTTTAAGCATTGTAGCCATAGGATATATCTCAACTTTACCAGCGAGCATACCTTCAAGGTATTCAGTAACATATGTTTTACCCACACCTTTTCTACCACTAATTAAAATTAATTTATTAACCATATAATCTTAATTAATTATTTCTTCAGGAAAGTTAGCAAATACATTTTGTCTACCTTCTTGACCATGTAACACTCTTAAAGCAGCTTCTTTCTTAACTGCTAAAATAATACTACGTTTGAATAACTTATTATAAATTCTAACCATTTCACGAGCAACATATGAATTACCATCTGTCATACCGTGACGATTATTAATTTCAATAAGAAGTTCTTTAAGCGTTTTCTTCTCGCTTTCGCTCCTGCTCTCGTTCATACATATATTGTTTGTTATACTCATAAATAGTATTAAATGTTTCACCAGAAACACAACCATCATAATCAGGAAGTTCCTCTTTTATAATATTATCTATAATATTTGTAATAGCAATACAAATACCAAGATTTCTTAACTGAAGAGTACTACCTTCTTCAAAAAACTTGTCTTGTTCATCTTGTGGAACATTACATTTACTAAGAGCTTTAGCAAATACTTCTTGAAATTTTGAACGAGATATATAATTATTATTAGCCATAGTAGTTTATTCAAAATAATTAATAATACGACCTGTTTCATTAGGGAATCTAACAGCAATATCTTCTGCAATCATTTTAGCAATTTCAATCATTTGAGGATGTGCAGCTTTATGATTACGAAGAGGAAGGAAACCTTTATTCTCAACAATAGTGAGTTTGGGATAAACAGTTTCAAGATGTTCACCAATCCACATATCAAGAGTACCAGATATATAAATATCTGATTTAGTAGCAGTAGGAAGAACCGAACGAGCCAACTGAGCAGGTTCACCATCATTAGTTAATTCTTGATATATAGCTTCATTGCCAGCAATAACATCATAGAATTTTTCTAATGAATCTTCATTCTTAAACGGTGGTTCAATTACATTAATATTATTACCATATTTATAACCAAGTCTACCTTTAGCATAATTACACCAACGAGTACTTTCTTGCATAAAACTCATTTCACGATGACGAACGGCTTCATGCGTAACACCTCTATCGGTTGTAATTTTATAAGTAACATTATAAATCTCCGGCGCATTTGCAAGGATTTCAGCATCTGAAGCAATTCGAAGACTTGCATCAATACCATATTCAAGTTTAGCAGTAATATCTTTATCATCAAACAGTAAATGAGAAAACTCCTTACTCAAAAAAAGCATATTATAAAACAAATCATTAACTTCGCTTGGATGATAAATATCATTATAAATAGCTTTCATTTTACGACTATTGCTCATAATATCAAGAAATACCCGATATGAAAAACCAATATAATTACCAAGATAAGACCAACGAATATAAGGACTTAATTTAACAAATTCTCGAACAATACGATTCGGAATTGAAGTAACATTAAAATAAACATATTCATGTTCAAATATAGCAGTATGACCATCAATAAGTCTATTTCTACAAAAAGTTTCAGCTGAATCAGGTTTGATACTATCTTCTTGTTTAGTACAAACTTTACCGATTAATTCAATCTTTCTAAGACCAGAATAATCACAAAATTCGATTGCAGGTTCTACAACATTCATAGCTTTAATTATATTAATTTAGACGCGACAAGTGGGCGTGCAACCTCCTCTCCCACCGGGGAGCGGAGCCGCTGGGCGAAGCCCAGCAGGCGGAGCCACACAAGTTACACCTCCTGTCGCTTCTCGAATTGCGACAATAATTGTTTACGAGTTACTTTATATTCTTCAAGACTAATTCCTATTCTATTACAGATAATTATAACATCCATAATAGTAATACACTGACCATCCCACATAGCATTCCATAAATCATTAGCTTGAACTTCCCAAATATAATACCCACCAAATTGAATTTTATAATTGTAACAAGTTTTACGATTTAATTGAATATTATTTTGTACACAAGCAGCAAAGAAATGAGCAAAATCAGTGAAATCTTTTAATTTAATAACTGCATTATTCCATAGTCTAACAACTCCATTAGTTGATTCATAACGCATTACGGCATAAGTACCATACTGTCGCCATTGATAAGGAATACTGCTAATTTTATAATCTCTAAATTCTTGAATTAGAACTTCAAGTTCTTCTCGATATTTTTTAGCTTTTGTTTCTTCAATAGATTTCTGATTATCAAGATATTCATTGAATTTAATTCTAATAACAACTTTAAGTCGCTTTCGAGTAATTGTATTATTCCAAAGTTTCTTAAATTCAGCATAATTCTTACAATAAGCAGTATTAACCTTTTTGGAACGAATAGTTTGCCAATAAAGGATTTTACCACTAATAATAAGATTTTCTTTAGAACTTAAAGTAATACGAATATTATCTTTAAGATTGAATATAGAAGATAGTCTTGTATAATTTTTTGCAAAA
>ENA-OYXD01000222-OYXD01000222.1-human-gut-metagenome-genome-assembly--contig:-NODE-222-length-34808-cov-10.188185_pt1 | contig 34808 bp, 36 predicted proteins | sample MGYA00244818_ERZ653412 | MGnify/ENA primary metagenome ERZ653412 (study PRJEB26926, sample SAMN06165146) | human gut metagenome | biome: ENVO:00009003; feature: ENVO:2100002; material: ENVO:00002003...
TCCCGGGCCTTCCGGGCGGCCTCCCGGGCACGGTTGGCGGTGAGGGCCTTGTCCAAAATGGTCCGGGCCACCGCCGGATGCTCCTCCATGTATACCGCCAGCTGGTCGGATACGATGCCGTCCACCAGGGTGCGGATGTAGGCGTTACCCAGCTTGTCCTTGGTCTGCCCCTCGAACTGGGCCTCCGTCAGCTTCACGGAGATCACCGCCGCGATGCCCTCCCGGCAATCCTCGCCGGAGACCTTGTCGTCCCCGTCCTTGAGCATCCCGTATTTGGTGCCGTAGGCGTTCAGCACCCGGGTCAGCGCCGCCTTGAAGCCGGTTTCGTGCATACCGCCGCCGGGGGTGTGGATGTCGTTGGCAAAGGAGACCAGGGTCTCGTTGTAGCCGTCGTTATATTGCAGGGCGATCTCCGCCGTGGAGTCCCCCTTGGCGCCGGAGAGGTAGATGACCTCCTGGTGCAGGGGGGTCTTGTTGCGGTTGAGATAGGTCACATACTCCCTTATGCCCCCCTCGTAGCACATGGTCTCCCCCTGCTCGCTGCCGGGCCGGGCATCGGTGATGGTGATGCGCAGCCCCGCATTCAGAAACGCCTGCTCCCGCATACGGGTGTGGAGGATGTCATAGTCATACACCAGGGTGTCAAATATCTCCGGATCGGGCTTGAAGGTGACGGTGGTGCCGGTGCGGTCTGTGTCGCCGATGATCTTCATCTCCTGGGTAATGTCGCCCCGGGAGAATTTCATCTCATAAATGTGGCCGTTTTTGTAAACCTGTACCTCCAGCCACTCCGACAGGGCATTCACCACGGAGGCGCCCACGCCATGAAGGCCGCCGGAGACCTTATAGCCCCCGCCGCCGAACTTGCCGCCGGCGTGGAGCACGGTGTAAACCACCTCCAGGGCAGGCCGCCCGGTCTGGGGCTGGATGTCCACGGGGATGCCGCGTCCGTTATCGGTAACGGTGATGGTATCGCCGGGATTGATGGTCACGGTGATGTCCGTGCAGTAGCCGGCCAGGGCCTCGTCGATGGCGTTGTCCACGATCTCGTACACCAGGTGGTGCAGGCCAGAGGAGGAGGTAGAGCCGATGTACATACCGGGCCGCTTACGCACGGCCTCCAGGCCCTCCAGCACTTGGATCTCCGAGGCATCATATTCCGTATCCACGGCGATGACTTTTTCCAGTTCTGACATAAATCCTATCCTTTCTCAAGGGAAGATGATCTTCCGCTGTATTTACAAAACAAAGACGGGGGTAAAAACGATGTGGAGCGGCGGGGCGATGTGGGCATCGCCCCCTACGAAATTCTATCGTTATACAGTGTGTAGGGGCCGATGCCTACATCGGCCCGGTAGCACCGACTTTCAAATCGTGCGTAGGGGTGGACAACCCTGCCCACCCGGCGCTCCTACTCTCCCCTGCTCCGCTTCTGCAGGGTCTGGGGATTCAGCTGCGAAATATACACGATCTGCCGGTGGTACGGGTGGTCGCACACCAAAAAGGACTTGGGAATGTCCTCCGTCACCGGCACCACCACACCCTCTCGCTCCGCTTTTTCCAAAAATTCCCGGGTGCGCCTCGACTGGGAGGTAATGTCCAGGTCGAAAATGCCGATGATCCGCTTTTCCGGGATCATGGCATTCTGCCCGATATGCAGATAGCTCACAAAAGCACCTCCCCGTTTTGGATGTGAAACAGCCGCCCCGCCTGCAGGCGGTCCAGCCGGTCGTTTTCGCAGCAGGTGATGAACACCTGACCGCCGGAAATGCGATTTAATACATACTCCTGCCGCTTGGGGTCCAGCTCCGACAGCACATCATCCAGCAGCATCACCGGGTACTCCCCCACGGCGCTGCGGTGTATCTCCCGGTCAGCTAATTTCAGCGACAGCGCCGCCGTGCGTACCTGCCCCTGGGAGCAGAACTGCCTGGCGCTCCTTCCGTTTACCTCTACGATAAAGTCATCCTTATGGGGCCCCGACAGGCACAGCCCCGAGGCAAGCTCCGCATGATAATGGCTCTCCTGGTGCTCGCGTAAATTTTGGGCGATGTCCTCTGTCTTGGCAAAGGGGTCCAAAACGGTTTTCACCGTCTCATAGCCCAGGGTCAATTTTTCCCGTCCGCCGCTGCAATCCTCGTGGGCCGGGGCAGCGTAGCCCTCCAGCGCCCGGCAATACCGGGCCCGGTAATAGATAAGGATGGCTCCCACCCGGCACATGCGCTCGTTAAAGTCCGGCAGCATGGCCAGCAGCCCCGGATTATCCTCCCGATCCCGCAGGATACGGGTCTTATGCTCATAAAGCCGATGATACTCCGCCAAGGCCTGGGCATATCGGGGCCGCAGCTGGCACAGGGATTGATCCATGAATTTTCGCCGGGCCGCCGCCCCTTCCCGGATGAGAAACAGATCCTCCGGGCAAAAGAAAACCGTGTGCAGCACGTCGGACAGCTCTGCGGCGTTTTTGGCCGCAACGCCATTGACGGTCATTTTCCGCCGCCGGCCGGCCTGCAAGGTAATGTCCGTCACAAACTCTCTGTCCCGGGAGAAAATTTTCCCGGTAATGCGGGCCTGCTGTCCGTCAAAGGTTATAAGCTCCCGGTCACTTCTTGTCCGGGGAGACTTGCCGCAGGAGAGATAAACTATGGCCTCCAGGAGGTTCGTTTTTCCCTGGGCGTTCTCCCCGTGAATGACGTTGCAGGCGGGGTCAAAGGCCAGGGTCTGCTCCCGGTAGTTGCGAAAGCCCACCAGGGTCAAGCTATTGATCTGCATATTTTACGCCGTAGTCGGCCCCATCAAAGGTCACGGTGTCGCCGGGGCGGATCTTCTTTCCCCGCTGGGTGCAGACATCGCCGTTTACCAGCACAGCTCCCTCCTGCACCTCTATTTTCGCCTCGCCGCCGGTGGACACCGCGTCCGCCAGCTTCAGCAGATCCTGCAATTTGATAAATTCCGTTGTAATGGTCACGATTTTCATATTTTCCGCTCCTTACGCCTTCAGCCGCACCGGCAGCACCATATAAAGAAAGCTGTCGCCGCCGTCCACGGGGGTCATGACGCAGGGGCTGATGCCGGTATTCAGCTCCATTACCACCTGATCCGCCGGGGCAAAGCGCAGGGCGTCCATAAGATAGCGGTTGTTGAAGCCAATTTCCAGGCCCTGGCCGTCCCCCTCCACAGGGCACACGTCCGTTGCCTCGCCGTTGCCGGTCTTGGCGGACATGGTGATGCAGCCGCTGCCCATAATGCAGCGAACAGGGCTTTTCAGCTTCTCGCTGATAACCACGCTCACCCGGTCCAGGCTGCTGAGCATGGTCTTGCTGTCCACGGTGAGGCGGATGGGATTGTTCCGGGGGATGGCGTTCTTGTAGTCCAGAAAATCTCCCTCCAGCTTCCGGCAGATGAGCTGGGTAGAGCCGGTTTCAAACAGCAGGTGACGCTTTCCAAGCATCACGGTGATAGCCTCCTCGCTGTCCTCGCAAATCTTCTCCACCTCGTTTAAGGCGCTGCCGGGGCATACAAACCGGAAGGCGCCGCCCTCCAGCTGCTCTATCTTCTCCCGGCGCAGAGCCAGGCGGAAGCCGTCCACGGACACCACCGTTACCCCATCGATGCCCACCTCAAAGAGGGACCCGGTGTGGATGGGGCGGTTTTCGTTGGTAGAAACGGCGAAGGAGGTCTGGTTGATCATAGCCTTCAGGATCCCCTGCTGCACGGTCATGGAGTAGTCGCTCTCCACCTCGGGCATCTCCGGATAATCATCGGCAGACAGGCCCAAAATCTCGAACCGGGCGTCCCCGCAGGTGAGGGTGACCATGAATTTTTCATCCGCAGAGAAAACGATGACGTCATCGGGCATTTTCCGGATGATGTCGCCGAACAGCCGGGAGTTGAGGACGATACGTCCGCCCTCCCGGATATCGGCCTCCAGCCGGGTGCGGATACCGGTCTGCATGTTGTAGCCGGACAGGGTCAGCACGTCCGTCCCCTCCAGCAGCAGCCCCTCCAAAGCGGGGATGGAGCTTTTGGTGGCCACGGTGCGGGAGGCGGTATTCACGGCGAGCTGCAGCAGCGCCTTTTCGCAGGAGAATTTCAGCATCTGGATCATCCTTTCTTTTTTTCCGAAAAATCCCGCGCATATTTTATGCGCACAGAACATAAGCTAAGTATTTTTTAGTAACAGTAGTCGTAGGGAAAACAATTGTGGAAAAAGTAAGCAAAGCCGCGAAACGGCTCGTTTTTTTCTCCACATGGGGGCGGGGAAAATATCCACAGGTTTCCACGGATAATTGGGTAAAAACGGAAGCTGCTCCTTTTTCCACAGAAAGTTCACAAGCTATGTGGAGAAATTACCCCCGGGCGCTGTTATTGATATTGGTGGTGATCTGCTTCATGGTTTCGGCAAAGGCCGGGTCGGAGCGCATCTGCTTTTCCACCTTGTCCAGGGAATGCAGCACCGTGGTGTGGTCCCTGTCGCCGAACTCCTTGCCGATGTCCACCAGGTTCATGCAGATCATCCGCCGCATGAGGTACATGGCGATCTGCCGGGCGTTGACCACCTCCCGGCCCCGGCTCTGGCCCCGGAGCACATCCTCGTCAATGTGATAGGTGGAGCAGATGAAGTCCACCACCGCCTGGGCTGTGGGAATGTACTCGTTGTTTTTCTTGATCATATCCCGGATGGCCTTGAGGATGTCCTCCTGGCTCATGGTGCTGCCCATGAGGTCGTAATAGGCTAAGATTTTATTCAGGGTACCCTCAATCTGCCGGACGTTGGCGGTGACGTTCTCTGCGATGAGATCGGACACCGGATCTGACAGCTTCACCCCCAGCATGGCGGACTTGTTTTTTACGATGGCGAGGCGCGTCTCGTAGTCGGGGGGTGTCACGTCCACCATCAGGCCCCACTCAAAGCGGGTGCGCAGCCGGTCCTCCAGCTTGGTCATCTCCCGTGGCGGCCGGTCGGAGGTGAGAACGATCTGCTTGCCGGCCTCGTACAGGGAGTTGAAGGTGTGGAAGAACTCCTCCTGGGTCTGCTCCTTACCGGCGATGAACTGCACGTCGTCCACCAGCAGCAGTGTCGCCTGGCGGTATTTCTCCCGGAACTCGGCGTTTTTTCCCTCCCGGATGGAGGCCACCAGCTCGTTGGTAAAGTCGTCTCCCTTGATGTATACCACCTTGGCGTCCGGATAGTTCTGCTTTAATCCGTGGGCGATGGCGTAGAGCAGATGGGTCTTGCCCAGGCCGGAGTCCCCGTAGATGAACAGGGGGTTATAGTTCACGCCCGGCCTGTCGGACACGGCGTGGGCGGCAGCGTAGGCCAGCTTGTTGCTGGGGCCCACTACATAGGTCTCAAAGGTGAACGTCCCGGAGTCCTCCAGGTCCCCGGGGTAGTCGGGTTTGATGCCGTGATAGGCGGACAGCTGATCGTCGTTGAGGATCTTGATCTCAAAATCCGCGGAGAACAGATCCCGCAGGGCGTCCCGGATATAGGACAGAAACCGGGTCTCAATGGTTTTCTTCTTGAATTCGTTGCCGCAGTGCAGCACGAAAGCAGAATCCTCCATAGTGACCACGTCCACCTCGTCAAACCAGGTGTTGATGGTGGTGGGGGCCAGCTGCTGTGACATCTGCTGCAGCACGCTGCCCCATACATCGGTCAGTGAATTCAAAGTGATAGCTCCCCTTTCCCAAAAGCAAATTCTATCTATAGGGTAAATCCGGCCCGGTGTTGCCCATTCTGGGACAACGCTGCGGGAAATATTTCTGTGTCAGCCACCGATTACCGCCCCACTGGGAAGGGGCGGCACATAGGCACCGTAAGTATATCATAAAGACATAAAAAAGTCCACACTTATATATTAGATAATGTATAAATCTTTTTTTCTTTTTTCCGGGAAAACAAGCCGCCTGCGGAGAAATATTTCTGTTGACAGGCCCTTTTACATTATGTATAATGAACAAAGTGCCGCATTTTCGGCACCTGACTTTTTCAACTGCGGGGCGGAGGAAACTTCGCCCGCCGTCGAGTAAGTGTGGCGGCCCGGTTGCCGCCGCCGGATTTTCTATGTAATGGAGGTGTCCTGCAATGTTCCGTACCTATCAGCCCAAGAAGCGCCAGCGCTCCAAGGTGCACGGCTTCCGCAAGAGAATGGCTACTGCCAACGGCCGCAAGGTTTTGGCTCGTCGCCGTGCCAAGGGTCGCGCTCGTCTGACCCTCTGAGGTCACGGAAGGTGCATCCGGCATAGCTCGTGAAAAACAGGGACGGTGGAAGGGGAAACTGCCGTCCCTATTCGTCTATGCAAATGTCGCTTGGCAGTGTAACTTTAAGCCGGGAGAAAACCATGAAAGCAGCCGTAACCGTCAAGGAAAATTACGAATTTCGCCGCATCTACCGCAAGGGCCGCTCCGCTGTGAGCCCCTATTTTGTGGTGTACTGCCTGAAGAATCGGGCCGGGGCCAGCCGCCTGGGTGTCACGGTGAGTAAGAAGCTGGGTCATGCGGTGGTGCGCAACCGGGTGCGCCGCCGGATCCGGGAGCTTTACCGCCTGAACCGGGATAAAATGCGCCCCGGGTGGGACGTGATTGTGGTAGGCCGTGGCCGCAGCGCTGCAGGCCCGTATCGGAAGATGAACGAGGCGTATTTGGATTGCCTGCGCCGGCTCTCCCTGCTGCAGGAGGAGGGCGAGGCATGAAAAAAGCATGTATGGCCGCCATCCGGTTTTACCAGCGGGAGGTTTCCCCTCTATTTCCGCCCCGGTGCCGCTATATTCCCACCTGCTCGGAGTACGCTCTGGAGGCGGTGGAAAAATACGGCGCCGTAAAGGGCAGCTTTCTTGCCGCCAAGCGTATATTGCGATGCAATCCCTTCCACAAGGGCGGGTATGATCCCGTTCCGTAACCATCGGCTTTTCCCAAGAACTAAACGGAGGAAAAAAATATGTTCGCACAACTCGGATATTATATCTGTGTGCCTTTTGCCTGGCTGACCCGCCTGTTCTATTCCCTCACCGGGTCCTACGGCCTGGCGCTGATCCTGTTCACCCTGGTGGTGAAGCTGGTGATCCTGCCCTTCCAGCTGAAGGGTAAGAAGAGCATGCTGCGCATGAACCGTATGCAGGGCAAGATGAAGGACATCCAGACCCGCTACGCCAATAATAAGCAGCGCCAGCAGGAGGAGATGGCCAACCTCTACGCCCAGGAGGGCGTGAACCCCATGTCCGGCTGTCTGTGGTCCTTCCTGCCCTTCCCCATCCTGATCGCCCTGTACGCCATCATCCGCCAGCCCCTGCGTTACCTCATGGGCCTCAGCGTGGACACCATCAGCGCCATCACCGACGCGGCCACCAAGCTAGGCTACACCGTAGCAGAGGGGAGCCAGGCTGCGGCCTATGAGCAGATCTACCTGGCCAAGTTCGTCCATCAGAACTGGGACAGCTTCCAGGGCCAGTTTGACGGGCTCATCAACCTGGACTATAACTTCCTGGGCATGGACCTGGCCAGCCAGGGCTCCCAGCTCTTTAAGCAGATCACCACCGGCGGCTGGCCGGTCATCGGTGTGCTGCTGCTGCCGGTCATTGCCACAGCCCTGCAGTTCCTCATGACCCTTATCAGCATGAAGGCCACCGGCAATGCCGCCGGCTCCCAGGGCAAGATGATGATGTACCTCATGCCCCTGATGACCCTGTGGATGGGCTATATCCTGCCTGCCGCCCTGTGCGTGTACTGGATTGCCAACACCGCCTTTGCCACCATTCAGGAGCAGGTGCTCAATAAGTACTTCAACAAGATCCTGGACCGGGAGGAAACGGACAAGGAGCGCGCCAAGCGCGAGGCCCGGGCCGCCAAGATGATGGCCTCCCGGGAGCGGATGCTGCAGCAGCAACAGCAGTATGAGAAGTCCAAGTCCGGCAATAACAATAATAAGAAAAAGAATCAAGCTGCCAAAAAGCCGGAGAAAAAGGCCGGCACCAATGAAAACGGCCGGGTGGGCCAGCGTCCCTATGCCCGCGGCCGCGCTTACAGCGAGCATCACTACGACGAATAAGGAGTTTTGTCATGCGTTATATTGATGTAACAGGCAAGACCGAGGAGGAGGCCGTCCGCAAGGCGCTGGAGCAGCTCCATCTGGAGCGGGATGACGTGTCCCTGGAGATATTGGAGCGTTCCAAGAGCGGATTTTTAGGCATCGGCAGCAGCCCGGCCAAGGTGCGGGTGCGCTACGAGCTGGACGTTGTGGAGGAGCCGGAGGTCAAGACCCCGGCCCCCCAGGCAAAGCCCGCCGAAAAGAAGGCCGCCGAGAGCAAGCCTGTAGAAAAGAAGCCCGCCGAAAAGAGACCGGCGGAGAAGAAGCCTATGGAGAAAAAGCCCGAGGCCAAGCCCGTGGAAAAGCCGGCCGAGCCGGCTGCCCCCTCTGCCGCCGCCTGTGATAATGACGATGCCCGCCGCATCACGCAGTTCCTGGCGGGCCTGCTGGAGCACATGGAGTGCAAGGCGGAGATCAAGGTGTACGAGGAAGAGAAGAACCGCTACAAGGTCATTCTGGAGGGCCAGCGCCTGGGTGCGCTCATTGGCCGCCGGGGCGAGACCCTGGACGCTATCCAGCAGCTGACCAACTATGCTGTGAACAGCGGCCGGGACAAGCGCCTTCGGATCCATGTGGACGCGGAGAATTACCGTGCCAAGCGGGAGCAGAGCCTGGAGAGCCTGGCCCATAAGGTGGCCGGCAAGGTGCTCAAGTATCGCCGCAGCGTGACCCTGGAGCCCATGAATGCCTATGAGCGCCATGTGATCCACGCCGCCCTGCAGGATAAGGCGGGCGTCACCACCTATTCTGTGGGCACGGAGCCTAACCGCCGCGTGGTCGTAGCCTACGACCGGGGCAACCGGTAAAGTAAAGTTAAAAGCAGAAAAACAGACCGGGTGTTCCCGGTCTGTTTTTTTGGCTGATGCCCCTGTAAAAAAGCATATCATTGCGAGGCCGCAATGCGCCCGTGGCAATCCGCACCTCCGTCCCCACTAAATACCAGGCGGGCCGATTGAGAAAATCGGCCCGCCTTTCTTATTCCCGATTCAGCGCCAAGAGCTCTCCGATCACCCCATCAAGCAGGGGCAAATACCTACTGTCGATGCGCCCTATGCGCTGGGCGCGCTGCTCGTCACCGCAGCGCTTTTCTCCGAAGAGCACATAGTCGGCACTGAGCCCCAGCACATCGCAGATTTTAATGAGCATCTTTACTGAGATCCCCGTGCGCCCCCGCTCCACTTCGGCCATATAGGACACGCTGACATCCAGCAGCTCCGCAAATTTCTCCCGCGTATACCCGGCATCCTCCCGAGCCTTGCGGATTCGCATATACATATACTATCACCTCTGCATACAGTATCAGTGATAGTTTGCACAAAAAACATCAACCAATCTTGTATATTAAACATCTTGTATTAGTTTATGTTTTATCCTATAATGAGCACAAACCCAAAAATGACCGAATAGAGAGGAGAAAATCATGAAAACAAAACGGGTGGGGGCCATGGCCCTGCTGCTGGTGTTGGTTTTGTCGCTGGCGGGCTGCGGCAAGAGCCTGGAAAAACAACTGCCGGGGTCGTGGTATCAGAAGGGAGAAAACGAGCCAATTTTTACCCTGTATGATGACGGGACCATGAATGCTTTTAACGAAACCGAGTACGGCACCTGGGCGGTTGTGAATGACGATCAACTGAAAATAGCCGGACCTTATGGCGCTGTGACTTGGACCATTGAAAGCCTAAAAAACGGCTGCATGAAACTCAGTGACAGCTACGGCAATTCGGAAACCATTTGGAACACGCCCCAAGGAAAGTGAGGGAAACCCAAGAAGGGATTCCCTCTCTATTTAAATCAATCATTTTTAGAGCTTTGAAAGAGTTCTAAAAATTTAGCCAGCGTGTCGAAAAAGCTTTTTCAACACGCTGGCTGTGCGAATTACACTACATATCGGGCCCTATACGGTGACGATCATCGTAAAACGCAGAAACCGCCACCCCGGCAGGTGACGGTTTCCTTCGAGAAATTTAGTTAACTACTTGGGCTAACCGCTTGTCGCAGCGCCTTTCTACATTCATTATAGCAAAAATATCCCCCATGTCAAGAGGCCGGCGTGCCCTCACCCCGCCCTACGGAAGCGCACCAAGTCGCGTGATAAGCGGGCCGTCGGAGACGCCGGCCCCTACGGAGCTATATCAAAGACCTGTGCGTAGGGGGCGATGACCCTGTTGCGGTGCCCAAAATTTCTGCGCTGCCTAACGACGGACGCTTGAAATTTTGACCGCGGCCACTCGCTCGCGTCGCTTCATCTGCCACTGGCAGCGCTCAGCTCGCTCCCCACATCGCCCCGCCTGCACTGCACTTACCTGCCGTGCGTAGGGGCGTCCGGCCCTGTCCGCCCACCTAATAGTGAGGGAACCCTTGCAAAACTGTCATCGCCGCGGTCGGTTTACAAACCGGCCACGGCGATCTGTTTTCCCATTTGGCGCACGAAAGTCTTCGTCACACGCCGAAAAACCGCCGTCCGTTTTCCCAGGTGGCCTTTTCCACCTCCTCCGGGGTCAGGCCCTTGATCTGGGCGATCTTCTCCGCCACAAAGCGCACATAGGACGAGTCGTTCCGCTCCCCCCGGTGGGGCACCGGGGTCAGATACGGCGCATCCGTCTCAATCATCAGCATAGAAAGGGGCGCCGCGGCGATGACCTCCGGGGCCTTTTTTGCGTTTTTGAAGGTGGCCGCCCCGTTAAATGACAGCATCCAACCCATCTGGATCAGCTCCCGTGCCATTTCCGCAGACCCGGCGAAGCAGTGGAATACCCCCTTGACCCGGGGAAATTCCCGCACGATGGCCATAGTGTCCCCGTGGGCGTCCCGGTCGTGGATGATAACGGGCAGCTGCAGCTCCTCCGCCAACTCCAGCTGCCGGCGCAGCACCTCCTGCTGCAGCGCCCTGGGAGGATTTTCCGCCCAGTAATAGTCCAGGCCGATCTCCCCGATGGCCACCACTCTGGGATTTTTTGCCAAATTCCGCAGGGCGTCTATCTGCTCCGGCACAAAGTCGCCGCAGTTTTCCGGGTGGATGCCCACAGCGGCGTATACAAAGTCAAATTTTTCCGCCAGCGCCACCGCCATCCGGGAGGTGGGCAAATCGCAGCCGGGGTTCACGATAAGGCCCACATTTTTCTCCGGCATACTCGCCAGCAAGGCGTCCCGGTCGGCGTCAAAGCGCTCATCGTCATAGTGGGCATGGGTGTCAAACAGCATAGTCTTAGTCCTTGTGCAGCTGCGTGTCGGCAATGCAGTCGTCCTTGATGATCCGGAGACGCTTCATATGCTCCTGCTCCATGTGTATGCGCTGGTGCTCGGCGGTGTCCCACTCCTCCAGCAGGAGAATTTCGTCCTCGTTCTGGCAGGAGAGATAGTAGTCATACCGCAGGCAGCCCTCCTCCGCTCGGATGGCCGCAAGGATGCCGCCCTCCACGATGCGCCGCAGGAACTCCTCCCGGCGGCCGGGCTTGGCAAAGTAATTCACAGATAGCTTCAGCATTTTTTTAAACCTCCAATTCCAAATACACCGGACAGTGGTCGCTGCCGAATATGTCGCTGCGGATGTCCGCCGCCTTTACCTTTCCAATAAACCGCGCCGACACAAGGAAGTAGTCGATCCTCCACCCCACGTTCTTGTCCCGGGCGTGGAAGCGATAGCTCCACCAGGAGTAGCGGTCCGTCACATCGCCGTGTATGTAGCGGAAGGTGTCCACGAAGCCCGCGTCCAGAAGCTGCGACATTTTCTCCCGCTCCTGGTCGGTAAAGCCGGGGTTCTGGCGGTTGGTCTTGGGGTTTTTCAGGTCGATCTCCCGGTGGGCCACGTTCAGGTCGCCGCAGTACACCACGGGCTTTTTCCCATCCAGCTCCCGTAGGTACTCCCGCAGGTCGTCCTCCCACTGCATCCGGTAGGAAAGGCGCCTGAGCCCGTCCTGGCTGTTGGGAGTGTAGCAGCACACCAGGTAAAAGGCCGGGTACTCCGCCGTGATGATCCGCCCCTCGTGGCGGTGTTCGTCGGGGCCGAAGTCATAGGTCACGGACAGGGGCTCGGTTTTCGTCAGTATGGCCGTGCCGGAGTAGCCCTTTTTGTCGGCGGAGTTAAAATACCGGTGATAGCCCGGCAGATCAAAAACCGCCTGCTCCGGCTGCAGCTTCGTCTCCTGCAGGCAGATGACGTCCGGATCCTCCGCCGTCACATAGTCCAAAAATCCCTTGCCCAGGGCGGCCCGCAGGCCGTTCACATTCCAGCTTATCAGTTTCATGGGTCGCTCCTTCGCGGTTAGTTTTTCCCCATTATACCATGCCGCAAAGCGGAATGGTATAATGCTGCCATATTTTTCGGTTCCCGGCGGAGCCGGGGAGAAAAATGGCAAAAAATAAAAGTATAATGGCTGCATTGCTGCCATTATAGCACACCAAAGCTCAAAACCCAACAAAAACATTGACAAAGCCGCCCCGGGAGAATAATATAATAGCTAACGGAGAAGGCTAAAAAAGCCTCGCAGAGTTTCCGCCCGCAGGCGGAAAAATCAAACCCGTTTGTCGGAAAATCTCAAAGAAATTTTCCGATAGGATTTTAAAGTGGCAGTGAAGGAAAGAGTACCCCATTTTAGACCGCCAAAGAGAGCCCGGCCAGGTGAAAGCGGGCGCGGGACGGATGGGGGAACATGGCTCCGGAGCCGCCGGGTCGAGGGCACCTGTGCCTTAGGCTCGGACGGGGGCGCCCGTAACAGCGCAGAGGTGTAACGGCACTTCATGAGGCCGACCTGCGTGAGCAGGCGGCGAAGCAAGGTGGTATCACGGTGTTTCGGCATCGTCCTTGGCAAAACGCCGGGGACGATTTTGTTTATGCTTCCACAGGCGGAAGCCGTCCCTTGCACCCATTCCTGGGAACCAACGACCGCTGTCCTCCTCCCTCTGTCATTGCGAACCAGTGCGCGCACTGGTGTGGCAATCCGTTTTCCCTTTTGCCGTGGTACTTTCTTTCCCCGGCGAAAGAAAGTACCCAAAGAACGCCGCCAAAACCAAGGTTTTGGAATCCTTCCGCATACCGGCATGCCATAAATGAAAATCTGTACCTTGCGCAATCGGTTTGCGCAAATTTATCCTTGCTTTCGCATGCCCCCTGCGTCTATCACCGCTGTCCGCTGCTGCAGTGGAACAGGAATGCCCGCAGCGACAACCGCAGCTCTCATTGTTACGCATCCGTAGGGGAGGACAACTCTGTCCGTCCGACAGTCACAAAATAATTTTTAAGCCGCTCTTCCATTCGGAGCGGCGGAAAAGGAGATAAAACCCATGGAAAAGAAAACGTTTTATATCACCACTCCCATCTACTACCCCTCCGACAAGCTCCATATCGGCCATAGCTACTGCACCGTGGCCACGGACGCCATCGCCCGCTATAAGCGCCTCCAGGGCTACGACGTCATGTTCCTCACCGGCACCGACGAGCACGGCCAGAAGATCGAGACCAAGGCCGAAGAAGCCGGCATGACCCCCCAGGCCTTTGTGGATAAGATCGTGAACGGCGAAAAGGGCGTGCGGGACCTGTGGAAGCTGATGAATATTTCCAACGACCGCTTCATCCGCACCACCGATGACTACCACTGCCGGGCCGTGCAGAAGATCTTCAAAAAGATGTACGAAAAGGGCGACATCTACAAGGGCGCCTACAAGGGCAAGTACTGCACCCCCTGCGAGAGCTTCTGGACCGAGAGCCAGCTGGTGGACGGCAAGTGCCCCGACTGCGGCCGGGAGGTCCACGACGCCCAGGAGGAGGCATACTTCTTCCGCCTGAGCAAATACGCAGACCGGGTGCAGCACCTGCTGGAGGATACGGACTTCCTCCAGCCCCGCAGCCGCGTGAACGAGATGGTGAATAACTTCATTAAGCCCGGTCTTGAGGATCTGTGCGTCAGCCGCACCAGCTTCACCTGGGGCATTCCCGTGGACTTTGACCCGGGCCATGTGGTCTATGTGTGGGTGGACGCCCTGTTCAACTACTGCACCGCCCTGGGCTTCTGCAACGATCAATACCACGATTACGACAAGTACTGGCCCGCGGACTATCACATCGTGGGCAAGGAGATCGTCCGCTTCCACTCCATCATCTGGCCCGCCATGCTTATGAGCATGGAGATGCCCCTTCCCAAGCATGTGTATGGCCACGGCTGGCTGGTCATCGACGGCGGCAAGATGTCAAAGTCCAAGGGCAACGTGGTGGACCCCTACGTCCTGGCGGAGATGTTCGGCGTAGACGCCCTGCGCTTCTTCCTGCTGCGCACCTTCCCCTTCGGCACCGACGGCAACTTCTCCAATGAGCTACTGATAAGCACCATCAATGTGGACCTGGCCAACGACCTGGGGAACCTGGTCAGCCGCACCTGCGCTATGGTGGAGAAGTATTTCGGCGGCACCCTGCCCGCAGACCGGGAGGACAGCCCCGCCGACTGCGAGCTGAAGAAGCTGGTCAGCACCCTTCGTGACCGCTACGAGGCTGAGATGGATAAGCTCCAGCTGCAAAACGGGCTGGAGGAAATTTTCAAGGTCATCGACCGGGCCAATAAGTATATCGATGAAAACGCCCCCTGGAAGCTGGCCAAGGAGGAGGGTAAGGAGGCCCGCCTTGCCACCGTCCTCTATAACCTGCTGGAGACCGTGCGCATCTGCACCGTCCTGCTGACCCCCTTCATCCCCGCCAGCTGCGACAAGATCTTTGACCAGATCGGCGCCTGTGAGGGCTGCCGCACCTGGGACAGCGCCGCCCGGTGGGGCAAGCTGAAAAATACCGTCACTGTCCATAAGGGGGAGGCCCTGTTCCCCCGTCTGGACGCCGAGAAGGCCCTGGCGGAGCTGAACGCTATGCAGGAGGCCCAGCGCAAGGCCGCTCTGCCCGACCTGGAGCTGGAGCCCTTCACCCAGGAGGATGTGGATTTTGACACCTTCTGCCGCTCCGATTTCCGGGCCGTGAAGATCAAGGCCTGTGAGGCGGTGAAAAAGAGCGACAAGCTCCTGAAGTTCACCCTGGACGACGGCTCCGGTACTGACCGCACCATCGTCTCCGGCATCCACCATTACTATGAGCCGGAGGAACTGGTGGGCAAGACCGCCGTGGCCATTTTGAATCTGCCCGCCCGGAAGATGATGGGCATCCCCTCCTGCGGCATGCTCATTTCCGCCGTGCATAAGGAAAAGGGCGAGGAAAAGCTGCACCTGCTGCTGCTGGATGACTCTATCCCCGCCGGCGCCAAGCTCTGCTGACCCGGTGAAAATAAGAGAGAAAAAAGAGAACGCCCCCGGCGTTCTCTTTTTTTACATCTGCCGCCCAATGTTGCGAGGGCGTTCCTGCGCACGGGCCCCCAGGCGGGGCGATGTAGGCATCGCCCCTACGGAGGTCTATCGGGAAACAGTGCGTAGGGGCGGAGCCCTGTCCGCCTCACTGGCAAAGCATCCGTAGGGGCCGATGCCCACATCGCCCCGCCCCACCGTATTTCTTGCAACCTGTCATTGCGAGGGCGCAAAGCGCCCGTGGCGATCCGTTCTTCCCGGTCCTTGCGCAAGGGTGTTACGGATTCCCACGTCGCTTCGCTCCTCGGAATGACAGGCAGGGATCCGCAGCGGTACGCTCCAATTTCAACTTCGCCCTCTCACATGCCCAATGACCGTCGCTGCCAAAAACGCCGCCAGGGAGGTCACCACCACCGACGCGCCCACAGGCAGGCTCAGCAGGTACGAGCCTATCAGCCCCACGCAAAAGCACACCACGGAGAGGCACCCCGCCAGGATTACAACGCCGAAGAAGCTCTTTTTCAGCCGCATGGCCGTCAGGGCCGGGAAGATCACCAGGCTGGAGATAAGCATGGCGCCCATGAGCCGCATACCCAGCACGATGGTCAGGGCCGTCAGCACCGCCAGCAGGGTGTTGTACACCCCCACCTTCATGCCCGTGGCCCGGGAGAAGCTCTCGTCAAAGGTGATGGCGAAAAGCTGGTGGTAAAACAGCCCGAACAGCACCAAAACCGCCGCGGACACGCCGATGCTCAAGGCCACATCCGCCCGGCTCAGGGCCAGGATGGAGCCGAACATATAGCTGTCCACATCGGTGGTCATGCCGGTGGTAAGGCTGGTAACGATGATGCCGATGGCCAGCGCCGAGGCGGACACCACCGCGATGGCGGCGTCAGCCCCCAGGCGGCTCCGCTCGGTCATCCGCAGCAGCCCCAGGGCCGCGATGACCACCACCGGGATGGACACCGGCAGCGGTGCCCATCCGCAGGCCACCGCCACCGACAGCGCCCCGAAGGACACATGGCTCAGGCCGTCGCCGATCATGGAGTACCGCTTCAGCACCAGGGGAACCCCCAAAAGCGCCGCGCACACAGACACCAAAATCCCCACCACGAAGGCCCGGACGATAAACGGATAGGTAAACATTTCCAGCAGGATCATGCGCTCTCACCTCCGAATCGCCGGCCCATGGGTGAAGATAGATACTCCTGCACCGTGCCAAAGAAATGCTGCCTCTGGCCGGCGTGGAGGATAAAGTCTGCATAGCGCAGGGCGTTTTCCATGTCGTGGGTCACCATGACGATGGCGATGCCCTCGGACTTGTTGAGGTAGGCCAGGGTGCGGTAGAGATCCTGGGCGGCGGCGGGATCCAGGCCCGTCACCGGCTCATCCAGGATCAGCAGCTCTCCGGCTGCGCACAGGGCCCGGGCCAGGAGCACCCGCTGCTGCTGGCCGCCGGATAGCTCCCGGTAGCAGCGGTCCTTCAGCTCCAGGATACCCAGCTTTCCCATGTTCATCAGGGCCCGGGCCTTTTGCTCCGGCGTGTAGAGCAGCCGGTGGCCGCCTGCACCGAGAAAGCCCGAGCGCACCACCTCCGTCACCGTGGCGGGAAAGTCCTTTTGGGCCCGGGTCTGCTGGGGCAGATAGCCGATGGCTCCGCTCCGGAGCGCCCCGCCCCGCTCAATGCGGCCCGACAGGGGGGGCAGCAGGCCCAGCAGGCTTTTGAGCAGCGTGGACTTGCCGGAGCCGTTTTCACCCACGATGCAGATGTAGTCTCCCCGGCGCACCTGAAAATCCAAATGCTCCCAAATGGCCTTGCCCTCATAGCCCAGGCCGGCATCCCGGCAGGCCAATAAAATTTCCTTATCCATTCAGCATATCCCCTCTCGCAGCGCCGCCACATTTCGGCGCATCAGGCTCAAATATCCCTCTCCTGCGGCCCAATCCGCCGCAGAGACGGTCTGACAGGAGTAAAAGGTCACCACCCTTGCCCCGGTGGTCTCGGCAATGGCCTCGGCCACCCTTTGGCTGCTCAGCTCCAGGGCGTAGACTACGGGAATCTGCTCCTCCCTCACCTTGTCAATGAGAAATTTCAGGGTGTAGAGGGACGGCTCCGTGTCTGACGAGCAGCCGTGAAAGGCCGCCCGGTAACGGAGGCCGTATTCCCGGCAGAAATACAGCAGCGGAAAGCGGTCGCCGAATACCAGCAGATCCCGTTTTTTCTCCCGGCACACTTGGCGAAAATCCGCATCCAATTCGGAAAGCTCCGTCAGATACTCCGCCAAATTGGCCCGAAAATCCGCCGCGTGGGCCGGGGCGGCGGCGCACAGGGCGTCACAAATGGCCCGGCAGAGCTTCTCCGCCTCCACCGGGGAGGTCCAGATATGCTCGTCATACTCTATCTCGTCGCTGTCGTGGTCATGGCCGTCATGGCCGTCATGGTCATCGTGGTCATCGTGGCTGTCACCGTCCACCGGCTCCTCCTCCAGAGTCTGGGCGTAGTCCATCATCCGCAGCACCGTGGGGATGTTTTCTCCGGCGGAGCTTAGGATCTCGTCCACCCATTGCTCCCCCTCGCCGCCGTTGTAGACGAACACATCCGCCCGGCTCACCCGGATTACATCTGCCGGGGTGGGCTCAAAGCTGTGAGCCTCCCGTCCGGCGGCCACCAGCAGCCGGGGCTCCACCCACTCCCCGCCGATCACCCGCACGAAGTCGTAGTAGGGAAACAGCGAGCAGACCACCGAGAGCCTGCCGCTGTCTGCTCGATCTCCTTCCGGGGCGCAGGCGCACAGGCCCAGGGCCGTGGCCGCCGCCAGCAGCAGGGCCAAAATGCGTTTTCTCATTTCTCCGCCTCCCGGCATTTTTCGCACAGGCCATAAAACATGGTCCGCCTGGGGTTGATGGCGAAGCCGTGGCCCTGCAGCAGATGCTCGTACAGCTCCCCCAGGTGGGAGCAATCCATGTGGAAAATGGCGCCGCAGCCCTCGCACTGGAGCAGGAAGCAATCTGTGTGCCGGGCCTTGTCGCAGTATTGATAGCAGGCACCCTCCTCTGTGAGCAGCTTGTGGACCTTACCCTGGGCCACCAGCTTTTCCAGCTGCCTGTACACGGTGCTCAGCCCCACCGGCTGACCGTCCTGCCGCAGCCTTTGCGCCAGCTCGATAGCCGTAGCCCGGCCGCCGGGGCAGGAGGCGATGCACTGCAGCACCGCCGTCTGCTGCTTAGTCATATAGGACATGGGAATACCCCCTAAATTTGAAAATGATTATCGTTTTCAAATTATAGCAATTTTTTCGCCGTTGTCAAGAGAATGTGGAAAACTCGGCGTGAATTTTTAGCCTGTATTTCCCGAAGCCCGTCATTGCGAGCCGGTGGGCAAGCTGGTCGCAGTAGTCCGTATCCCCGCCCGCGTTGACGCTCCCCAATAAATATGATATACTGACAAAAAAGCGAAAAGGGGAATCCATCATGCAGCACGAGATCACCGCCGCCCAGCCCCTGCTGGACGAAAAGGGCAATCTGCGCGAGGCCGGTTACTGCAAAAAGCTCCTGCCTATCTATCGCCGCCGGGATATCAAGGCCGGGGCCCTGCGCATCAAGGAGTGGGACTATTACCTTGTTAATAACGGCCATTTCGCCGTGGCCCTGACCATTGCCGACAACGGCTACATGGGCCTGGACTCCGTCTCCCTGCTGAACCTTGACGAGGGCTGGGAGAAGACCAAGAGTCCCATGCGCGCCTTTCCCCTGGGCAAGACCGGCCTGCCGGAGTCTTCCGAAACCGGGGATGTATCCATCTCCGGCAAGGGCTATCACCTGTCCTTCCGCCACGATGGCCCGGACCGGGTGCTGGACTTCCATATGGAGGATTTTCTGGACGGCGCGGCCATTGACGGCCGCCTCCGCCTCACGGACGAGCCGGAGGAGAGCATGGTCATCTGCACGCCCTTCTCCAAGGCCGGCCATTTCTACTATAACCAAAAAATCAACTGTCTCCGGGCCAGGGGCACCGTCACCGCCGCAGGACGCACCTACACCTTTGACCCGGCGGATTCCTTTGCAGTGCTGGATTGGGGCCGGGGCGTGTGGACCTATCACAACACCTGGTATTGGGGCAGCGCCAGCGGTCAGGTGGACGGGGTGTCCTTTGGCTGGAACATCGGCTACGGCTTCGGCGATACCTCCGCTGCCAGTGAAAATATGCTCTTTTACGGAGGCAAGGCCCACAAGCTGAGCCAGGTGACCTTCCACATCCCCCAAAGGGACGGCCGGGACGATTTTCTCGCCCCCTGGACCTTCACCTCCGACGATGGCCGCTTTGAGATGGCCTTCACCCCGGCGCTGGACCGGGCGGCCTGCACGGACTTCAAGCTGCTGAAAAGCGACCAGCACCAGGTCTTTGGCCGCTTTACCGGCACCGCCACCCTGGATGACGGAACGGTGCTCCGGGTGGAGGATTTCCCGGGCTTTGCGGAAAAGGTGGAAAATAAGTGGTAACGCCCCGGTGGGGCTGCGCCTGCTGATGCACAAGAGATGAAAGAGAACGGACGGCTGGTCCGTTCTCTTTTTCTGCCCGGGAGGAAGCGCATATTGCCCCGCCATATTACAGCGCCGCCGGCGGGGCAAAGTTGGGCATCGCCGCCCCACGCAATGGCCTCATCCTTTTCGTAGGGGCCGATGCCCACATCGGCCCGTCCGCACCAACTCCATAAAACCGTGGGGCGGGGTGGCCCCCTCACCCCGCCGGCCGTCAACTACCGCACCCTCCCGGCTCCTCGGCGGCATCGTGATTTGACATAAATGTTTTCCTATAAAGAAACATTTCCTCCAAAACACGGGGGCAAGACCTGCCCGCCCGTTCATTGTTAAGAAACTGACAGGATTGTTTGTTTCTTAACAGGAACATTATGTTACTGTTAACAGAATGTTAAAAAAGCCGAATTGGATGACAAAATTTTATTAAAAATGTCAATTGTAGACAAGAAAGGAATCCTGTATACTTTGAACATAAGCCTGTGGCGGTTTTTTCGGCTTACACAGGTAAATTTTTGTCCCTTTTTCGGGCGCGTTTCTTGAGAGTAAAAATTTTCGGAAACAAAACTTATGTTTAAGGAGAGAAAACATGGAAGAAAGAAAAGGCTTTGGATCCACATTTGGATTCCTCATGGCAGCCGTTGGCTCGGCGGTGGGCCTTGGCAACATCTGGGGCTTCCCCAATAAGATGGGCGCCAACGGCGGATTCACATTCCTCATCATTTACCTGATCCTGGCGGCTCTGTGCGGCTTCGTGGTCATGGTGGGCGAGCTGGCTTTGGGCCGCAAGACCGGCCGCGGCGTTGTCAGCGCGTACCAGGTCCTGAGCAAGAGATTCAAGTGGCTGGGCTGGCTGGGCATCATCGCTCCGTTCCTGATCCTGAGCTTCTATTGCGCCCTGGGCGGCTACTGCGTGAAGTACGTGGTTCTGAACGTGGGCAACATCTTCGGCGCCGGCTTCGGCAACAACGGCCTGGCCAGCGGCGAGGTGTTCGGCAACATGCTGACCAATCAGCTGGAGTCCGTGATCTACGGCCTCATCTTCGTGCTGCTGACCCTCATCATCGTTATGGGCGGCGTGTCCAGCGGTATCGAGAAGTTCTGCTCCATCGGTATGCCCTGCCTGTTCTTCATGCTGGTCATCGTCATCATCCGCGCCTGCACCCTGCCTGGCGCTGTGGATGGCCTGAAGTACATGTTCGTTCCCGGCTGGGCTGTGGAGCACGGCGTTATCGAAAAGGCACCCAGTATCATCACGGTCCTGTCCAACGCAGGCGGTCAGATGTTCTTCTCCCTGTCCCTGGGCATGGGCATCATGATCACCTACGGCTCCTACCTGGATAAGAAGCAGAACATTGAAAAGAACGCTTTGGTCATCGTCATCTGCGATACCCTCATCGCCCTGATGGCCGGCCTGGCTGTCATGCCCGCCCGTTTCGCCCTGGATCCCGAGGGCCCCATCGGCGGCCCCAAGCTGCTGTTCATCACCATGCAGAACGTGTTTAACTCCATGGGTACCGTGGGTTACGTCTTCGGCATTATCTTCTACCTGCTGGTCATCCTGGCCGCAGTTTCCTCCTCCATCTCCCTGCTGGAGGTCATCGTGGCCCACTTTGTGGACAAGGCCCGCGACAAGGGCAAGGGCGACAAGCGCAAGGCTTACTCCGTCATCGCCGCCATCGCCACCGGCGTTCTGTGCGTCCTGGTGTGCCTGGACGGCCTGGGCTCCAACGGCATCGCCCCGTGGAACCTGTTCGGAGTGGAGTCCTCCGCCTGGAGTGATTGCTGGCTGGACTTCTTTGATATGATCTCCGAGGGCATCCTGATGCCTTTGGGCGCTCTGCTCATGTGCATCTGCATCGGCTATGAGCTGAAGCCTCAGTTCGTGGACGATGAGTGCTGCCTGGAGGGCAATGCCTTCAAGTCCAAGATCTTCTTCAACATCTGCGTCAAGACCATCACCCCCATCCTGATGGTGTTCATCCTGCTGGGCCAGATCGACCAGTTCTTTAGCCTGGGCTGGTTCTCCTAATAGAACACAGCGAAGCTACAGCTAAAAAACCGGAGCGAAAGCTCCGGTTTTTTTCGTTGTGCGTTTTACAGGCGCCTGATCCCTGTAGGGCGGGGTGCCGCCACCCCGCCCCGTCAACCGCTGCACCTTCCCGGCAGGGCCCGCACGGCCCTGGCGCAGCAGAGATGCCCTCTGTGCCTGCCGTGCGGGGCGACGTGGGCATCGCCCCCTACGAAGGTCTGTCGGCAAACCGGGCCTGCACCGCAGCTCGTGCGAAGCTGTCACTGCCAGACAGGCGCACGCACTGGTCGTAGCAATCCGTACCCCCGTCCCCCTGGTGGGGCGGATGCCCCTGTCCGCCCGTCCTAAACCTGCCGCGCACCTTTTTCCGGCGTAAAAACCAGGCCGCCCGGTATGCCGGATCGGCCTGATTAGCTTTTTCTTATCTTACTCGGTTCCCTCCGGCTTCTTCACCAGGAGCCGGACGGCTCCGTGACAATTCTCGATGTTCACCACCGGGCTGCTGGGAGCATACTCCCCATCCAGGGACCAAGGGATATCGTCTGCCGTCTCCACGGTGACCCGGGAGGCATGGCGAAAGAAGATGCCCGGGTCATCGTACTGCATTTGGTTCAGCGCCACCAGCAGGTTTGTCAGGTCCAGCAGGGTCCGGGGCATCCGCAGCAGCACCAGCTCAAACACGCCGTCATCCATCCGCACCCGGTCAGGATCCAACTTCACCAGGCCGCCCAGGGAGGTGGAGTTACAGACGCTGCCGAAGATGAAATCCCCTTCGATGGTCTCCTCGTCCGCAGTGATGCGGCAGTGGTAAGGACGCAGGGAGTCCAGGCTCTTGATTCCCTCCAGAATATAGGCGAAATGGCCCAGGGCGTTTTTGACCTCCTGGGGAGCGGAATAGCTGGCCTTGGTAAAGGCACCGAAGGACGCGACATAGGAAAAATACCGGTTGTTGTGCCGGCCCACGTCCAGGGCCATGGGCGTGCCCTGGGTGATGATTTCTGCGGCCATATAGGGCACGGCGGGGATGCGCAGCGTGGCAGCAAAATCATTGGTGCTGCCGGCGGGCAGATAGCCTAGCAGGGGCTTGTGCGCCAGCTGCATCAGCCCCGAGATGGTCTCGTTCAGCGTGCCGTCGCCGCCGTAGCAGGCCACGGTGTCAAACAGCGGCCCAATATCCCGGGCAAACCGGGTTGCGTCGCCGGGAGCCGCAGTCTCCCGCACGTGCACCAGGTATCCTCCTGCGGACAGGCGGGCGATAGCTTCATACAGCGGAGCCAAGGATTTGTTCTTCCCTGCTCGGGGATTCACGATCAAAAGAAGCTTTTTCACAGCTAATCTCCTCCAACAGAAAACAAAAAAGGATATAAACCTAATTCTATCATACACGCCTTTGAGACAAAACGCAAGAGCGACCCGCCCCATTGGGGAAATTTGCAAAGATACGCCGCAAGCCTTGCAATGGCCGCGAAAATTGGGTATGATAGAAACCATCAGAAAGGAGGCGGTGCCGTGAAAAGGGAAAAGAAAAAATATTTGGCCTGGGGGCTGACCGCGTTTCTCACGGGGTGCGCCCTGCTGATCTTCTACGATGTGTTTTACCGGGACAATTCCGGCACGGTCCAGGCGATTTTTGCCAAGCTGTTTTCGGTGCTGACGCCGGTGCTCTACGGCCTGGGCATGGCCTACCTTCTGGCGCCCATTGTGAATTTCCTGGAGCGGGCCATTCTCCGCCTGCGGGATAAGCTGGAGCGGAAGCGGGGCAGGGCCATCCGGATCCACAAGGGTTGGCTGCGGGCGGCAAGCATTTTCCTCACCTGGGCTGTGGTATTAGTGCTGGTGTACCTGCTGCTGAGCATGCTGGTGCCCCAGCTGGTGGACAGCATCACCACCCTGGTGAACAATCTGGAGAGCTACTATACCACTATTTATAACTGGGTTACTGGCTTGCTCAGCAACAATCCGGAGCTGACGGACCTGTTCAACCGCTATTACAACGAGACCATCCAGTGGCTCACCACCAAGCTGCTGCCGGGGCTGCAGACCGCCGTTACCAATTTTACCGGCAGCCTGGTCACCGGTGTGTGGAGCGTTGTCATCTTTACCAAAAATTTCCTCATCGGTATCATCGTGTCGGTGTATCTGCTGGCAGCCAAGGAGAAGAGCGCCGCTCGCTGCTGCAAGCTGCTCTATGGCGTGCTGCCAGAGGAGCAGGCCAAGTTTGCCATGCGGGGCTTCCGGCGGATGGACCATATTTTCAGCGGCTTCGTCCGCGGCAAGCTGCTGGATTCCCTCATCATCGGCATTCTCTGCTTCATCGGCTGCTCCATTTTGAAGCTGCCCTATACCCCGCTGGTCAGCGTGGTGGTAGGTGTGACCAATGTGATTCCCTTCTTCGGCCCGTTTTTGGGGGCTATCCCCTGCACATTGCTGATTTTGCTGGTCAGCCCGCTGAAGTGCCTGTATTTCGTCATTTTTATCTTCCTGCTCCAGCAGCTGGACGGCAACGTCATCGGCCCGAAGATCCTGGGCGATTCCACGGGTATTTCCAGCCTGTGGGTCATTGTGGCCATCCTGGTGGGCGGCGGCTTTGGCGGTGTGCTGGGTATGTTTTTGGGCGTGCCCATCTTCGCCTGTCTGCAGGTGCTGGTGCGCTGGCTGCTAAACACCCGGCTGGAAAAGCGCCATATGCCCCTGCAGGCCTGGGAATATGTCCGCCGTGACCGGCAGGACGACCCGCCCCCTACCCATGAGAATAAAAACAAACAGTAATATATAATCGCAATACTACAAATTGTAATTAAGGAGACCCTATGACCCCGGAATTAAAAGCCAAGCTGCTGCGGTATGCCAATGAGTGCGAGCCGTTCACCGCACACAATCATATTGAGATCACCGATATTGGGGAGGGCCGCTCCCGGGTGGAGCTGCATCTGACGTGCGAGAGCATGAACCGCTGGGGCCAGCCCCACGGCGGCATCCTGTTCACCCTGGCGGATGATGCCTGCGGCATTGCCATGTCCGGCCTGCGGCAGGAGACCTGCGTCACCGTCAGCTCCACGGTGGATTTCATGGCCCCTGCCGGGGACGCCCGGCATCTTATTGCCCGGGGAGAGGTGACCCGGGCCGGCCGGCGAACCTGCTTCTGCCGGGCGGAGATCACCACGGCGGAGGGAAAGCTTATCGCCGCCTGCCACAGCGTGTGGGCCTACACAGGCAAGCCCCTGCCCCTGGATTAGCGGACGCCCCTGTCCGCCCGTTCCGGCACCTTTACTTGTCAAGCTGCCGGGAAAGCATATAAAAAACAGACCGGCCTGACCGGTCTGTTTTTGTTTTCGCCGTTCTCCTTGCCTCTGTATTTTTGCTCCGGGATTATCAGCCGCCCGGATTCTCCCCGTCGGAGAGAATGCCGTCCGTGTCCCGGACGCGCCCGTTTTCCACCATCTCGTCATAAGGAGTCGCGGGAATGTCATGCTTCTCGCTGCCCCGCAGCTGCTCCGAAGGGATAGGGGCTTCCCCGGCGGAATTGTTATCCGGGGCCGGGGAACCGCCCGCGATATCGTCGTATACCGTGGGCGGGAATTGCTCCGCCTGGTCATCGGGCCGGTCACCGCAGGCGGACACGCTGAGCAGGACTGTCGCCAGCATCAGCAGCGCCAAAAGCTTCTGCATGGACTTCCTCCCTTTCGTTTTTCAGATAATTGTGATACCCAGGATAGTATCTGCATTTTCCCCGCCGTTAACGGCAGCAAGATCTGCCAGGGCAAGGAGCGGTTGCATTTTCCGGCAAAAGAAGGTATACTATAAAAAAACTCACAAAAGGAGGCCGCTTTTTATGCAAAAATTGGAAAAGCAGTTTCATATTCACTGCCAGGCCGGCGATGTGGGCCGTTACTGCATCCTTCCCGGTGATCCGGGCCGATGCAAGGCCATAGCCGCCTTGTTTGACGATGCACACTTTGTCTCCAGCAACCGGGAGTTCACCATCTACACCGGCACCCTCTTGGGGGAGAAGGTCTCTGTCTGCTCCACGGGCATTGGCGGCCCCTCTGCCTCTATCGCCATGGAGGAGCTGCATAATATCGGCGCGGATACCTTCCTCCGGGTGGGCACCTGCGGCGGCATTGATCTGAACGTGCAATCCGGGGATGTGGTCATCGCCACCGGCGCCATCCGGTTTGAGCATACCAGCCGGGAATACGCCCCCATCGAGTATCCTGCCGTGGCGAATTTTGAGGTGGCTACCGCCCTGGTGGAGGCCGCTAAGGCCGGCGGCTATCGCTTCCACACCGGCGTGGTCCAGTGCAAGGATTCCTTCTATGGCCAGCACAGCCCGGCGAGGATGCCCGTGTCCTACGAGCTGCTGAACAAGTGGGAGGCGTGGAAGCGCCTGGGAGTGAAGGCCAGTGAGATGGAGTCGGCGGCGCTGTTCGTGGTGGCGGATGCCTTGGGCTGCCGCTGTGGCTCCTGCTTCCATGTGATTTGGAACCAGGAGCGGGAGGCTGCGGGCCTGGATCAAAAGATGACCGAGGATACCAGCTCTGCCGTCCACCTGGGCGTAGAGGCTCTGAAAAAGCTCATCCAGGCCGACCGGGCCAGGTAAAACCGGCTATATTTATATAGTGTAAGCAGAAAGCAGCCACCCTTGGGCGGCTGCTTCTTGCATTATTATTTTTCCGATTCTCCCCGCTCTCGCAGCTGCTTTTCCAAAGCGGCTTGCTTGGCCAGGATGGCGTTGACCTTATCGTACAGGTCCTCAATCATGATTTCGGTTTTCAGGTTGACCTTGTAGTCGTTTTCGGCCCGGCGGCGGTCTTTTTCCTCCTGCCGATTCTGGCTCATCATAATCAGCGGCGCCTGGATGGCCGCCACGCAGGAGAGCACCAGGTTCAGCAGGATAAATGGGTACGGGTCAAAGGCCCGGGCTGCCAGCAGGACGTTTACCACCATCCACAGGATCAGAACTCCCGTAAAAGAGAAGATGAACGCCCAGCTCCCTGCGAATTTTGCAATGGCGTCGGCGGCGCGCTGACCCAGGGTGTACTTGCTTTTTTCGGTGTCCGGCCCTACGGAGATTTTGCTGTCTGCCAGCAGGTTCAGCACCTCCTCGTCGGTCATGTCGCGGCGGATGTCCTGCAGCACCTCTCGCAGCAGCTTCCGGTTTTCCTTCATGATATGCGCTCCTTTCCCGCCCGGGTCACTGTCACTCGGCGTATTCCTCCGCCTCCCGGCAGTAGAAGGCGGCAGCAGCCCGGTTGGATTCGATCTCCTCCGCAGTCATGGCCCGGCGGACCTTAGCCGGGGAGCCAAAGGCCAGGCTGCCGTCGGGAATCTCCATTCCCTGGGGCACCAGGGCCCCGGCGCCGACAATGCAATCCCGGCCGACCCTCGCGCCGTTGAGGAGGATGGCCCCCATGCCGATGAGGGTATTATCGCCGATGGTGCAGCCGTGGAGAATGGCGGCGTGGCCGATGGTGCAGCCGCGGCCGATGGTGATGGGAAAGCCCTTATCCGTGTGCAGGACACAGTTGTCCTGGATATTGGTGTCCTCGCCGATGGCGGTGGTATCCGATTCTGAGCGGATCACCGCGCCGAAATAGATGCTGCTTCCCTTTCCGGCTGTGACGTGGCCCCGGACGGTGGCGTTGTCCGCCACAAAAGCGGCCAGGGGCAGCTTGGTTTTTTCGATCATGGCTGTGCCTCCTTAAAAAAGCAGCGCTTTTGCGCTGCACAGTGAGAATCCGTCTGTGTTCTTGCGGTCTATAATGCGTCCATATTTTTCGGTTTCCGGCGAAGCCGGGGGAAATGGCATAAAGTCAAAGGTATAATAGCCGCTTTGCGGTGATTATACCATTCTGCGGAGCGGAATGGTATAATGTGTCCATATTTTTCGGTTTCCGGCGAAGCCGGAGAGAAAAATGGCATAAAATCCAATGTATAATAGCCGCTTTGCGGCTATTATACTACGCCTGCGCCTACCGGGTCAACTGTCATCTGCCCCGGAAAAGACTATGCCCCGTGGCCGCTGCGGTGCTGCGACCCTTGGCGGCTATGGCCGGTATAGGGTGCGAGGGCACGAGCCTATACAGGTCACCGCCGCTGCCGCCGGCAATGACCGGGGCTGACTTCTTCTTCTCACCGCTGGCGGAAATATAAGCTGCATAATTCTGCCTGTATGGATTATATCCGAGTATTACACTTTTCTGCCCAGTTCATAGGCCTGGGCCATGGCCGGGGTGTTGCGGATCGTGCCCGCCTCGCAGACCCCGCTGCCGATGATGACGCCCTTTTCCACTGCGCCCTCCACGCACTCGGCATAACCCCGGAAGCAGGCCAGGGTGGTGTCAGCGGAGGAAATACACTCGTCCGCCATGGTGACGATATAGTAAAGCTCCTTGTTTTTCACCTCCAGCCACCGGGCCACGGTGCGGTCGATGACCGCCTTGAGCTGGGCGTTGATGGAATAGAAGTACACAGGGCTTGCCAGCACAATAACGTCCGCGTCGATCATCTGCTGCAGAAGATCGGCCATGTCGTCCCGGCGGACGCACTCGCCGCCGTGGCTGGCGCAGTAGTAGCAGCCCAAGCAGGGGGCGATCTTTTTCTCGGTCGGGCGGACCTTTTCCACCTGGTGACCTGCCTCCCGGGCGCCCCGGAGGAATTCATCGCACAGAATATCGGAGTTACCGCCCTTGCGGGGGCTGCCGGACAGAATCAAAACCTTCTTGCTCATAGTATTTATCCTCCTGCTGTAATCACTTTTGTGGGCGGTGTTTCACCGCTTCAGACTACCCTATATCATACAACCTGAAGCATGCTTTTCGTCAAGCATTTTTTGCATTGGCAGGGAAAACCGGCTGCCGCGGGCAAAAGCGTGAGACCCCCGGCGGGCCTTTAGGGCCGCCGGGGGTCGTGGTGCGGGCATGGGGACTCGAACCCCAACGCATCGCTGCACGAGAACCTAAATCTCGCATGTCTACCAATTCCATCATGCCCGCAGATTATTACAAAGTATAGCACAGATTGCCCGGCAAAACAAGGAGAAATTTTCATCTGGTATCATCTGACGCAATGAAACTGGTACTATTATTATATCCAGACCTGTGCTATGCTGACAGGGAATGCAGAAAGGATGTGAAGGCCTGACCATGAAGCGAGTGGCAAGCATACAGGATATCTCCTGCCTGGGGCGTTGCTCTTTAACGGTGGCTCTGCCGGTGCTGTCAGTAATGGGTGTGGAGTGCGCGGTGATCCCCACGGCAGTTTTGAGTACCCACACCATTTTCCCGGATTTCACCTGCCGGGACCTGACGGATGAGCTGCTGCCCATTGCCCGCCATTGGAAGAGCCAGCAGGTGCATCTGGATGCTATTGCCAGCGGCTACTTGGCGTCTCCCCGGCAGACAGAGGCCGTGTGCCGGGTGTTTGACATGCTCCGCGGGGCGGATACTCTCATCGTGGTGGACCCGGCCATGGCCGACCACGGCCGGCTCTACAAGCCCTTTGCCCCGGATTTTCCCCGGTATATGAAGAAGGTCTGTACCCGGGCGGACGTGCTGCTGCCCAACCTTACCGAGGCGTGCCTTCTGACGGATACCCCCTACCGGGAAGACCCGGACGAGGCCTTTGTGCAGGCGCTGCTGCAAAAGCTGTCCCATCTTGCTCCCCGGGTGGTGCTCACCGGGGTGAGCTTTGATGATGATCGCCTGGGCGCTATGTCCTACGACCGGACCACCGGGCGATATTTTGCCTATTATAATGAAAAGGTCCACGCAGGCTTTCACGGCACAGGGGATATTTTCACCGCCACAGTGCTGGGGGCTATGATGCAGGGCCGCACTCTGGAGCAGGCGGTGACTCTGGCGGTGGATTTCACGCTGGAGTGTATCCGATGCACCTGCGCCGACCCGGCCGCCAGCTGGTACGGCGTGGAATTTGAGAAGGCCCTGCCCTGGCTGGCACGGCAAAATAATGCAGGCGCAGAGTGACACATGTCCCTGCACCGGTAAAATGAAAGCAGACACTCACAAGGCGTGAAGAGCCCCCAATTCTCGGTGCAGGTTTTTTCAAACCTGTCTAATAAATGGGGCACAGCACGCCGTGGGTGTCTGCTTTTTCATTTGTAAGGCAGCGGCTTGGCCGTTTCCCTGCCCATTGCCGGCGCTTGCTCGGCCTGCTATCCTAAACTGAATTATTACAGGAGATGAATCGGAGCAAGGGCCGCCTTGGCTCCGACTTTTTATGATAGCATGACCCTCTTAGCCACCCGGATAAACCGATCCTTGTCGAAGATCACCGGCACCGGGTACACGGGGTTGGCCTCCGCCTCGGCCCAGGCCGCCATTTGGGGCAGGTCCTCCGTCCGGATGCAGTCAAAGCCTGTGGGGATGCCCACAGCCCGGTTCATGTCATAGATGGCCGCGATGAACGCCCGGGCCTTCTCCGCTTGACTCCCCGCCGGGCACAGGCCCACCACATCTGCCAGCTCCGCCAGGCGCCTGTAAACCGCCGGGCCGTACGCCTCCAGCATCACCGGCAGCAGCACCGCGTTGGCCCGGCCATGGGGCACGTCATACAACCCGCCCAGGGTGTGGGCCAGGGCGTGAACGTTGCCCACGCCGGCCCGGGTGAAGGCGAAGCCCGCCCGATAAGACGCTGTCAGCAGCTCCTGCCGGGCATGGAGATCGCTCCCGTCGGCGCAGGCCCTGGGTAAATACATAAAAATGGCCTTCACCGCTTGTCTCGCCAGGTCTCTTGTCTCCCGTGTGTTGTAAAACCAGCCAATGTATGCCTCCACGGCGTGGGTCAGAGCGTCCAGCCCCGTTTCCGCCGTTACCCGAGCCGGCAGGGACACCGTCAGTGCCGGGTCCAAAATGGCCCACCGGGGGATGAGGCACAGATCATTCACCGCGTACTTATGGTGATTTTCGTCTGTCACCACAGCGGCGATGGTGGTTTCCGATCCGGTCCCGGCGGTGGTGGGCACCGCCGCAAAGGGGACGATCTTTTTGTGGACCTTCAGCAGGCCCTTCAGCTGGGCCACAGATCGGCTTGGCCGGGCAAGCCTTGCTGCCGCCGCCTTGGCTGCATCCATAGGGCTGCCGCCGCCGATGGCCACCATACTGTCGCACCCCTCCGCCCGGAACTGGGTCACGAGCTGCTCCACTGTCTCAATTTTCGGATTGGCCGTCACCTGGTGGAACCCGCTCCAGGCCGGCAGCCTTTCCGCCATAGCAATGAACTCCGGCGCGGCGCATTGGCGCCGGCTGGCCACGATCATGGGCTTTTTACACCCGGCACTTTGCAGCAGCCCCGGCAGCCTCTCCAGGCTTCCGGCCCCGGTGATACACTCCGGCTTCCGCCAGGGCAGCACCCTGGCCCCCAGGCCAAAGCATGCCTGGAAAACTCGGCAATATATCCTTTTAAGCAGCATAGCGCTCACATCCCTTCCGGGCTCTATTATGCCGCATTTAGGATGGGATTGCAAGATGAAATGGGGAGGGACAATTTGAGCTAATAGTGAAAAGTGAAAAGCCTTTTTGGGGGCAGGGGATGCGGATTGCCACACCGGTGACATCGGCCACCGGTTCGCAATGACACATTGTAGAAAATGCGGTGCGTTTTTGGGCGCAAAAGACCGGGGCAGATGCCCCGGTCTTGGAATACTTTGATTGTCACTCCGTCTCGATGAGACCATAGCCGCCGTTGTTGCGGCGATACACCACACTGATGGCCTCCGTCTCCACGTTGCGGAACACATAGAAGCTGTGATCCAGCAGATTCATCTGCAAGATAGCTTCCTCGGTGCTCATGGGCTTCACGGTGAAGTGCTTGGTGCGCACCAGATCATAGGCCGCCTCCTCAGCCACATCAAACTCCGCCGGCACCTCCGGCACCAGGGCCTCGGCCCGCAGGTTCTTGGCCAGGCGGGTCTTGTTCTTGCGGATGCGCCGGTCGATGAAATTCACGGCCTCATCAATGGCACTGCGCATGTCGCCGTCCCGATCCTCCTCCTGGGCGCGGAACAGGGTCCCGTTCTGGCTGCGAATGGTCAGCTCCACCACACAGCGGTTCTTCTTCTCCACAGCGAAGGTCACAAATGCCTCGGCTTCCTCCGGGAAGTACCGATCCAGCTTGCTGATCTTCTTCTCGGCGTAGTCTTTCACGGAATCATTCAGGGGCACTTTCTTGCAGGTAAATGTGAACTTCATAGTTTTTGGCTCCTTTCGCTTGTGTCTGTACCACCGATTAACAGGGGCAAACGCATCTGCCTTTGCCGCTCAGCGGTACCCAAAAGGGTCAGGGAGGTCGTTCCCCTCATCCTTGTGGGCATTATAGCACATTGCCGTGAATTTGAAAAGCCATAAGTTCGTTTTTGTGAAAAGTTCACAAACTTGTAATCTTCTTCACTCTTTCGACAAAGGTTCTCCTTCTTCGGCAAAACCTCCTATTTACAAAGGCTGCGGCCCGGACTATTATAATAGACGGAAGCTTTCCAAATATCCCACCCGCTTGGGCCGCCTCTTATACGGAGGCGGCTCCTTTTTTTCTTGCTATTTTGGCCCCGGATTGCTATACTGGGGGCAAGCAATCGAGAGGAGGTTTTCTATGAGCCATTTGTCGCTTCGTGAAAACAGCTATCGCCGCAAGCATTTGGCCTACGTGCGTCATATTACCCTGGACCCCACGGGCCCCGGCGTGGTGCGCATCCACATGATCCCGCCCCACTCCCAATCCCCGGAGGATCCGTATCTGCTGCTGCTCAACGGTGCGCAGCTGGTGCCGCTGAATTTTTCCTGGGCGGTGCTCCTGTCGGAGTTCATGTACTGCATGGAGCCCTATGCCGGCGTGGAGATCAGTGCCGATGATTGGGAATCCATGCTGGAGCAGGCCGTTCGGGCGGTGAAGAAGAAAGTTTATCCCTTTGTGAAGGCTCAGATCCTGCGGGAGGATATGGGCACGCTCCTGCGCTCCCTGGTGGCCATTGCCCGGGGCCAGGAGCCGGAGGTGGAGGTAGCCCCCCTGTCTCTGGGCGAGTACGCGGACAAGATGTCCGCCCCCCACCGCATGGATCTGATGGTCAGTGCCATGACCCGGGACGGCCTGTGGCACTGCAATCAGAAGTGCCTGCACTGCTACGCCGCCGGCCAGCCTATGGGCGAGGTGAAGGAGCTGGATACCGCCCAGTGGAAGGAGCTCCTGCAGCGCCTTCAGGCGGCCAACATCCCCCAGGTGACCTTCACCGGCGGCGAGCCCACTCTGCGCAGCGATCTGGTGGAGCTGGTGAATGCTGCCCAGTGGTTCGTCACCCGGCTCAATACCAATGGCCGCCGATTGACGGTGGATCTGTGCAAGGCCCTGTATGAAGCCAGCCTGGACAGCGTCCAGGTGACCCTTTATAGTGACAAGGCCGCCGTCCATAACGCCCTGGTGGGGGTGGACGGCTTCGGCGATACCGTTGCCGGCATCAAAAATGCCGTGGAGTCGGGGCTTATTGTGTCCATCAACACGCCGCTGTGCAGCGTGAACCGGGACTATGCCGATACCCTCCGCTTTGCCGCCTCTCTGGGCGTGCGCTATGCCACCTGCTCGGGCCTCATTCCCTCCGGCGGCGCCACCACGGAGGGCAGCGTTGCCACCCGCCTTTCCCAGGCGGAGCTGACGGATATTCTCCGCACCGCCGTGGAGACCGCCCACAGCCTGGGTATGGAGCTGGACTTCACCAGCCCCGGCTGGCTGCCGGAGGAGACGCTTCGCTCCCTGGGCCTGCAGCTGATCCCCTCCTGTGGAGCCTGCCTGAGCAACATGGCTGTCACGCCGGACGGCACCGTAGTGCCCTGCCAGAGCTGGCTGGGCGGCGTGACCCTGGGCAATGTCCTCACCGATCCCTGGGAAAAGATTTGGACGAATCCCCAGTGCGTCGCCATCCGCGCGGAAAGTGCCAAGATGGAGCACCTCTGCCAGCTGCAAGCCGGCAATCGAAAGGAGGTGGAGGCATGAAAAAGAAGTTGCTCTCCCTGTGCGTAACGGTCCTGCTTCTGGCGGCCCTGCTGCCGCTGACCGTGCAGACGGCCTTCGCCCAGGACTATGACCGCATCCTCAGCTACCAAGTGGATGTCACCCCGAATGTAAATGACGGCAGCCTGGCTATCCGCCTATCCTTCCGCTGGAAGGCGCTGGAGGATCTCCCTGCCACCAACAGCCAGAAGGGCGGCGTAAAGATAGGCATCCCCAACGGCTCCATCCGGGATATGAAGGCCCTGTCCGACAATATTGCCGACATCCAGAACGACAACAGCTACGCCTATGTGGATTTCACCCAGGGCTATAAGGCCGGGCAGGAGTTTGATTTTTCCTTCTCCTGGGTTCAGGAGTACATGTATACCCTCAATAACGGTGAGGTAGCCTATGACTACACCCCCGGCTGGTTTGACGGCATTCTCATCGACGAGATGACCCTCACCTGGCACGACCCCGCCGGCGTCACCGGCGTCGCCAGCGAGGGTGACACCCAGGGCAGCGACCATATCCTCACCGCCAGCAGCATGGGCTATGGCGATAAGCTCCCGCTGACCGTGACCTATGCCGATTGGCCTACCGCCCTGGACAGCCAGTACAGCAGAGAAAACATCCCCGAGGACTATAATAACGGCAGCTATTATGAAGGTGACAGATCTCTCGGCGATACCATCGCCACCGTCATCGGCTTCATTATTATGATTGCCATTATTTGCTTTGTTGTGTCCGTGCTTACCTCCATAGGCCGTTATGTAGGGGGCTTCGGTACCCGCTATGTGTTTGTCAATGGTCTGTGGTACCCCCGGGGTCCCGGAGGTCTGTCTCTTATACACATCTGACGCTGCCGACGATCGCATAAGTGTAGA